>Ga0302187_10000844_pt1 | contig 27095 bp, 21 predicted proteins | sample II_Bog_E1_3_FD_202120 | JGI IMG/M metagenome (GOLD analysis project Ga0302187, IMG submission 202120) | Peat permafrost microbial communities from Stordalen Mire near Abisko, Sweden - II_Bog_E1_3 | ecosystem: Environmental > Terrestrial > Soil > Wetlands > Peat | place: Sweden: Abisko...
CGCTCGAATTCTGCTGGGCCGCAGATCTGGGGCTTCGCCCCAGGCTGGTATAGAACGGGCCCCCGGACCCTGGATGTGGCGGGACTGAAGGCCTGCCACAGACAAAACGGGGACTTATTCAAAGCTGCTAACGCGCAGCGCTATCGGCGAAGCCGCTAACGAGGAAGGGCCAGCGACAAAGTCGCTGGCCCTTCCTGCTGACGCGAAGCGCTGCTACTCGACGTGGTAGTTGGGCGCTTCGCGTGTGATGACGACGTCATGCACGTGGCTTTCGCGCAGGCCAGCTCCGGAGATGCGAATGAACCTTGCATTCTTCTGCAGCTCTTCGATGCTGCCGCATCCCAGGTAACCCATGCCGCTCTTGAGGCCGCCGACGAGCTGATAGACCATGGCTTCGAGCGGTCCGCGGTGAGGCACGCGGCCCTCGATGCCTTCGGGTACAAACTTGGCGAGGCGGTTGCCGCTGCCTTCCTGCTTCAGCTCGATGCGTTCGTTGTTCACGTTCGAGCTCATGTCTTCCTTGCCCTGGAAGTAGCGTTCGCCGGAGCCCTGCGCCATGGCGCTAAGTGAGCCCATGCCGCGATAGGACTTGAAGCTGCGGCCCTGGTAGAGGATGGTCTCGCCCGGGCTCTCGTCGACGCCCGCGAACAGGGAGCCCATCATGCAGACGCTGGCGCCTGCGGCGATGGCCTTGGTGATGTCGCCGGAGTACTTGATGCCACCGTCCGCGATGATCGAAACACCGTGTTCACGGGCAGCGCGGCTGGCTTCGGAGATGGCGGTGATCTGCGGCATGCCTGCGCCGGTGACCATGCGCGTGGTGCAGATGGAGCCGGGACCGATGCCGACCTTGACCGCATCCGCGCCGGCCTCGATGAGCGCCTTCGCGCCATCGTAGGTAGCGATGTTGCCAGCGAAGAGGTCCACTTCGGGGAAGAGCCGTTTGCACTCGCGCACGGCTTCGAGCACGCGCGAGGAGTGGCCATGCGCGGAGTCAATGGCGAGAGCGTCGACGCGCATCTTTACCAGCTCGGCGGCACGCTCGAGGAAGTCTCCGGTGGCGCCGATGGCTCCGGCTACGCGGAGACGGCCCTGCGCATCCTTGCTGGCATGCGGGTACTTCAACTTCTTCTGGATGTCCTTGACGGTGATGAGGCCCTTGAGTTCATAGGCGTCGTTGACGACGAGCAGCTTCTCCACGCGATGCTGATGCAGGATGTGTTCGGCGTCTTCCAGGGTGGTGCCGACGGGTACCGTGATGAGGTTTTCCTTGGTCATCACGTCGGCGATGGGGATGTCCGTGCGCGAGACGAAGCGGAGGTCACGGTTGGTGAGGATGCCGACCAGCTTGCCGCCCTTGGTGACGGGCACGCCGGAGATCTTGAAGCGGCGCATGACATCGAGCGCGTCGGAGATGGGGCGGTCGGGGCTGATGGTGACGGGGTCGACGATCATGCCCGACTCCGAGCGCTTGACCTTGTCGATCTCGCCGGCCTGCTGCTCGACGGTGAGGTTGCGATGTACTACACCGAGGCCTCCCTGCTGTGCGATGGCGATGGCCAGCCGCGACTCGGTGACGGTATCCATCGCGGCCGACATGAGGGGAGTGGCCAGGGTGATCTTCTTCGTCAGCTGCACCTGCGTGCTGACCTGCGCCGGAACTACGTCCGAATACGCGGGCACGAGTAGGACGTCATCAAACGTCAGTGCTTCCGGAATGTGATTTTCGATCATCTCTCTATTGTTGCACCGTCGGCGGGGGCTTGTGTTCCAACGCCGAGAAACGACAGGGCCGCAGCCTGCGGGAACAGGCGGCGGCCCCAAATCGGTTTCAGGATCGGTCGGGGTGCGGCTTATTGCACCGTGACGGTGACGGACTTGCTCACCGTACCGTAGGCGTTTCGGCTGGTGAGCGTGTAGGTGGTGGTGGAGGTTGGCTTGACGGCGACGAGGCCATTGCGGACAAAGCCCGCGTTGTCGACGTAACTGTAGGAAGCATTGGAGGTCACGGCGGTGAGCACCACGGAGGTTCCGGCTGCCACGGTGGTCGCGGAAGCGGTGAAGGACGTGATGGTGGGAGCGGCTCCGGCCGGGGGGGTGTCGATGTTGCCGACGGTTCCCATGGTGACGACCTCGAAGGCCGTGGACTGAATCGCGCTCAGGGCGCTGAGATCGTTGTCGTCCCAGCGGTTATCCGACGTGCCCTGGAAGTAGAGGGTGGAGCCGTTGTCGGCGAGGATCATGCCGTAGTTCTTCATCGCGGTGAGGATGATCTGGTTGGTCTTGGAGTAACCGGAGATGTCGAAGCTGGCCTTGAGCCGGATCCGCATGCCCATGATGTTGTCCGTGCCCCAGTTGTTCGGCGCGGCGTGTGTCGCCGGAGCGACGAGGTAGCCATCGGTCGGGCCGTTCTTGGTGTATTTGGTGGTGAAGCGGATGGCGTGATTGATACTTCCGGCGATGATCTCGTCGTAGCGGATGAGGCCCTCGAAGACGGAGAGGCCAGCGGCGTCGGCTGAGGTATAGCCGAAGGGGCGCTTCTCTGCCACGGTCATGTCCCACACCGCGGTGTTGGCGGCGGTCCAGTTGCTGTTGCAGGACGAGGCGAGCCAGTACTCGTATTCGACGCAGGAATAGCGGTCGAGGACGATCAGATGCTGATCCCCGGTGGGCGTGGTGCAGGCCAGCGGATTGCCCTCAACGGGAGCGGTCGCGGGCACGGGCGCCACCGTGATGTCGCTCTCGGAGGCGTAGACGTTGATGGCGACAGGTACGTTGCTCTGGGTGCGCGAGTCGACGACGACGTAGGGGATGCCGTACTGGGTTCCGAAGTCGGGGTGGAGGTGGGTCCCACCGAGGTCGCCCGCGGTGTTGATGAGCGTGGCGGAGTTCGGATCGACGGCGGCGTTGGTGATGACCTGGTGCCACGCATCGGTGGTCGCAGGCACGAAGCCATTGAGCGCGCCGTTGTTGCCGAGGCCCATGCCGTTGCAAAGGGAAGTCGATGGGGTTGCGCCGACGGAACGCTGGAATGCATGCACATGGACTGGCACGACAGGCAGGGTGGCGGAACTCGGGAGTGCGAGCAGAGCGCTCGCTGCAAAGAGGATCAGGGTGCTGCGTAGTGTGGTCATCATGGTCTCCAGGACGCGGCCATTGCTGGGGATGACCAACTCATCTTCACGCTTCCCGCTCAGCAGCGGACGTATATCGATGGGGATTGCTATTACTTTGGTCTTACTTCCAGTGCTTGGCTCAGGCCGTTCGTACTTATGCAAATACGTCGGCAACTGGAACGAACTTCGACAGGGTTTAGGCCTGTGGAAGGACGTCCGATTCGGCACAGAGTGCGAAACGGGACTGTTCTTTGTACAAAGAGAAGACAGCGGAGGAGACAGCTGCGGGATTTGTGGCAGCATGGCGGGATTCAGCGTACGTTCCCTGCTGCGTTGCCTCTCGGATGGCACGCCTGGGAATCGGATGATGCCCAAGCATTTGCCCGGGGGCCAAAGCCGTGCGGCAATCACTAACTCGGTGGGCGTGACTAAAGTGCCGCGCCGGAGTTAGATTTGTTTGAATTTTTCGTCGAGAGAGATATCGCTAGTGCACTTCGATGGTCAGCTCGGCGCTTGCCGTGCCGTACTCGTTGCGAGCGCTCAGCTTGTAGTGGGTCGTCCGCTGTGGGCGCACGACCAACGAGTTGCCGCGGAGGAAGCCAGTCTGATCGATGTAGGTGTAGGACGCGCCGCGCACCTCTGTGAGGAGGGTCACAGGCATGCCCGGTTGGCTCACGGCCGGGGAGGCGGTGAAGCTGACGATCTCGGGTGCAGGCCCCTTCGGCGCTTCGTCCGTGTTGGACGTGGGACCCATCTGCAGGACATCGAAGTCGGACGCGTGAACTTCGCTCAACTGCTTCAGGTCCTGGTCGTTCCAGCGAGGATCGCGAGTTCCCTGGAAGTAAAGGTTCGAGCCGTTGTCGGCGAGGATGAGGCCGTACCGCTTCATCGCGTTGAGGATGATCTGGTTGGTGGGCGAGAAGCGGGAGACGTCGAAGTCCTGCTTCAGCCGGATGCGCATGCCCATCACGTTGTCGGTGACCAGGCTTTGCCCTGCGCCGTGGTTGGCTGGCGCAACGAAGAGCGAACCGTGTTGCCCGCGGCGGGTGAAGCGTGAGGTGAAGCGCAGGGCATGGTCGATGTGCCCGGCGAGGATCTCGTCGTACCGCACGAGGCCTTCGAGGATGGAGAGCCCTGCAGCGTCGGCGGAGGTGAAGCCGAAGGGGCGCCGATTGGGGGTCTGAAGGTCGAACATGGCGACGTTGGCCGCGCTCCAACCGCCATTGCAGGTGGAGGCTACGAAGTATTCGTAAGCGCTGCAGGATTTCCGGTCGACGAGGATCAAGTGCTGATCGCCTCCGGTCTCGCTGCAGGAGGGGGCGCTGCCTTCGGTGGCGGGGTTGGATGGCAACGGTACTGCGGAGATGTCGCTCTCGTTGACGTACTGATTGATGCTCACGAAACGCGGTGGTGTCGAAGCGGAGTCCACCACGTTGTAGGGGATACCGAACTGGCTGCCGAAGTCGGGGTGCAGGATAGCGCCGCCGAGATCGACCCTCTTCAGGGAGAAGTCTTCGGAGATGGGTGAGAGTGGAGCGGTAGTGACGTCCTGGTGCCATGCGTCGGTGGGATCGGGCACAAAGCCGTTGAAGGCTCCGTCGGCGCCGACGGAGAGGGCGCTACAGCTGGCCGGGGCGGATGAGGCGTGGGAGCTTGCGGAGGGAAGAGGCAACACGGTGTCCGCGTGGCCTGGCGACTTGCAGGAGAGCAGTGGCAGCGTGGCGAGCAAAACGAATTGGGCGATCGGGACGCGGAAGGTCTTCATCATGCTTTCCTTCCGGTCGCGGCGCCCGGAGTGGGTTTAGAATCCGCTGGTTAGCCGATCCACCCGTCGTGGCGAAGGGCGGAAGGGGCATCCTTCTCCGGGATCAGCGAATAGGAATCAGAATGGGTATCAATCCGCGCCAAGTATACCTTTGAGGCTGTGTGGGGAGGCGTGCTGTGGCCTTGATCGTGGGCTGAGTTCGCCGGATGCGGTGACAGAGCACAGGGAGCTTGAGTTCGCATTGCGGATGTCGTACACTACCGGTGCAGACGAATCCGTTCTGCCAGCGCCGGCGAACCTGCTGGCCAGGCCGTGAACGCACCGGCTTGAGACTGGCGGAAGAGAGGAGTGGGCTAACGCCCACTTTTTGTTTGCCCTGAAATCAGGCTGGCGCGTTTCGACGCTGCGCCAAGTCTGGACCGTGTCGGCGCCCTGCCGCTCGGCCTGTACCCGAACCACAACGCGTCTCTAACACTGGTGTCGTGCGATGGCTGTTGTGCTGGACAAAATTCGAGCTACTGCCGAGCGGGTCGCGGCGTCCCATGGCATGGACGTTGTGGATCTTGAGCTCACGGGTGGTGGCAAACACCGTGCTCTGCGGATCTTCCTGGAGAAGAACGCGGAGGAGCGCGCGAAGCTGGCTGCGCTCGCGCTGGCGGCAAGCGCCGAGGCGGACGGACAGGTTTTGCTGCCCCAGGGAGTGCCCGCCGAGGCGCTCAGCGGCATCACACACGAGGACTGCACGCTCTTTGCGAGCGACTTTGGCACCGTGGCGGACGTGGAAGACCTGGTTCCCGGTGCGGAGTACACGCTGGAGGTTTCCTCGCCCGGCCTGGAGCGCAGGCTCCTGAAGCCCGACGACTACAGCCGCTTCACGGGATTTCTGGTGAAGCTGCAGACCTTCACTCCGGTAAACGGCAATCGCCAGTTCACCGGCCGACTGACAAGTTTTGACGGCCTCCGGCTCACGCTGAACCTCGCCGCCATCCAACAGAAGGGCAAGGCCGCCCGCAAGAACACCCAGGCCTCACCGACCGTCGACCTCGAGCTGGCCAACATCGAAAAAGCTCACCTGGTCGCAGAAATTTAGGAAAGGAAGTGAATAGGGAACAGTGAATAGTGAATAGCCTTGCGTGGCCGGAGATGTCCGTCGGCAGCGAGCCTTGTCTTTCACTACTCACGATTCACTACTCACTATTCACTGCAATTATGGCAAGCGCTCTGTATCAGACGATTGAGCTTCTCTCCAAGGAGAAGGGCATTGAAGCCGAGGTCGTGGTTGGCGCCGTTGAGGACGCCATCGCCCTCGCAACGCGCAAGTTCTACAAGACGCAGGAGAACATGCGCGGCGAACTCGACAAGGAGACCGGCGAGATTCGGGCTTATGTCTATAAGACGGTCGTTGAAGGTGACGAACAGGTTGAGGACGCCGAGAACCAGCTGACGCTGGAGGCCGCGCGCGAGCTCGCTCCCGAGGTCGAGGTGGGCGGCGAACTGCGCTTCTACAAGGACACCACTCCGCTGGGCCGCATCGCGGCGCAGATGGCCAAGCAGGTCATCTTCCAGAAGGTGCGCGAAGCCGAGCGCGACACCGTGTTCAACGAGTACGCGCACCGCGCCGGAGAGATCCTGAACGCTACGGTGAAGCGCTCCGAGCCGATGGACGTGATCTTCGACCTGGGGAAGGCCGAAGCCCGCATGCCGAAGCGCGAGCAGTCGCGCCTGGAGCAGTTTGCCGTGGGCGAGCGTGTTCGCGTGGTTCTGCTGCGCGTGGATCGCGCGGCCAAGGGCCCGCAGGTTATCGTGAGCCGCGCCGCGCCGGGTCTGGTCACGTCGCTCTTCCAGAGCGAAGTTCCCGAGATCTACGACGGCACCGTGCAGGTGAAGGCTATCGCCCGCGAGGCGGGTGAGCGCACCAAGATCGCGGTGCAGTCCCGCGACAAGGACGTCGACCCGGTCGGCGCCTGCGTCGGTATGAAGGGCATGCGCGTGCAGTCGATCATCCGCGAGCTTCGCGGCGAGAAGATCGACATCATCGAGTACTCGGACGAGATCACCACCTTCGCCGAGAAGGCGCTGCAGCCCGCGAAGGTATCGCGTGTCAGCATCGCTGACCTGGCTGAAAAGCAGCTCGAGGTCATCGTCGACGACACGCAGCTGTCACTGGCGATCGGCAAGAAGGGCCAGAACGTGCGGCTTGCGGCCAAGCTGCTGGGCTGGAAGATCGACATCAAGAGCGAAGAGGAGAAGCGCCAGGAGGTCGAGCAGCAGATGCAGGCCATGTCTGGCGGGCCTTCGACTCCCATCGAGCAGGTCGTCGAACTGGGCGACAGCGTGATGGAGAAGCTGATCGCGGCTGGTATCACGACGGTCGAATCGCTGGCCGATATGACGGCCGAAGAGCTGGGCGAGATCCCGGGCATCGGCGAGAAGACGGTGGAGAAGATCGCCGTCGCGGTACGTCACTACTTCGGTCATTACGAAGAGGGTGAAGTTCGTCCGGAGCCCGTGGTGGGTGAGGAGAATCCAACAACCGTTCCTGAACCCACGCTCGTGGATGGCGAGGTTGCGGTGGCTGCGGCCGCCGAGACCGATGCCGCCGGCGACGAGGAGCATTCGCTGACCATGACCCCAGAAGAGATTCTCGCCAAGCAGGCCGGCTCCGGCGGAGCCACCGAGATCGACGACGTGTCGACCGAGGACATTACGGACGCCGAAGACGAGATTTCGCGCTCGGATGCAAACGATGACGCAGATGCCCGGGAAGAGGCGATCGAGCTGGACAACGACACGATGGATTCGCTGGTCGAGATGTCGGAAGAGAGCTCGACCGAGGGTATCGACGAGTAGGATTCGGCGCGGCGGGGCCTCCGGGCTCCGCCGTGCTGTCACGAAACATGCGGTCTTCGCGCGAAGGAACGATGGATTTCGCGTAAAACGCAGGTGAACTCTGGCAAGAACCTTGCCAGTCAAGGCAACGTTCAAGGGATAATAACCTTGAACCCAGCTCCTAAACGAAGAGGCTGAAATGAACAGCTAGCGCCTAGGAAACGGGCCGCGCAACGCGCGTCGCCCCTGGTACCGAGAAGGAATAGATGAGCAAAGTCCGTATCAATGATCTGGCCCGCGAGCTTGAGGTCAAGAGCAAACCGATTCTCGACGCCCTGATCGCCGTTGGCGTCACGGAAAAGAAGACCCATTCCTCCTCGATCGAAGAGGACGAGGCGGAAAAGGTCCGCGCCTTCTTCAACAAGAGTGTGCGCACGGCCGGCTCCTCCGCCCGCCAGAGCTCGAACGACCGACCCAGATTTGATCTCTCCCACGTCTCCAAGCCCGGCGACGCGCTGAAGGCGATCATGGAGCGCAAGCAGGCAGAGTCTGCGGCAAGGTCCGCTCCACCGGCGCCTGTTGTTCCTCAGCGTCCGGCTGTGGCTGTGGCGCCGCCCACGCGGCCGATGGTCGCTGCGGCTCCGCCTCGGCCCGCAGGTGTACCGGGCAGCCCGGCTCCCGTCATCGCCGCCGCTCCGCGGCCGGTGGTGGCAACTCCTCCTGCGGTTCCTTCGGCAAGCCCCTCCGCGCCCGGCGTTCCGCCGCGCCGGATCGTGATGCCTCAGCCGCGCCAGGCTTCTTCGGCAGTGATGCCTCCTCCACGCCCGGTTGTCGCTCCCGGCGCGCCGCGTCCCGCAGGTGCACCCATGGTGGCGCGTCCTGTTGTGGCGGCTCCTCCGGCCGTGGCCTCGGTTCCTCCTGCGGCCCCTGTCGTGGTGAAGCCGACCGCTGTGCCGGTGTCTCCGGTGGTCGCTGCTCCTTCCGCAGCGGTGGTTTCCGCGCCTACAGCTCCTGCGCCGTCGGTCAACGCCACGCCCGCGCCTGCACCGGTCGTTCCGCAGGCAGCTGAAGTCGCCGCTCCTGTTGTGGACGCTGCAGCGCCTGTCGCGGCTGTTCCCGCAGCGCCCGGAGTTCCGGTTCGTCGCGTCATTATGCCGCAGACCGGCCCGCGTCCGACCTACACCGCTCCGGCGGTGGTACCGGGCACGGTACGTCGCCCCATCTTCGAGCGTCCTCGCCCCGGTGGTCCTAGCGGCCCTGGCGCGCCGGGCATGCGTCCTGGTGGTCCCGGAGCCCCGATGGGCCCTGGTGGTCGCCGTCCCATGCACCCCACCCGCACCTTCCCGGGCGGTCCCGGAGGCCCTGGTGGTCCTGGTGGTCGTCCGGGATTCCCGGCACGTCCCGGCTTCGGTGCACGTCCTGGCGTAGGTGGCGGTCCTGGTCGTGGTCCTGGCCTGCTTCCTCCGGCGGAGGCCGCTCCGGCTCCGGGCCGTCCGCGTGGCGGAGCGCAGCGTGGCCGTGGCGGTCCGCGTTACGAGAAGAACAAGGAAGTCGCGCTGAAGGGATACGCGCCGAGCCGTGGTGCGGCCATGATCCCGCAGGGCCAGCTGCCTATCACCAAGGCCATCACGGTCACGGAAGGCATCTCGGTCAAGGATCTCGCTGAGAAGCTTGATGTCCGCGGCAAGGATCTCATCGCCACCCTCCTCATGAAGGGTGTCTTCGTCACCGTCAACCAGTCGCTCGATTCCGAGCTGGTGAAAGATGTCGCCCGCCAGTTCGGCGCCGACGCCAAGATCATCACGGTGGAAGAGCAGATTGAGAACGAGGCGATCGAAGAGCTCATCGAGTCCACCGAGGGCATGGTCGAGATCACCCGCGCGCCTGTGGTCACCATCATGGGCCACGTCGATCACGGTAAGACCTCGCTGCTCGACGCGATCCGCTCCACGGACGTTGCCGGCGGCGAAGCTGGCGGCATCACCCAGCACATCGGCGCCTACAAGGTCCGCATCACCAAGACAGACTCTCCCTCCTTCGGGCGCGAGATCGTCTTCCTCGATACCCCGGGCCATGAGGCCTTCACCCGCATGCGTGCTCGCGGTGCCAAGATCACCGACATCGTCGTGGTCGTGGTCGCGGCCGACGATGGCGTCATGCCGCAGACCCTCGAAGCGATCGATCACGCCAAGGCCGCGAAGGTTCCCATCATCGTCGCCGTCAACAAGATCGATAAGCCTGAGGCGGATCCCTCCAAGGTCATGCAGCAGCTCGCAGCTCGCGGCGTCCAGGCCACCTCCATGGGTGGCGACGTCGAGTTCGTCGAGGTCTCTGCCAAGAAGCGTCTCAACCTCGACGCCCTTGAGGAGATGATCCTGCTGGTTGCCGATACCAACGAGCAGAAGGCTCAGCCTGAGCGTCCCGCTGTCGGTACGGTCATCGAAGCCAAGCTCGATCGTGGTCGCGGCGCCGTTGCTTCCATCCTGGTGCAGAACGGCACGCTCCGTACTGGCGACAGCTACATCGTCGGCAACACGTTCGGCAAGGTTCGCGCCATGTTCGACGATCGTGGCCGCGAGATCAAGGAAGCTGGTCCCTCGACCCCGGTCGAGATCCTCGGCCTCGAGTCCATGCCTGACGCGGGCGATACGTTCGTCGTCATGGCGGATCGCGATCGCGCCAAGGAGATCGCTCGTTACCGTACCCTCAAGGAACGTGAAGCGCAGCTCGCGAAGAGCTCGCGTGTCTCGCTCGAGGGTCTGGCCGAGCAGATCAAGCAGGCTGGCATGAAGGACCTCAACCTCATCCTCAAGGGCGACGTGCAGGGCTCGGTCGAAGTGCTGGCCGACTCCCTCAACCGCATGTCCACCGAGAAGGTGCGGGTCAAGGTGCTGCACTCCGGCGTCGGCGCTATCACCGAGTCCGATGTGCTGCTTGCTTCGGCCTCGAACGCTGTCGTTATCGGCTTCAACGTCAAGCCTGACCGCAAGGCGCAGGAAGTCGCTGATCGTGAGAACGTCGAGATTCGTCTGCACTCGATCATCTATGAGCTGCAGGACGAGATGACCAAGGCGATGTTTGGTCTGCTGGATGCGGTCTACCGCGAAGTCTATGCAGGCCGCGCCGAGGTGCTCAACGTCTTCAAGATCACCAAGGTCGGTCAGATCGCTGGTTCGGTGGTTCGCGATGGTCTCATCAAGCGCGACAACCAGGTCCGCGTGCTGCGCGATGGTGTCGAGGTCTGGAAGGGCAAGATCTCTTCGCTCAAGCGCTTCAAGGATGACGTCTCGGAAGTCCGTCAGGGCGTCGAGTGCGGTATCGATCTCGCCGGCTACAAGGACGTCAAGGTTGGCGATATCGTCGAAGCCTTTACCACGGAGAAGGTGGCTGCCGAACTCGGCCGCAACACCGCCGAGGCCAAGAAGGAACAGATGGCGGAGCTCGCCGCGGCAAAGGCCGCTGCGGATGAAGCCCAGCGCGCCGAGAACGCATAAACAGAACGAAGATCAGGAAACACGAAGGCCCGGACAATGTCCGGGCCTTTGTGCGTTTGAAGCGCTGGTTGCGGGGACTACGGCGTTCCGGCGATCTCAGGCTCGGGTGGTGTCTTCTCAAACATGGAACGGTGGATCATTCCTGCGATCATCGCTCCCGCAATGGGGGCGACCCAGAAGAGCCATAGCTGCTGCATGGCCCAGCCACCGCAGAAGATGGCGACGGCGGTGGAGCGGGCCGGGTTCACGCTGGTATTGGTCACCGGGATGCTGATGAGGTGGATCAACGTGAGGCCGAGGCCGATGGCGATGGGAGCGAATCCCTGCGGCGCGCGCGAGTGCGTGGAGCCGAGGATGATGAGCAGGAAGACGCCCGTCATCACGACCTCGCAGATCAGCGCAGCGACGAGGCCGTAGCCATCGGGCGAATGCGCGCCGTAGCCGTTGGAGGCGAAGCCCGCGTGGACGTCGAAGCCAGCCTTGCCGCTAGCGATGCCGTACAGGATCGCCGCGCCGACTGCGCCACCCACGAGTTGCGCCGCGATGTACCTGGGCGCATCCTTCCATGCGAAGCGGCCAGCGGTCGCGAGGCCGATCGTTACCGCGGGGTTGAGGTGACAGCCTGAGATGTGACCGACGGCGTAGGCCATGGTGAGGACAGTAAGGCCGAAGGCCAGGGCGACGCCCGCGAAGCCAATGCCAAGATGCGGATAGCCCGCAGCCAGCACAGCGCTGCCGCACCCGCCCAGAACCAGCCAAAGTGTGCCGAGGAACTCGGCTGAGAGACGCTTACCCATACGTTCCGTTCCTTTGCGTACATGGTTACGGGAGGCTAGCGGATCGCGGCCTCCACCATTCTGGGCCCGGGAAGATTTGGTTGCACCCTACCGTATCGCGAGTCCGCGTTTCGCGCAGCAACTATCTGTTTGAGGTGCGTTTGGACCGAATGTTTGTGGCCAGGCATATTCGCCGGTGCGGATTCCACTGGATGGAAGCGCCGCAACAAGCATGCGCGTCTCGTGCAACGGCAGTTGTGTCTCTGCGCTCTCAGAGAATGACGCGCACGGAAGCGCGAAGGAGCATTGCATGATGGGCCATGATTCGAAGTTGTCTCGCCGCAGACTGGTTACTACCCTTGGCGCGGGAATCGCCGGAGCAGCAGTGGGTGGTGGGACCGGTACCGCGCAAGAGGTTGGTGGCTCGACGGCGCAGCCTGTTCAGGATCCAACCACGAAGTATCCGCGGCCACCGTATCCCGCGCAGACGCAGCCATGGCCGGGACTGGCTTCGAAGATGGATCCCCGTCCCGACCATGGTGAGACCAGCTACAAGGGCTCTGGCAGGCTTCTCAATCGTCGCGCGCTGATTACAGGCGGAGACTCCGGCATGGGACGTGCCGCAGCCATTGCGTACGCGCGCGAGGGAGCGGATGTCGCGCTCAGCTACTTTCCGACCGAGGAGCCGGATGCGCGTGAGGTTGAGGAGCTGATCAAGGCGGCCGGCCGCAAGTGCGTCCTGCTGCCCGGTGACCTCCGTCACGAGGACTACTGCAAGGAGCTTGTGGCGAAGACCGTCGAGGGGCTTGGTGGGCTGGATATCGTCGTCTCCAACGCCGGTCGACAGCATGAGATGGAGTCCATTCTCGACATCACGACCGAGCTCTTCGACTGGACGATGAAGACCAATATCTACGCCCCGTTCTGGATCATCCGTGCAGCGCTGCCGCACATGAAGCCCGGCTCGACCATCATCGCAACGACCTCTGAGCAGGCGTACGATCCCTCGCCCAACCTCTACGACTATGCACAGACCAAGGCCGCAACGATGAACTTCGTGAAGTCGCTGGCGAAGCAACTGGGCCCGAGGGGTATTCGCGTGAATGGAGTGGCGCCTGGGCCGATCTGGACGCCGCTGCAGGTCTCGGGGGGCGCGGACATGAAGAAGCTGACAAGCTTCGGAGGCCAGACTCCGCTGGGCCGCGCAGGACAACCTGCAGAGCTTGCGTCGATCTATGTGCAGCTGGCTTCACAGGATGCGAGCTACACCAACGGAAACATCTATGGTGCTGCCGCCGGCTCGGGGCAACCGTAACCTGGCTCCGAGTCAGAACCGGATCAAATAGCTGGCTTTTACGAAGAGCTGGCGGCCATCGTTGAGGTAGTTCTTTCCGCGCGGCAGGATGGGGTAGTTCTGGTTGCACTGCTGCGTGCCGGCGATGGTGGTGCAGATCTGGTGGTCGTAGTTATCGAGGTTGTTGTTCCAACCGAGGTAGAGCACGGTGCCGGGGTGCGGCAGCCATGTGATCAGCGCCTGCGTCTGGACCTGCTTGGTGCGTTGCAATGAGGTTAGCGCGGGGTTCGCGAGGGTGGAGTCGTACTCGACGATGAGTCGGGCCGACCAGGCGCGGGTGAACTGGTAGTTCAGTTTGGTGCGGAAGACCTGGGTCTCGTATACGAGCTGACCGCCATGCGTGGCGTGGTCGCGATCGAGCAGGTAGGTGTTGTCGTCGGTGAGCTGCTTGATGGGGTTGATGCTGACCAGGAGCTGCACGGAATCCTGGTTCAGCAGGAACGGCGCCTGACCGGCCACAGGGTTGTAGTTCACGTTGCCACTGCGGATGGCCTGCAGGTTGAAGTTCATCTGCGACCACGGCTGGCCGCGTGCTACGACACCGCCGAAGTTCTCTGTGAAGTTGTGGGGGCCAGGCAAGGGATAACCGTTCTGCGGGCCGACAGTATCGGAGTTCTGTCCGAAGATGGGGGCGAGCACGATGTCGCGCGGCAACAGCAGGAACGGGTCGAAGGTGGAGTAGTGATACACGCGGTTGCCCGCGTGATCGTAAGCGATGTTCTGGTTGGTCTCCAGGCCGAAGCTCTGGTAGAAGCGGTGCTTTGGAAACCACTGATAGTTCGAGTGCAGATGGTCACTGCGAATGTTTGCGGTCTGGAAGAAGCCGGATGTGGTGACGAAGCCGCGGCTGACGTCCTGATACTCGTCGAACAGGCTGAAGGAGTGCCCACTGCGCTGGACCTGGAGATCACTCGCGGGGCCGGCGCTGGAACCTGAGGGGAAGATGGTGGCTGCGCTGTCGTGGCGATTCTGTTTCGTGGCGCTCTCGACCATCTGGCCGAGGGCGGTCCAGTGGCTGTTCAAGCGCAGGGTAAAGTCCAGGCCGCCGACGCGGTTGAAGCCTCCGCCGAACTCCTCGTCGGTGTACATCAGGCCGACGTTCGATCCCTTGTTCTTTCCCGTGCCGAGGTCCTGGCTGACGCGGCCGACGTAGAACTGGGCCTTCTTGTTGAAGAGCGGATCGCCGGGCTGCACGGTCTGCCCGGGCTCGCGGTCGTCGACTGCGAGGATGCCTAGGTTGGTGTGTCCGAGCTTGCCGGTGATGCGACCGCCAAACTCCGGACGGATGATGTTGCGGGTGTAGAGGAGCGTCATCGGCGTTGCGAAGTAGCTTGCGTTCTCGAGGAAGAACGGGCGCAGCTCCGGAAAGTAGACGGGGAAGCGCTGGTCGACGGTGAACTGCGGCTGGTCGCTCTCGACGTCGGAGAAGTCGGGGTTCACGGTGGCATCGAGCACGATCGAGTCGCGAATGACGGCCTTGGCTTCTCCGCCTGCGGTGCCTTCGAGGTGCCGTGTGGAGAAGTAGGGATTGTTGGGATCGACGGTCTGGAGCGAATGCTCCCCCTGGCCCAGGGCATACGGATTGAGCTGCACATTGTGGGAGCCGGTGGCCCCGGCGAGGCCATCCATGTGCAGGGTGCCCTCCTGGCTCAGCTCGCCGCTGACATTGGCCGAGACGCGCGGCCAGAAGTCGTTCTCACTGTTGCGGGGAAGGTTGCGCCAGAAGACCGCGCCCCAATCGCCTCCCCTGGGAGGGAAGCGCAGGCTCTTGAACGGGAGGACCATCAGGGCCATCCAGCCCTTGCGGGTGATGCGGCCTTCGGAGTCCCACACCTGGTCATAGCTGTAGTCCGCGCCACCGGATTCGGTCCACGCCGCATCGGCCTGCACGCCGCTGGGGTTTACCTGGAACTCAACGCCACGCTGGCGGTCCTGGAAGGGATCGAGGTTCACGGTTACGTAGTCATCCTTGAGGATGTTTTCGCGGCGCGCGAGGTGGGTGCGGATCTGCTCGGGGTGCTGGTCGAAGCAGAGGAAGACGATGTAGAGCGCCTGCGTGGTGCGGCCGAGGTAGACCTCGGTGGACTCCGTACCGGGCGCGCCGTCGATCGGAGTGTTCTGGATGAAGCCGCCGAGGCGCGCGAGCTTGTCCTTGAGTTCGGGCCGAGGCTCCATGCCGGGGAAGTCTGCCAGCGAGATCGGATGTTCGATCAGCGGAACCTTCGCATCGGCGACCGGCTGCGGTTTGGTCTGAGTCTCCGGTACGACGCTGGGCTTGGGCTGCCCCGCTTGCTGTTCCCCTACCTGAGCGTGCAGCAGGCTTGCCGCAAAGAAAAGAGATCCCACAACCTGACAGCCAAACCCGATGCGTGAACCACGAGACATCACTTGCAACCAACCCCTTCATTCAGGCAGGCGACAGCGCACCCCATGCGCGCCCTCACCCCCCGGAACAGGTACGCGACCAACACGGATGTGGTTCCCGCTGGCGCGCCCGATTCCCACATCCCATCGCGTTGCGGGATACTTAAGAGCGATGAAGCTTGATGAGATTCAATCCGCACTGCGCGACCAGCATTTGGACGGCTGGCTGTTTTACGACCACCACCATCGCGATCCGATCGCCTATCGCATCCTTGGACTCGACGAGCAGAGCTTTGTCTCGCGGCGGTGGTTCTATTTTGTGCCGGCCGAAGGAGAGCCGAAGCGCCTGGTGCATCGGATCGAGCCGGGCAAGCTGGATGCCGTTCCAGGAACGAAGGAGGAGTACTCGAGCTGGCAGGAGCTGGAGCTGAAGGTGCAGTCGATGCTCGAGGGCTCGACGCGTATCGCCATGCAATACTCTCCGCGCAACGCCATCATGTATGTGTCGATGGTGGATGCGGGCACGGTGGAGCTGGTGCGGTCTTTCGGCAAGGAGATCCTCAGCTCAGCGGACTTAGTGAGCCAGTTTGAGGCGGTGCTGACGGAGCAGCAGATCGCCTCGCACTTCGCCGCGCAGGTCCGCGTCGACCGCGTGCTGCAGGCTGCGTGGGAGCGCATCGGCGAGGCCGTCCGTTGCGGGCATGGCGAGTCCTTCGATCGTCGCGAGATCAACGAGCGCGAGGTGGTGAACTTCCTCCTGGAGGGCTTTGAGCGCGAGGGCCTGTTCACGGATCATGGCCCTAACTGCTCGGTCGGCCCGAACTCGGCGGACTCGCACTATGAGCCGACGCTGGAGAACTCGCTGACGATTCGTTCCGGAGATTTTGTGCTGATCGACCTGTGGGCCAAGATGGCCAACGATCCTGCGGCTGTCTGGTATGACATCACGTGGACGGGCGTGGTGGATCGTACGCCCACCGATCATGAGCAGCACATCTTCCAGACGGTGGCTGCGGCTCGTGACGCAGCTATCCAGGTTGTGGAGGACGCGTATCTTGCAGGCAAGCCCATCGCCGGCTGGCAGGCGGATGCTGCGGCGCGTGCGGTCATCACGAACGCCGGATATGGGCCTTTCTTCACGCACCGAACCGGACACAACATTGAGGTGCAGCTGCATGGCAACGGAGCGCACCTGGATAACCTCGAGACCCACGACGAGCGGCTGATCCTGCCGAACACCTGCTTCTCGGTGGAGCCGGGACTCTACTTCACGGGCGAGTTTGGCATCCGCAGCGAGGTCAACATGATCACGCGGCCGGGCAAGGCGGTGGTGAGCGGGCCGATCCAGCGGGAGCTGGTGAGGATCTGAGAGGCGGTTGTCCGTTGTCCGTTGTCCGTTGTCCGTTGCCAGTTGTCCGTTACCCGTTCTCCGTTGTCCGTGTTCCGTTGTCCGTGTTCCGTTGGCGGATAACGGAACACGGAGAACTTCTTCCGCTGCTAGAATCAACTCCGATGCCAACACCCGCTCAGCAGGCCCAGACGCGCGACCTGATCGCGCAGCGCATACCCGGCGAGAAGTCGAGCCTTCCTGCCATCGTTCTTGTCGCCGGTTGGCTGATCCCCGGCGCTGGCCACATGATTCTCGGCAAATGGGTGCGTGGCGTGCTGCTGTTTGCGGCCATCATCACGTTGTATGTTGTGGGGCTGGGACTGGCTGGCAAGATTTACAACCCCTCCTCTGGAGACATCCTGGACATTCTCGGCTCGGTCGCGCAGCTTGGCAGCGGCCTGCTGTACGTGCTGGCGCGTGTTCTCGGCTGGGGCGCAAACCCTGTGCTGACGACGGTGGCCGACTACGGCTCGAAGGCCCTGCTGACGGCGGGACTGCTGAACATTCTCGCCGCGGTCGATGCGCACTCGCTGGCCAACGGAAGAAAGGCCTCCTAGGATGATGCTCTCGCACTTCAGCGCGGCAGTGCTCTTCGCGCTCTGCATCTCGGTGGTCTTCGGCATCACGCAGCGCGCGGAGCCGAAGATGATGATCCGCTTCGGCGCGTTCTGCTTCGCACTGTTTGTCGGTGGCCTGATCCTGGCGAGCTGGCTGATGTTTGCGGTGAAGCACTAAAGGCAGCTGCTAGCTTTTAGCTCCTAGCTCCTAGCTGAAGGCCAAGAGCTGACGGCTTGCTTCCTGGATCAGATTTTCTCGACGACCACTGCGGTTCCGTACGCTAGGACCTCGGTGACGCCCTGCATCAGCTCGTTCGCGTCATAGCGCATGGCGATGATGGCGTTGGCTCCGTGCTCTGCGCCGTGGAGCATCATGCGGGCGAAGGCATCCTGCCGGGTCTTCTCGCACAGCTCGCTGTAGAGGGTGATGTCGCCGCCTACGAGTGTCTGGAGGCTGGCACCGATGGAGCCGAAGACCGAGCGCGAGCGCACCACGATCCCGCGGACGATGCCAAGGCTGCGCACGATGCGGTAGCCGGGAAGCTCCAGCGCCGTGGTGACCATGTCTGGTCCGAGTGCGCCGATCGCCGGCGCGGCAAAACCTTCGTTGAAGCTCATTGTCCTGTCTCCGTGGTTCTCTTGTTGCCCGTTAGGCTAACAGGTCGAGGCACCGGCAACCGTTAGCTTCTGAGCCGGGCGACCAGCTCGCGAACCGCGCCGGAGTCGATGGCCTTCGCAGCGAGATCCACACCTTCGCGGAGACTGGGCGCGATGCCAGCCGTTAGCAGCACGGCGGCAGCGTTCATCAGGACGATGTCTCGTGGGGGACCGCTTTCTCCCGCGAAGATTGCGGTGAGGATGGCGGCATTCTCTACCGCATCGCCGCCTGCGAGCGCCTCGAGTGGGGCGCGGGTGAGGCCGAAGTCTTCCGGGGTGACGGTGTAGGTGCGCAGCGAGCCGTTGCGGACCTCGGCGACTTCGCTGGGGCCGCTGAGGGCGAACTCGTCTTGTCCTTTCACGCCGTCACCATCACCGTGAACGACCAGCGCGTGTTCGGCACCAAGCATCGCCAGCGCTTCGCCGACGAGCGGCACGAGCCGAGCGTGGTAGACGCCCATCACCTGCCGACGGGCCCCGGCGGGGTTCAGCAGCGGGCCGAGGACATGCAGGATTGTGCGAACTCCCAGGGCGCGGCGCACGGGCATCACGGCCTTCATGGCGGGATGGTGCGAGGGCGCGAGCAGGAAGCAGAAGCCGAGTGTGCGCAGCGCCTCGGCGGCGGCTTGGGGCGCGAGGTGGATGGGGATTCCGAGGGCCTCCAGTACATCGGCTGAGCCCGAGCGCGAGGTGATGGCGCGGTTGCCATGCTTGGCGACCTTGGCTCCTGCTGCAGCCGCGACCAACGCGGCGGCGGTGGAGATGTTGAAGCTGCCAGAGGCATCACCGCCGGTTCCACAGGTGTCGACGAGTTGCTCGCTCTCGGCTGCGGTCAGCGGAAGCATGGTTGCGGCGGAGCGCATGGTTTCGGCAAAGCCGGCGATCTCAGCGGCGGTCTCGCCTCGGCCGGCCATCGCGCCCAGAAGCCCGGCGATCTCGATGTCGGAGAGCATGCCCGCGAGGATATCGGTCATCAGCTCCCGGGCTGCCTGGCGGTCGAGGGTTTCGCGCCGTTCGATCACGGCAAGGAGCTGGGGATGAGGAGGCATCGCGTTCTTAAGCCTAGCAGGAGACCCAGGGCAGGAAGGGTTCGCGGTACGTGCCACATTGGAACGCACCTCGGGATGCGTCGCTACGTTTCGCGACATTTCGCTGCTCCACGTTTCTGCTTCCATGTATCGTCCACTTCACGGGAGCCAGAGGAGTTCACTCCGCATGCATTGGAAGAGTGCTGTACGTACGTTGCTGCGCATTCTCTTTTACTTTGGGATTGCGAACTTGCCGGTGTGGATTGCGAGCCGCGAGTTTGGCTTTCCCCTCCACGGTCCCTTTTTCCTGGAAGTCCTCCTCATCGGTATCGTTGCGTTGTGGACGAGTAGACACTGGCTCAACAGCCTCGTCCCGTTGGCCATCGTCGTTGCGATTCTCTACAACATCAAAGCCGCGTACCTGATGTCCGTGGAAGAGCTGTGGGAGAGCGCTTCCAGCGTCCCGCTCTATGCCAGGGAACACCCCGGGCAGATCTTTGCCGTGGTGCTCGCGGCGCTGCTTTCCGTGGCGTTCCTCTTCGCGTTGGATTTGGGCGGCGACCGAATGGAGCGCAGGCAGTCCGCCGGCCTACTGCTGGCGCTGCTGGTCCTCATGCTGGCCACCGATGCGTATCGCGGCACCATTGTCTTCCTTGAGTCTCGCGCCGGCCTGCAAACCGAGAACCGGCTCATCAACAACTTCTCCCACCGCATGTTGCGAGAGGTCCGTGCAGCATGGTCGAAGGATCCCGAAGATAGAGACGCTCCGATGGCGGGCGCCACCACCACTGTCGCTGGCCGCGACCTGGGCGGCGGTGCGCTCTCCGCCATCCAGGCTCGTCCCGACATCGTGCTCGTCCTCGTGGAATCCTGGGGGCAGCCGCTGGACAACCAGCTTGGGGATGCCCTGAAGGCACCATACACACGGCAGAGCCTGGAGAGCTTTTATGACATTCGCAGCGGCACGGTACCGTTTCGTGGACCGACCGTGGCCGGAGAGGCGCGTGAGCTTTGCGCCTCGCAGTTAGGCTTGCGAGTGATCGCGGCACAGCCGTCGCAGCTGCCACATTGCCTTCCGGAAGTTCTCCAGCAGAGGGGCTACCACACGATGGCGGTACACGGCTTCGAGCCCCGGATGTTCCAGCGTGAGAGCTGGTATCCACGGATTGGCTTCGAGGAGAGCTGGTTCCTCCCGCAACTCCGTTCCCAGGGCCTCCCGGAGTGTCCGGGGCCCTTTCCGGGCCTGTGCGACGCCGCGGTGGCGACCTGGATCGGTGCGAAACTTCGGTCTCCGGAGACCTCACCCCAGTTCGTTTACTGGCTCACGTTGAACTCCCACCTCCCGGTGCCGGTGAAGACGGGGCTCCAGCAGCCTGCCTCGTGTGAGGTGTCCCTGCTGCTCAAGGATCGGGCCCTGTGTACCTGGTTCCAGCTCATTCACGACGTGCATCGGTCCGTGGCGCAGCTGGCGCTCGACCAGATGGCCTTGCGGCCCACGGTTTTTCTCATCGTCGGAGATCACGCGCCGCCCTTCTCCTCCGACGCACGGCGCGGAGCCTTCTTGAGCCACGAGGTGCCGTACGTTGTTCTATGGCCGCGAGCGCTCTCCGTCGGGCAAACTGACCCGCAGCCTGGGCCGCCTGCTCCGGAGCTGGAACGCCCCCGTTCGGCCAAGCGCGCGCTGGCTCTGGCCTCGGTCGAGAGAAAATCGGGCCAGCCTCGGATACGTTACGGAACGGTTTCAGGCCGCGCCCGGCGATAATCGTGCGATCCTGCTTGCTCCTGCCTTTCGCGCGTCGCTACCATACTCACGTTGCCGCGCACGGAATTCCCTGTGCCATACGACCCTTCGGAGCTCCCATGAAGATTCACGAGTACCAGGCCAAAGAGATCCTGCGCCGCTATGGCGTGCCCGTCCCTTCGGGCGAGATGGCCACCAACCTTGAAGAGGCCGACAAGGCCGCGAAGCAGCTCTTCACCGAAGGCAATGCCGTCGTCGTGGTGAAGGCGCAGATCCACGCCGGAGGCCGCGGCAAGGGCGGCGGCGTCAAGCTGGCGAAGACCATCGAGGACGCGGACACGCACTCGAAGGCGATCCTCGGCATGCAGCTGGTGACGCACCAGACCGGCCCTGCAGGCCAGAAGGTCCAGCGCCTGCTCATCGAGCAGGGTTCGGCCATTGAGCGCGAGCTGTACCTCGGCATCGTCCTCGACCGCGCGTCGGGCAAGGTGGTGTTCATGGCCTCGCAGCACGGCGGCATGGATATCGAAGAGGTCGCGCACAACACGCCCGACGAGATTTTCAAGGAGTACTGCGATCCGGGCATCGGTCTGCAGGCGTACCAGGCGCGCAAGCTGGCGTTCAAGCTGGGTCTCGCGAAGGAGCAGATCGGCGACGCGGTGAAGTTCATGTTCGGCCTCTACAAGGCCTTCATTGACACCGACTCCACGCTGATGGAGATCAACCCGTTCATCACGACGAAGGACGGCAAGCTCGTCGCGCTGGATTGCAAGATCAACTTCGACGACAACGCGATGTTCCGGCACAAAGACCTGAAGGAGCTGCGCGACGTTGCGGAGGAAGATCCGCTCGAGGTCGAAGCGTCGAAGTACGCGCTCAACTACATCAAGCTGGATGGCTCCATTGCCTGCATGGTGAACGGCGCTGGTCTCGCGATGGCGACGATGGACATCATCGAGTACGCCGGCGGCAAGGCAGCGAACTTCCTCGACGTAGGCGGCGGAGCCAACCAGGAGCAGATCGAGAACGCCTTCGGGATTCTGTTGAGCGATCCGAACGTGAAGGCGATCTTCATCAACATCTTCGGCGGGATTTTGCGCGTGGATGTGCTGGCGACGGCGGTGGTTGCCGCAGCGAGGAAGCTCAACGTGACGCTGCCGATCATCCTGCGCCTTGAAGGCACCAACGTAGAAGAAGGCCGCCAGATCATCGCTGATTCGGGACTCAAGGTGCAGATCGGCGCAACGATGAAGGAAGCGGCTGATTTGGCGGTTGCGGCGGCGAGAGGATAAGTCGAGCGTTCTCCGTTTTCAGTTGTCCGTTCTCAGTTGAGCAACACGAGGCAGACATGGCGCAGTCCTTTCGTGAGTTGAGGGTTTGGCAGCAGGCGATCGAGTTGACGATGCAGATTTACGCCATCAGCAATGATTTCCCAAAGCACGAGGTGTATGGGCTCTCCTCCCAGATGAGGAGGGCCGCCATCTCGGTCCCGAGCAATATCGCCGAAGGCTCGGCGCGAGGAACACGGAAGGATTTTCGACAGTTCGTGCGGATCGCTCGCGGTAGTAACTACGAGTTGCAGACGCAGCTCTTGATCGCAAGGCGTCTCGGATACTCCAGTGAGCAATCGATCACCGGAGCAGAAAGACTTTCCCATGAGGTCGGCCAGATGTTGAGCGGCCTCGACAAATACCTCCGAACGAAACGCTCCTCCGCGGCAGACACGGAGAACGGACAACGGAGAACGGAGAACTAGATGTCAGTACTCGTAGGAAAAGACACTCGCCTCATCGTGCAGGGCATTACCGGCCGTGAAGGTTCGTTCCATGCCAAGGGCTGCGCGGAGTATGCGAAGCAGTTTGGCGTTGACCTTGTCGTTGGCGGCGTAACACCCGGCAAGGGCGGTACGACGCATGAAGGCTGGCCCGTGTTCAACACGGTGGAAGAGGCTCGCAAGGCCACCGGCGCGAACGCGACGATGATCTTCGTTCCGCCACCCGCCGCTGCGGACGGCATCCTCGAGGCCGTGGATGCTGGCATCGAGCTGATCGTCTGCATCACCGAGGGCATCCCGGTGCTGGACATGGTCAAGGCCTTCCCGCTGGTGAAGAAGTCCGGCTCGACGCTCATCGGCCCCAACTGCCCGGGCGTGATCTCGCCCGGCAAGGCGAAGATCGGCATCATGCCGGGCCGCATCCACAAGGAAGGCTCGGTCGGCATCGTGTCTAAATCCGGGACCTTGACGTACGAGGCGGTTTATCAGCTCACGCAGCGCGGCATCGGGCAGTCGACCGCGATCGGCATTGGCGGCGATCCCATCATCGGCACCACGCACATTGACGCACTGAAGCTCCTCAACGAAGACCCCGATACCGAAGCCATCATTATGATCGGTGAGATCGGTGGATCGGCGGAAGAGGCAGCAGCGGAGTACATCAAGGCCCACGTGAAGAAGCCGGTGGTTGGCTTCATCGCCGGCCAGACCGCACCTCCGGGCCGCCGCATGGGCCATGCCGGTGCGATCATCTCCGGTGGCGAAGGCACGGCCGCCAGCAAGATGGCCGCGATGGAAGCCGCGGGCATCACCGTGGTCAAGTCGCCGGCTGAGATTGGCGATGCGATGGCCAGGCTGCTGGGTAAGGCTTAAGTGCAGGGATTAGGGATTAGGGATTAGAACGGCAGAGGGAGCGTGCTTTGGCGCGCTCCCTTTGCTTTTGCGCTCGCATCCCACAACGAGCCACAGCCCCGAAACGTCGCAAGCTAGAAGCTAGAAGCTAGAAGCTAGAAGCTAGAAGCTAGAAGCTAGAAGCTAGAAGCTAGAAGCTCCTACCGCTTTGGCTTCGTCGTCTGCGCAAAGAACGCGAACGCCAGGCCGAAGACCGCGGCGAGCGCGAAGGCCAGCTTCGCGTTCGCGCTGTGGCCGTGGCGAGCTTCCAGTGCGGCATCGGCCAGCCATGCCACTCCGCCCACCGCCCAGATCCATGTCTGCCAGCGCATGCGTAGTTGGACGTGGCGGCGATGGGAATCGCTGCAGCGAATTTGGCGTGGCTATACTGCCGGTGGCTATACTTTTTCGATATGAATCGAGTGCCTTTCGTTCTCCTTGCAGCCGCTGCGATTGCGGTTGCCGCTCCTGCCATGGCCCAGGCTGACGGCGCACCGGCTGAGGCCCAGCGCTGCACGGCCCTCCAGGGGCAGGTGATCGACCATGCGAAGGTCACGTCGTCGGCGCTGGTGATGGGCGGTGCGGGGCTGGAGGAGACGAAGCTTCCCGCAGAGATGACTCACAGGCTGCCGGCGTTCTGCCGCGTGCAGATCGAGGACAAGCCCTCCGCGGACTCGGACGTCCGCATCGAGGTGTGGCTGCCGGTCTCTGGATGGAACGGCAAGTTTCGGGGGCAGGGGAACGGTGGCTTTGCGGGCAATATCGACTACCCGGGGCTCGCTGCGGCCGTCGCGGAAGGCTACGCCAGCGGTGGCACGGACACCGGGCATGTGGGCGGCCTGCCGAACTTTGCTCTGGGGCATCCCGAGAAGGTGAAGGACTTTGGCTGGCGCGCGGTGCATGACATGACGGTGCAGTCCAAGGCCGTTGCGACCGCGTTTTACGCGAAGCCCGTCGCGCATTCGTACTTCACCGCCTGCTCGGACGGCGGACGCGAGGCGCTGATGGAGGTCGAGCGTTTCCCGCAGGACTACGACGGCGTCCTCGCAGGTGCTCCGGCGTACAACTGGAGCGGATTGCTCTCCGGCGGGGCGGCTGGAGAGCAGCGCATGCATGCCAGTGCGGCGAGCGAGATTACCGTCGCGCAGCTGCCCGTCATTGCCAAGGCCGCGCTCGCGGCGTGCGATGCGAAGGATGGGTTGGCGGATGGGATTCTGAGCGACCCGGCGCACTGCGGCTTCGATCCTGCCACGCTGGTTTGCAAGGAGGGTCAGGCGGATGGGTGCCTGACGCAACCCCAGGTGGCGACGCTGCGCGGCTTCTACAGCGCGAAGGTCGACGCGAGCGGCAAGACGATCCTGCCGGGGTCGGTTCCGGGCGCGGAGGATGCTCCCGGCGGGTGGGATACGTGGGTGGCCGGAGACAAGGCGCTGGGGATCTTTTACTCGCAGGGCTACTTTCGCAACTTCGTCTATGAGAAGCCCGACTGGCAGCTGGCAAGCTTCGATCTCTCGCGCGACTGGAAGCTTGCGACGGACAAGACGGGCGCGGACCTGAACTCGACCAGCACGGCGATCCAGCCGTTCCTTTCGCGGGGCAAGCTGATCCTGTATCACGGCTGGGCGGACCCGGCGATCCCCGCGCTGGGCACGGTGGACTACTACAACGGCGTGGTGAGCACGGTGGGGAAGACGGCGGCGGAGACGTCGACGCGGCTGTACATGGTGCCGGGGATGCTGCATTGCGGCGGCGGGCCGGGAGCGACGGTCTTTGGGCAAGCAGAGTACGGGCCGCGTGGCGATGCGCAGCATGATGTGTTTACGGCGCTGGAGCAGTGGGTGGAGTCGGGGACTGCTCCCGGCGCCCTCGTCGCAACCAAACTTGGTGGAGAGAAGACTGCGCCGAAGCCGGTGATGACGCGGCCGTTGTGCTTGTATCCGCAGGTGCCGGTGTACAAGGGCGGGGATGCGAGCAGCGCTGGGAGCTTTGCTTGCGTTGCGGGGAAGTGAGATTCCTGCCCTATAAAGATGCAGGTTTCTCCACTTCGCGAAACGATGTGGCCGTTTCGCTCCGGTCGAAGTGACACACTCTCGGCGGCGCCCATTTAGACTGGGAGAGCCGCCTTTTGTGCAGGCAACAGTTCCGCAGTTCCCAGGAGAGTTTTGTGTCCCAGCGTACTTTCAGCATCATCAAGCCCGACGCCGTGAAGAAGGGCTACACCGCCGCCATCCTCGCCGAGATCGAGAAGGCCGGCTTCAAGATCGTTGCCATCAAGAAGATCGGTCTCACCAAGGACCAGGCTGAGGGCTTCTACTACGTTCACTCCGAGCGTGGCTTCTTCGACGAGCTCACCACGTTCATGAGCTCGGGCGCCATCTTCCCGATGGTCCTCGAGAAGGACAACGCCATCGCTGACTTCCGCAAGCTGATGGGCGCGACCGACCCGGCCAAGGCCGACGAGGGCACGCTGCGCAAGCTGTTCGCCAGCTCCATCGGCGAGAATGCGGTTCATGGTTCGGATGCTGAAGAGACGGCGGCGTTCGAGATCGGCTACTTCTTTACCGGCTACGAGCTCAAGTAGCTCATTCCTGAGACAAAAAGACCGCCGAGGAAACTTTCCCTCGGCGGTTTGTCTCATTGGGATCGATACAAGATGTTACTGAGCGACTCATCGGCTGCACTGGACCTGCGTTTGAGTTGTGCATGGTGGAGAGTGACCCCATGGCTGGACCTGTTCCCGATCTGAACTTCCCGCTGGTTGCCGCGACGCTGGATGAGTTGCTGCTGCTGGCGGAGCAGGCGCACGGGCATTTGTGTGCCGGGCAGATCCTGGGCGTGCGCATGGCGATGCTGGCGCTGGATCGCCTGGGCGTGCAGAACCCGACCGCGCGACACCTGCCCGACGGCACGCTGAATCCGGATCGCAAGCGGCTGGTGACCTTCGTGGAGATAGACCGTTGCGCCACGGACGCGATTGGTGTGGTGACGGGATGCCGCGTGGGCAAGCGTGCGCTCAAGCTGCGCGACTGGGGCAAGATGGCGGCGACGTTTGTCGATCTCGAAGCGAAGCTGGGCGACGATGATTACAAGGGCCTGCGGGTTGTTGCGCTGGAAAGCTCGAAGCAGCGTGCCAAGGAACTCTACCCCGAGCTGGACAAGAACGTGCAGCAGATGAAGGCCTATCGCGAGATGCCTGACGCGGAGTTATTTAGCGAGCGATGGGTGCGCGTGGCGTTGCCACCCAGCGAGTTTCCGGGCTTTCGTGGACAGCGTGTGATGTGCGATGGCTGCGGTGAGGGCGTGAACTTCGATCGCTTCGTCGAACGCGATGGCCAGCGGTTGTGCCTCGCTTGTGCGGA
>Ga0302187_10000855_pt1 | contig 26885 bp, 19 predicted proteins | sample II_Bog_E1_3_FD_202120 | JGI IMG/M metagenome (GOLD analysis project Ga0302187, IMG submission 202120) | Peat permafrost microbial communities from Stordalen Mire near Abisko, Sweden - II_Bog_E1_3 | ecosystem: Environmental > Terrestrial > Soil > Wetlands > Peat | place: Sweden: Abisko...
GGACCAAGCCGGCGACATGGCAGTGGATCGTCGGGGTCAACGTCCTCGGTGTCGCCTACGGGGTCAGCGCCTTCGTCCCCCTGATGCTCGAACAGGGGGAGGGCCACGTGGTCAACACCGCGTCCGAGGCCGGACTGACGGCATCGCCGGTGCTCGGTCCCTACCACGCCACCAAGTACGCCGTCGTGGGCCTGTCGGAGTCCCTGGCCCTCGAGCTCGAGGGCACACCGGTCAATGTCTCGTGCCTCTGCCCCGAATTGGTGGACACGAAGATCTTCGAGTCCACCCGCAACGCCCCCGTCGGTCTCGGGTTCCCGCCCCCGGCCGCCGTACCCATCGACCAGATGGCGGCGTTCATGGGCACCGTGGCCATGCGGCCGTCCGACCTCGCCGCCGACGTGGCCTATGCCGTCCGGGCCGAACGATTCTGGATCCTGACCCACCAGTCGACGCAGGCCCGGGTGCACGAACGGAACCGGCGCCTGGAGCAGGGCCGTCGCCCGAAATTCGGGCACGGGGACTGAGGAGGAACGACCATGAGTGACCGACTGGACTACCCCTTCGGATCCATCGACGTCGAGACGGCGGGCCGCTGGCTGCAGCTGTCGCCCGAGGAGGACGGCGCGGTGTGGATGCTCAACCTGATGAAGTACAAGCCGATGGCCGACTACGGCGAAGACGGCGGACCGGCCATCACCGGCAAGGAGGCCGACGACGTCTACGCACCGACCGCCGTGCTGGCCGACCTGGGCGCCACCGTCCCGCTCTTCGGCGACGTCACCCGACAGGTGTCGGACGGTCCTGCCTGGGAGCGGATCGGTATCGTCCGCTACCCGAGCCGGTCGTCGTTCTTCGCCATGCAGGAGCGGGACGACTTCAAGCGGCAGTACGTGCACAAGAAGGCCGGCATGGAGTCCACGATCGTGATGGGGTGTGTCCCCCTGTCGGTGGGCGACCCGGCCGGTGCCGGCAGTGGGCCGCTCGTGATGCGGGTCCGTCGGTTCGCCGACGGAGCCGTTCCCGGCCCCGATGCCGAGGGCGTCGTGCCGGTGGCGCACTTCGAGGTGGACGGTGTGATCCTCGGTGACGGTCGTCGGTGGGACGACGTGCGGTTCGACCGTCTCGACGGCGCCGAGATCACGGACCTGGTGGGAGGCACGGAACTGGCCGACCAGGTCGTGGTGGTCGTCGATCCCTTGATCGAGGACCTCATCGGCTCGGTACAGACGGCGGGGGAGTGATCGTCCGTGGAGGTCTTGCGCACACCCGACGACCGCTTCGAGCACCTGGTGGACTACGACTTCGCCCCCTGCTACCGCGAGGTGACCGCCGATGACGGGACCGCCCTGCGCTTCCACTTCCTCGACGAGGGGCCCCGGGACGCGGCCCCGGTGCTGCTGCTCCACGGCAACCCGACCTGGTGTTATCTGTACCGGCATCTGGTCCCGCAACTGGTCACGCTCGGACACCGGGTGGTGGCCCTCGACCTGATGGGGATGGGCCGGTCCGACAAACCTGTCGACCCGGACGTGTACACGCTGGCGGGCCACCTCGACTGGATGGGCCAATGGCTCGAGGGCGAGGGCCTGTCCGACATCACCTTGTTCTGCCAGGACTGGGGAGGGATCCTCGGGCTGTGCCTGCTGCCCGACCACGGCGACCGGTTCGCGCGGGTCGTGGCGTCCAACACCGGACTACCCGAAGGTCGCGGCATGAACAAGTTCATGGAGGACTGGCTGGCCTTCAGTCAGTCGGTCGACGTGCTGCCCGTCGGTGCGCTGGTGCAGGGAGGCAGCACCCGGGAGCTGACCGCCGCCGAACTCGCCGCCTACGACGCCCCGTACCCCGACGGATCCTTCCAGGTCAGTCCCAAGCGGTTCCCGCTGCTGATCCCGCTCCAGCCCGACAACCCGGGAACTCCGAGGGCCGAGGCGACCTGGGCGTTCCTGGAGACGTGGGAGAAGCCCTTCCTGACGATCTTCGGTGATCAGGACGCGGTGGCCTACAAGTCCGGGGCCCAACAGGTCCTGCGCTCCCGGATCCCCGGCGCGGCCGGGCAGCACCACCTGGTGCTCGAGGGGCCGAGCCACTTCATCCAGGAGGATGCACCCGACGAGTTGGTGGCGGCCATCGACGGGTGCATCCGGGATGCGACGGGCTGACGGGCGTCGATCTCCGGTCGGGGGTCGGCTTCGAACGTACCGGCCGTCGCCACCGAGCATTTCCGGTGTCATCAGGGCGGATTCCCTCGACGGACATGGCCGGCCACGGTGGACCGCGACCGGCGGCCACTCCGCCCGGACCCGCCAGCTCGGGGCGGAATTGACGCCTACAGCGGTACTTTCCCGCTGATTCCGTCACTCTTCGTCAATTTTCCGCGAAAGGTTTGACTCCCTCTGGGAAACCTGCTTATTCTCCAAACATGACTAATCAGGTCATGTTTATGGGAATACTAGGAGAATGGGTCGGCAACCACCCCGGTTCCGCCGACAAGCAAGGGAGTCAGTCAATGAACCATCGGGACCAGACAACTTCGGCAGGAAGGAGCGATCGATGAAGAGGCGATCGACAATCTTCAAGGTCGGGATGGTCGGACTGGCTACGGCCGTTCTGCCGATCCTCGGCGCCGGCACGGCATTCGCCGACTACGCACCCCAGTCGGGTGACATCGTCGGGGTCGGTGGCGACACGCCGCAGTACGCCCTCAGCTTCCTCGCCGACGGAGACAACGTGGGAGACGCCGGCTTCAACAACGTGGGTGCCTACAACCGGCTCGTGTCGTTCAGCGCCACACCGGACGCCAACGGGCGTTCTGCCTACACCAACAGCGTGACCACCGGCACCGCGTCGGTCGCCCTCAACCCGACCGACGTCCTGCGGGCGGGTACCAGTCCGGTGCAGCGGGTGTCGAGCAGCGGTAGTGCCATCACGGCGCTGTTGGCCGACACGGGTTCGCCGGAGACGATCAACTATGTCTCGTCCGCCAGCCTGCCCACGGCCGCCCAGCAGAATCAGGCCGGTACCAACGGTTGGGGTTACCTGCACGTCGTCGAGATCGGAACCGATGCGGTCCAGATCGCCGAAGACCTGACGACGAACGGACCCTCCACGCTCGACCTGGCTGACCTGTACTACATCTACACGGCCGCCGCCCCGACGTGGAACAACCTGCCCGATGACCCGACCGCTTCGACGGACGCCGTCATCCCGTACCTCCCGCCGTCCAGCTCGACCATCTACAAGCAGCTCATCGCCGACCTGACCACGTACCACGGTTCAGCGCCGACGATCGCCGCCGATGTGAAGACCGTCGAGCAGAACGACCCGAGCGTGATCACCGGATCGACACATTCGGCTGACGTGATCGTGCCGTTCTCGCAGGCCCGGTTCAACCTGTGGGCGGACAACTACTTCAAGAATCCGGCCACGCCCTTCCCGGGTGGAGTGGCTCAGTCGTCCGGTATCAAGCTGGCCGGCGGTTACTCCGGTGCGATCACCGACTACGTGATCTTCCGCCAGAGCGACGCTGCGTCGACCACGCCGTTCGAGCCCGGTAGCTCGAAGAACTGGGTGCAGACCCTCTTCTCCGGTACCAACCCGCTCGTGGCGAAGGGATCGGGCCAGGCGCTCATCGCGGCGTCCGGTGTGACTCCGAACTACGTCGATCTCGGAAACGTCAGCCACGGCTGATCCTGATCGGACGACCGTGCTGACTGGACTCCTGTAGGAGGAAGAAGCCGGCCCCCGGGCTGGGTGATCACTGGTAAGTGGTTTGTTCACCCAGCCCGGACCGGCCCTCCTGCGAAAGGAATCAGCGTGGGCAACTGCCGCCTCGCTACCCAGTCGGCATCGAGAACAACCTGAACCATCACCCACTTCTCACAATCACAAGATAGGAAGAACTCTAATGAACAGACTGTTCAGAAGCTTGGCGGCTGTGGCCGTAACCACCGCCGCCACAGCATCCCTCGTGGGGGGACTGGCCGGTGTAGCTCACGCCGCCGGTAACCCTCCGTGGACGTTGTCGGAACCGGCTTCCGTCGGCTCCCTCATCTTCTACAACTCGGCTGGCCAGCAGATCACCGGTGGCAGCACCACCGACGGTCCGCTCGCCGCGTACGTGGAAGGGACGTCGGCGATCCACGCCGGCGACACCAAGGCCACCCTCGAAGGCTTCCTGCCGGTCAACGGTGAGCAGCCGACGGCATGGTCCGGTGAGGCACTGGGTCTGTCGACGACGTTCCCGGTGACTGCCGCCGGCACGCCGACCTCGATCAGCTCGCTCACGGTGCCGGTCAACACCGGCCACTCGACCGACACCACGGTCGCCGGCCTCGAGAGTGACTTCCCGAACACGGACACGTCGACCGACGGCTACGCCGGCGTCTACGAGCTCCGTCTCGCCACGTCGAGCAGCAGCTCGGGTCTGACGACGAGCTACGACTCGGCGTACATCCAGATCACCGGGAGCACGTGGTCGGTCGCCTACCCGACGCCGTCGCCGATCGGCACGACCACGACGCTGACGTCCACCCCCGCCAGCTCATCCACGGCAGGAGGCTCCGTCCAGCTCAAAGCGTCGGTCACCCCGGCTGCGGCGACCGGCACGGTGGAGTTCTACGCCGGGACCACCGATCTCGGAGCGGGAACCCTGTCGGGCGGCGTGTACTCGCTGTCGACCACGGCGATTCCCACCGGGAGCGGCCAGACCCTGAAGGCGGTCTTCACACCGACGGCTCCGAGCGGCTTCCTGCTCGGCTACGCGGGCTCGAGTGGGACCGAGACGTTCACCGTCAACCCGCCGCCGGCGGCGAACACGCTGACGGCGCTGTCGGTCGCACCGACCACCTCGGTGGCGGACACGGCGGTGGCCGTCACGGCAGCCGTGACCAACTCCACCACGAGTGCGCCGCTGACCACCGGTGAAGGTGCGGTGTCGTTCTATGACGACGGAACCGACACCACGGGTGACACCCCGAGTGCCGATCTGCTCCAGACGGTCCCGTTGGCCGCCAACGGGACCGCAGTGCTCAACTACGGCTCGTTCGCCGTGGGTGCGCACAACCTGGTGGCTGTCTTCGTGCCGGCCAACTCCGCCCTGTTCGTCACCTCGGTGTCGAGCGCCGGAGGCGTCGGACCGGTCCTGTACACCGCGACGGCGCCACTGTGGGCACCGGATGCGCAGGGCTTGTCGGTCAGCATTCCCAACACCGGTTCCCTCGTCATCTCGTCGCCGTACAGCTCGGCTCATCCGTTCAGCCTGGGCACCGCCCAACTGGATGCGAACGACCTGGCGTACCACGCCTCCGCAGCCTTCGGGAGCCCGACGGACGCCGACAACGGTTCCGACGGTGTGACGATCACCGACACCCGTGCCGGCGACCTGGGCTGGACCGCCTCGGCGGAAGTGAACAACTTCACGGGCCCCGGTGGCGCGACGATCAACGGCCAGAACCTCGAGTTCACCGGTCTGCAGACGTCGCCGATCGCGGGTAACGCGCTGACCAGTGCCGACGTGGACCTCACGCCGGTCACCAGTGCCGCCGATGCGCCCAACGCCAATGCGTACGGTCCCGGCAATCTGGGAACGGGCACCGACGGCCTGGCCGGCGAGCCGCATGCATTCGCCTCGGCTGGAGCGGCACCGTCGCAGTCGGACGGTTCGATCTACGTCGACGGCGTGCTCACGCTGGCGGCGCCTACCTCGACGCCCGCCGGCACGTACACCGCCACGCTGACCTTCACCATCGCGTAGGGCTCAACACCGCAGTACCCCGCAGAGGCGGGTGCCGGCCTTCGGGCCGGCACCCGCCTCTTGCGTGACCGACCGCCTCGGCGATCCGTCGCCGCAGGTCCGAGGCACCGTTACCACCGATGCGACATTGTCCACTAATACGATAGGTTTAGTTTGTTATGAAGATCATGCCGACGGGGGCCGGCACCCGAATCAGTCGCACTGCCTGCCGTGTGCGCCGGTTCCGGTTGGGCGTCGCACTGCTTGCAGCGGTCGCAGTTCCGCTGTTGGCACTGACCTCCGCGTTGCCCGCGGCTGCGGCCGCCACTCCGTCGACATCCGCCACGTTGCTCGCAGCACCGCCCCGCGTGTCCTTCGGTGTCGCGCCGGCGACGGTGCACGGCGCTGACGGACGTCCGAACTTCTCCTACTCCGCGACCCCCGGTGCCGTCGCCTTCGACTACGTGTCCGCGTTGAACTATTCAGCGACCCCGTTGTCGCTGCAGCTGTACGCCACCGATGCCCTCGAGACGACCGGTGGTGGGTTCGGCCTCCTCCCGCCCGCCGCCACGCCGACCGGCGTGGGTTCGTGGATCACCGGACTGCCGGGACCACAGGTCTCGATCACGGTTCCCGCGGACACCGCGGGTGGTCCCGGGCAGTTCATCGTGCCCTTCACGCTCCGGGTCCCCGACCACGTGACGCCCGGCGACCACGTCGGGGGCATCGTGGTGTCGCTGCGGACAGAGGGGAAGAACGCCAGCGGACAGAACATCATCCTGAACCAGCGGGTGGGTTCGCGGGTCTTCGTCCAGGTGGCCGGCAAGCTGGCACCGAGCGTCACCGTGACCCATGAGGAGGCCTCGTACGGAGGCACCCTCAATCCCGTCGGCACCGGCCATGTGACCGTGACCTACGTCGTCACCAACACGGGGAACACCGACGTGTCCATCCGCCGCCAGAGCGTATCGGTATCGGGTTGGATCGGTCCCAAGCCCAAGGCGTCCGTGGCCAACATCGCCCTGCTCCTTCCCGGCGCCTCAGCGACGGAATCCGCAGTGCTGACCGGCGTGTGGCCCGAGATCGTGCTCCATGCCGCGGTGACCGTGCATCCGACCGACCTGGCCGGATCGGGGGCTGCCGTCGGTGGCCCGGTGCTGGCGCCGATCACGATCAGCACCCTCGTGTGGGCCATTCCGTGGGCACTGCTGGTGCTTGTCCTCCTCGTCGTCATCGCCGTGGTGGCGGTCCGCCGGATCCGGGCCCGTCGAGCTGAGCGACGCGCGGCCGAACCCATCGGGAGTGATTCCTGATGGCCTCCCTGCGTATGCGGATCACGACGGCGCTGACCGCGGCCGCACTCGGTCTGCTGTCCACACTGGCCGTGGTACTCGGAGGCTCCGGTGTGTCCGGTGCCGCTCCCGTCGTGCCGTACACCGACCCCAATGCGGTGGGGTACATCGGGCTCTGCAACCAGGCCGGTCAGCAGATCACCAGTGGGAGCATCAACACCGATCCGTTCACGTGGCGGGCGGTGTCGTCGCAGCCGGCGCCTTCCGACTACGCGGTACCCGGGCAGACGGCCATCCTGCTCGCCTACCAACCGCAGGAGGGTCTCGAGGCCAGCGAGTGGAGTGGTGACTCACTTACGGCGTCGTCGCGGTATTCGAACGCGTCGAACCCGATGGCCGCCGCAACCGACCGGGACGGATCCCTCGCCGTATTCATGCAGGAGTACCTGCCCAAGTGGGACGGGTTCCTCCAACTCCGGATGTACCTCGGTGCCCCGAACAAGCAGCAGTACGACTTGACCTACCCGGCGCTCAACATCCAGGTCACCGGCGACACGTGGACCGCGGTCGGCGGTGGACCGGTCGACTGTGCCAGTGGGACGGCCGAGTCGCTCGAGACCATCGTGCTCCCCAGCTCGACGACCACGACGACCACGAGCCCCGGAGGTTCGTCGACCCCGTCGATCACCCCCACCGGGCACGGTTCAGGATCCGGGGGTACGTCCGGTGGGAGCACCGGATCCTCCAAGGGATCGGTCACCCCTACGGGGGGGGCCAGCCCGGCCAACGGGACCGTGGCGGCGACCCCGACATCGTCCCATGCAGCCGTGATCGCGGCCGCCGTACTGGTCGCGCTCGCCGGGCTGGTGGCCCTCGTCTCGCTCCTCCGCCGACGACGGACCGAACATGCGCATTCGCCTGCAGGAACCGCTGAACACGAACCAAAGGAAGGTCAGTCACCATGACATCGAACCGTCGCATCCGCTCACGTATCCTGCCGGCCGCACTCGCGGCGGCAGTCGTGGCTGTCCCGCTGTTCGCCGCCGGGTCGGGTAGCACGCTGCTGCCGGCGGCCGGGGCGGCGACCTCGCCTCCCGCGACCACGCCGCCACCGTGGGAACCCGATGCCGGATCCGTGGGTGGACTCGTCTTCTACAACGCGGCCGGCCAGGTGATCACCGGTGGAAGCATCACCGACTCGCCGCTGGCCGCCTACGTGGAGGGCACATCGACACTCCGCAACGGTGACACGAAGGCCACGCTCTACGGGTACCTCCCGATCAAGGGTGAGCTCCCCGCCGCGTGGGGTGGTGACCAGCTCGGACTGTCGACGACGTACCCGGACGTCGGTGCACCCGCACCGGTGAGCGGATTGTCGTTCCCGGTCAACACCGGCACGTCCCGCGACGAGTCCGTGGCCGGCCTGGAAGCGGACTATCCCAACCTGGACACCTCGACCGACGGCTATGCGGGCATCTATCAGCTGCGCCTGAAGACGGGGGCGAGCGGGAAGTCCCTGACCACGCAGTACGACTCCGCCGACATCGAGATCACCGGGAACAATTGGTCGGTCGTGTATCCGGGCGCGGCGCCGAACGCGCCCTCGGACGTCACCCTGACCACGAAGAGCGGTGTGTCGACGCTGGCGTGGAAGAAGCCGTCCGCGAGCTCCCCGGACGTCAAGGTCACGGGCTACTCGGTGGTTCCGTACGCCGACGGTGTGGCACAGCAGGCCGTGCCGGTGAGCAAGGCCACGAAGGTGGTCCTCAACACCCTGGCCGGGCTGCGTGTCGGCACCAACTACACGTTCGGTGTCTATGCGACCGCCGCATCGGACATCGGGTTCGAATCGGCCCAGTCGACGGCCGTGACCATCGGACTCGTTGCTGCTCCGACGGCGCCGAAGACCAAGGTGAAGACCGGGGTGCTCACCGTGTCCTGGAAGGCGCCCAAGGCGACCGAGGAGCCCGCGATCACCAGCTACCAGCTCACGCCGTACCTCGCCGGCGTCGCCCAGAAGCCGGTGACCGTGACCTCGACGTCCTGGACCGCCACCGGTCTCACCAGCGGGGCGTCGTACACGTTCACGGTGGCGGCATCGAACAGCGCAGGTACGGGACCGGCGTCTCCCCAGTCGACGCCGGTCACCGCCCCGTAGGTGGTGGTACCGGCGGGTCGCCGGGGGAAGGGTCACTGGTAGTTGTCAGCGGGACGAGGGGGGTGGTGAGTCATGGGGGACGAGATGGACCGCTGTCCTCCGGGTGGGTACTCCCGGGCGACCCGAGTGGTGGGTCGACCCGTCGCGCGGCTACCGCTGGGGCCCGAGGGGATATAACGTTCGGGTCTCCGTATCCTACTAATATGATAGGTTTTATCTCCCACGGCGACGTACTTCATCATTGCTGCTGAGGCAGGGGAGGCCGGCCCTGCCGGTCCCGTCGCCACAGGTGTGTCGTCATCATCGGGCATCGCGTCTGGTGTCCGCACCGGAGGGATCCGATCCGCAGGGTCCCGCCGTCTGTTCGTCAATGAAAGGCCATCTCCGTGAAGTCGACTTCCCGCCCCCGTCAGCGCACCGCCGTCCCGGCCGTGTTCTTCGCCGCCGTCCTGGTCGTCCTGTCTGCACTCGGTGCCGGTGGGCTGGCCGCCGTCCAGTCCGGTCCGGCCGGTGCGGCATCGCCTGGTCCCGGTCCGTGGACGCTCTCGGAGCCGGCATCGGTCGGCGGACTCGTCCTCTACAACGCCGCCGGTGACGTGATCACGGGGGGTAGCACCTCGGACCAGCCGTTCGCCGCCTACGTGGAGGGCACCTCGACACTCCACGCCGGAAACACCAAGGCGACGGTGAGCGGTTTCCTGCCGGTCTCCGGTGAGCAGCCCAACGCCTGGTCGGGTGAGCAGCTCGGTGAGTCGACCGTCTACCCGGCGACCGGGGCGCCGTCGCCGGTCTCCTCGTCGACTCTTCCGGTCAACACGGGTGAGGCGGGCGACGAGTCCATCGCCACCCTCGCCGCGGACCTTCCGAACACCGACACGTCGTCAGACGGGTATGCCGGTGTGTACGAGCTCCGCCTCCAGACCTCGGCCGTGGGCCAGTCCCTGACGACCAACTACGACTCCGTCTACATCCAGATCACCGGAAGTACCTGGTCCGTCGTCTACCCGACGGCGAACACCACCACGTCCGTGGTCGCCTCACCGGCCACCACCTCCACACAGGGCACGTCGGTGACCCTCACGGCCACCGTGACCACCGCCGCCACCGGCACCGTGCAGTTCTACGTCGGGGCCGCAGCTCTGGGTACCCCGGTGGCGGTCAGCGACGGGACGGCCTCGGACACGACGAGCTCCCTGCCGGTCGGCAACGACACCATCACGGCCAACTTCCTACCTACGACCAATTCCGGGTACGCCGGGTCGACCGGGAGCATCCCGTACCTGGTCACGTCGTCCACGACGACCACATTGACGGCGTCGCCGACCAGTCCGCAGGCGGCGGGCACGTCGGTGACGTTGACGGCCACCATCGCGCCGTCCCAGGCCGCCGGTACGGTCCAGTTCGAGATCGGCGGCACGGCCTTCGGGAGTCCGGCCACCGTCACCGCCGGAGCCGCATCGCTGGTCACCACCGCGCTGCCCGTAGGCACGGACGTTCTCACGGCGGTGTTCACTCCGAGCAGCAGCACCTATACGGGCAGTACATCGAACCAGTTGAGCTACGTGATCTCCCCGGTCGCCACCACGACCGTCCTGACCGCCACGCCGTCGGGCACCCAGCAGTTCGGCGGGTCGGTCACCTTGCATGCGAGCGTCACTCCCGTGGCCGCCACCGGCACCGTCCAGTTCGAGGTCGGCGGATCCGACATCGGGAGTCCGGCCGCAGTCTCGGCCGGTACCGCGTCGCTGGTCACCACCGCCCTGCCGGCCGGAACCGACAGCCTGACGGCGGTCTTCACCCCGACCGCCGACAACGGTTACTCGGGCAGCACCTCGACGCCCGTTTCGTACTCGATCACCAACGTCGCCACCACGACGACGCTGACCGCCACGCCGCCCAGTCCGCAGCAGGAGGGGACGTCGGTGACGCTGCACGCGGCGATCTCTCCCGCGGCCGCCACCGGCACCGTCCAGTTCGAAGTCGGCGGAACGGCCTTCGGGACCCCGCAGACCGTGACCTCCGGCGTGGCCACGCTGACCACGACGGCGCTGCCTGCGGGCACCAACGCCGTCACCGCCGTGTTCACATCGACCAGCGGGAACGGGTATGCCTCCAGCAGCTCGAGCTCGCTGTCCTACGACATCACGGCCATCCCGACGACGACGGTGCTCGCCACACCGACACCTGCGAGCCCCCAGCCGTTCGGGACCTCGGTGTCGCTGTCCGCCACCGTGTCTCCCGCCGCCTCCGGCACCGTCCAGTTCAAGGTGGGTACCACCGCCATCGGGTCTCCGGTGACGGTCACCGCGGGTGCGGCCAGCACGTCGACGTCGACCCTCCCGGTCGGCACCGACAGCATCACCGCCGTGTTCACGCCCACCGCCGGTAACGGGTACTCACCGAGCACGTCGGCGCCCGTCAGCTACCAGATCACGGCCATCCCGACGACAACGGTGCTCGCCACACCGACACCTGCGAGCCCCCAGCCGTTCGGGACCTCGGTGTCCCTGTCCGCCACCGTGTCACCCGCGGCCTCCGGCACCGTCCAGTTCGAGGTGGGAACCACCGCCATCGGGTCTCCGGTGACGGTCACCGCCGGTGCGGCCAGCACGTCGACGTCGACCCTCCCGGTCGGCACCGACAGCCTGACCGCGGTGTTCACGCCGACGGCCGGTTCCAACTACGCATCGAGCACGTCGACCGCGGTCTCCTACGTCATCCAGGCGATCCCGACCTCGACCGTGCTGGCTACGCCCACGCCGGCCAGCCCGCAGTTCGCCGGCACCCCGGTGACGCTGACGGCCACCGTGAGTCCGGCGACCACCGGTTCGGTGGAGTTCAAGAGCGGTTCGACCGTGATCGGCACCGCCTCGGTGTCGAGCGGATCCGCCACCCTCACGACTTCCACGCTTCCCGTCGGGATCGACAGCCTGACCGCGGTGTTCACGCCGACGGTGGGTACCGGGCACCTGGGCAGCACATCGAGCGCGGTCCCCTACACGGTCGTCGCTCTGACGCCTACGACCACCTCGCTCTCGGTGTCGCCGGTCAGCCCGCAGCCCTACGGAACGACGATCACCTTGACGGCGACGGTCACGCCCTCGGCCTCGGGGTCGATCCAGTTCCGGTCCGGATCGACGGTACTCGCCACCGTCGTCCTGACCAGTGGTACCGCGAAGACGAACCAGGTCCTCCCGGGAGGCACCAACAGTCTCACCGCTGTCTACGTGCCCACGGCCGGCAACGGGTTCCTCGCCAGCACCTCGGTGCCGGTTTCGTTCTCCACCGGCCACACGGGCAAGGGCTACTGGCTCGTCAGCTCCACCGGAACGGTGGCGCACTTCGGTAACGCCGGGGCCAACGGCTCGCTGACCTCGCCCCCGAACCTGCCGATCGTGGGCTCAGCCTCGACGCCCGACGGCAAGGGGTACTGGCTGGTCGCCTCCGACGGCGGCGTGTTCGCCTTCGGAGATGCCGGCTTCTTCGGTTCGACCGGAAATATCCACCTCAACAAGCCGATCGTCGGTATCGCGTCGACACCCGACGGCAAGGGGTACTGGCTGGTCGCCTCCGACGGCGGCGTCTTCGCCTTCGGCGACGCCGGGTTCCACGGCTCGACCGGCAACATCGTCCTCAACAAGCCGATCGTCGGCATCGCGTCGACGCCCGACGGCAAGGGGTACTGGCTGGTGGCCTCCGACGGCGGCATCTTCGCCTTCGGCGACGCCGGGTTCCACGGCTCGACCGGCAACATCGTCCTCAACAAGCCGATCGTCGGAGTCACGTCGACGCCCGACGGCAAGGGGTACTGGCTGGTGGCCTCCGACGGCGGCATCTTCGCCTTCGGTGACGCCGGCTACTTCGGCTCAGGCGCCGGTTCCGGGCAGACGATCGTCGGAATCGCCGGGTCCTGACAGAGGGAGGGGCACTCGATGACGACGGGGACCGACGTGGCGCGATTTCAGGTGGGACAGGGTGCCTCTGCCTCGTCGCGCCTCCGGGCCGCCCCGGACGCCACGGGACCCTCCCGGCTCGATGCGGTCGGGGTCTCGGCCTGGTTCGGTGACAACCTGGTCCTGGACGACGTCTCGCTGTCGATGCCGGCCGCCACCGTGACGGCACTCATCGGACCGTCCGGGTGCGGGAAGTCGACGTTCCTGCGGATCCTCAACCGTATGCACGAGTCGGTGGCCGGAGCCAAGCTCGCCGGCGAGGTGCTGCTGAACGGGGCGGACATCTACGACGCCGGACATCGGCTCACCGACACGCGCAAGCAGATCGGCATGGTGTTCCAGAAGCCCAACCCGTTCCCGGCCATGTCGATCGCCGACAACGTCACCGCCGGGCTCGCCCTGACCGGCACGAAGGTGTCCAAGGGGGACCGCGAAGACCTCATCGAGCACTGCCTGACGCGGGCCGGGCTCTGGAGCGAGGTGAGGGACCGCCTGGGAACACCGGGTTCCGCACTGTCGGGCGGACAGCAGCAGAGGCTCTGCATCGCCCGGGCCCTGGCCGTGCGACCCCGCGTGCTGCTGATGGACGAACCGTGCTCTGCGCTCGACCCGACGTCGACTCGGCGCATCGAGGAGACCATCGGCGAGTTGTGTTCCGAGGTGACGGTGGTGATCGTCACCCACAACATGCAGCAGGCGGCGCGGGTATCCCAGCAGGCGGCGTTCTTCCTCGCTTCCCAGGGTGAGCCCGGGGCCATCGTCGAGCACGGCGCGACGAAGGACATCTTCGAACATCCCTCGGACCCGCGCACCGCCGACTACGTCAACGGCCGGTTCGGGTGACCACCGTACTGACGCCTCCGGCCCCGGTGAGTGGGTCGGGAAAGGCGCCGCGCCAACTGCGACCCAGCCGGGAGCCGTCGGACCGGATCTTCCACGGGACCGTCACCGGCATCGGCCTGTTCGTGCTGGTCATCATCGCCTCGATCGGCATCTTTCTGGGCTACCAGTCGATCCCGACCTTCCGTCACTACGGACTGGGCTTCTTCACGCAGACCCAGTGGCTTCCGGAGCTCGACAAGATCGGCATCGCCGCCGTCCTCATCGGAACCGTGGAAGTGGCCCTCGTGGCCATGGTGGTGGCCTTTCCGCTCGCGCTGATGCTGGCCCTGTTCATCACCGACTACGCCCCCAAGGTGGTCAAGGGTTGGCTGATCTCCGTCGTCGACCTGATGGCGGCGGTCCCCAGCATCATCTATGGCTTGTGGGCGGTCTTCCTCTTGCAGCCCCACGCCATCAAGCTGTCCCGTTGGCTCAGTCAGCACCTCGGCTGGATCCCCATCTTCCACGTCAACACCGACCCGAACGCAGCCGTGTGGCAACAGTCCCGGTACACCAGTTCGGTGTTCATCGCCGGACTCGCCGTGTCGATGATGGCTATCCCACTGGCCTGCGCCGTCATGCGTGCGGTCTTCGACCAGGCGCCGCTGGGTGAGCGTGAGGCGGCCATGGCGCTCGGGGGCACCCGGTTGGGGGTGGCCCGCACCGTCGTCCTCCCGTTCGCCAAGGGGAGCATCATCGGCGGCACGATGCTGGCGCTCGGTCGGGCCCTCGGCGAGACGGCGGCGGTGCTGATCATCATCTCGCCGGCCTACGAGATCAAGGCGCGGATTCTCGAGGCGGGAACCCAGACCACGTCCGCCCTGATCGCCGCCAACTTCGGCAACGCCACCAAGTCCCAGCTGTCCGCGCTGCTGACCGCCGGATTCGTGCTCTTCCTGATCACGCTCATCGTCAACAGCGTGGCCGCCGTCGTCATCCGCCGCAGTCGCAGTGGTGCAGGCACGGAGATCTGATCGTGGCCACGATCCAATCCCTCCCTACCCGGCCCGCCGAGGCCGACCTCGGTCCCGACGACGGTGGCGATCGACCGGTGGCACCGAAGCCGAAGGTCAGGAAGCCGCGGCGCACGCCCAACTTCACCGCCGAGGACTGGATCTCCCTCATCGGGTCGGTCCTGTCGTCCCTGGCGTTCGTCACGATCGTGTACGAGCACATCCTCGACGGCAGCGGGACCATCGGCTTCGGACTGTGCTGGTATGCAGCGTTCCTCGTCGTCTACGCCGCCGTCGTGTCGGTCGTCCACCCCCGCCCCATCGTCCTGGAGCGCCTGGTGGCCTCGACGCTCTACCTGGCGGCGGCACTGGTGCTGTTCGCCCTCGGGAGCACGGTCTTCTACATCTTCGCCCAGGGCTGGCGGGCGCTCGTCCACGTGAACTTCTTCACCCATGACATGTCGGGGGTGAGCCCCACGGCGCCGTTGAACCAGGGAGGGATCCTGCACGCCATCGTCGGAACGGTCGAAGAGGTGGGGATCGCCGTGGCGATCTCGGTCCCCCTCGGTATCGGAACCGCCGTCTACCTGACCGAGGTGGGCGGACGGGCGTCGTCGTTGGTGCGGACCGTGGTCGAGGCGATGACCGCCTTGCCCGAGATCCTCGCCGGACTGTTCGTCTATGTCCTCCTGATCGTCGAGTTCGGTTTCTCGAAGTCCGGCATGGCGGTGTCGGTGGCCATGACGATCACCATGATCCCGATCATCGCCCGTGCCGGCGAGGTGGCCCTGCGGGTGGTCCCGAGTGGACTGCGTGAGGCCAGCACCGCCCTCGGCGCCACCCACTGGAAGACGGTGTGGGGTGTCGTTCTGCCGAGCGCCCGGGCCGGCCTGGCCACGGCCACCATCCTGGCCGTGGCGCGCGGTATCGGCGAGACGGCGATTCCGCTCATCGTTTCGGGCGCGTCGAGCTTCCTCACGTTCAACCCGCTCAACGTGCCGATGAACTCGCTCCCGCTCTTCATCTACACCGCCTACACGACCCACGAACCACTCGCCATCACCCGTGCGTTCGGGGCGGCCAGTGTGCTGATGGTGATGGTCCTCCTGCTGTTCGTGGCCATCCGGATCCTCGTACGCCAGAAGGGGGTCCGACGATGAGGACGCCACGGAGACGGTTCTTCGGCGCCCTGGGCGCGGCAGTGGTGGCGCTGCTCGTACTGGTCGCGGCTGCGCCGGACGCCGGTGCGGCCGACAGCCACTCCCTGATCCAGGGCTCGGGGTCGAGCTGGGCCGAGAATGCGGTCAACCAGTGGGTCGCCGACGTCGCTTCTGAGGGCATCCAGGTCGTCTACACGCCGGACGGTGACGCCCAGGGCCGACAGGACTTCGCCAATCGGACGTCGGACTTCTCGGTGACGGCCGACGGGTACCAGGGCCGCGACCCGGTCACCGGGGTGTCGGACACGTCGAACGGCCGCGCGTACTCCTACCTCCCGATCGCCGCCGGAGGGACAGCCTTCCCCTATCAGATCAAGTTCGACGGCCAGCAGGTGGAGAACCTGCGCCTCTCCGGCGAGACACTGGCCAAGATCTTCACCAACCAGATCACCAACTGGAACGACCCGGAGATCACGGCGGACAACAATGGCCACGCACTGCCGTCCATCCCGATCGTTCCGGTCGTGCAGTCGGAGGGATCGGGAGCCACCAATCAGCTGACGTCCTACTTCGCCCAGGAGTTCCCGAGCATCTGGAAGCCGTTCTCCGGAGGGGTCGGGAACACGGAGTACTTCCCCCGTCAGGGCGATCAGATCGCCCAGAACGGATCGAACGCAGCGATGAACTACGTGTCGTCGAGCTCGGCGAACGGTTCGATCACCTACGTCGAGTACTCCTTCGCGCTCAGTGTGAACTACCCGGTGGTGAAGGTCCTGAACAGCGCCGGCTTCTACACCTTGCCGACGCAGTTCAACGTGGCGGTCGCCCTCGAGGACGCCCAGATCAACACCGATCCGAACTCGCCGGACTATCTGTTGCAGAACCTGACCGACGTCTACACCGACCCCGATCCGCGGACCTACCCACTGTCGTCGTACGTGTACATGATCGAACCGACGGGCACATACCCGAATCCTGAATCGAAGATCACCACCGCCAAACGCCAGTCGATCGCCGACTTCGAGTACTACTCCATCTGTCAGGGCCAGAAGGAGATCGGTCCCATCGGGTATTCGCCGTTACCGGTCAACCTCGTGGAAGCCGGATTCGGCCAGATCCAGCGTCTCCAGCAGGCCGATCCCGGGGTCGACCTCACCCAGCGCAATATCCTGACCTGCGACAACCCGACGTTCGTGCCCGGGCAACCCAACGCCAACTACCTGGCGCAGATCGCACCGCAACCACCGGCGTGTGACCGGACCGGCACGGGGCCCTGCGCGGCGGGCGTCACCCCCAACGGTGTCGTCGTCGTCACACCCGATGCGGGAGCGCCCGGATCCTCCTCGTCGGCGGCCACAGGATCGGCGGGTAGTGCGGCTGCGGCCACGGCTGTGGGGGGGAGCAGTCCGGCCGCGTCCGCGCGAATAGCCGCCGCCTTGGCGGCGCAGTCCACCTCCGCGGCGAAGGCGAACGCTGTTGCCGCCGCGGCGGCAGCCGCACCCCACCCGGTGCCGGCCACCCTGGCCGCGTTCAGCACCTCGTCGAGTTTCGCCGTGGCCGCCCCGATCGTGGTCGTCCTGCTGCTGCTCATCTTCGGTCTCCCCCTGTTCTTCCGGTACCGGCGCTCCCGTCGGCCGTCGATCGAGGTCGATCCATGAGGCGACTGCTGTTCGTGGGCATCGCCTGTGTGTCCGTGCTCCTGGCGGTCCTCGTGGCTCCCGGCACCGAGAGCGCGCTGGCCGGGGGAGGCGCTCCGTCGGCGACGGATGTGCCGAGCTCGAGTGCCGTGACTCTGACGAAGACGGTGACCCGGACCGACCTGGTCAACGGTCAGTCGGTGACCGTCGACTCCAACGACATCACCCTCAACGTGAGCCAGACCCAGAACCTGCGTGGACGTCAGGAGATCACCGTGTCGTGGTCCGGGGCCCATCAGACCAATGGCATCGTGGCCGATCAGAACTCCTACGAGGCGGCCGACGAGGAGTACCCCTTCGTCCTTCTGGAGTGCCGGGGTACAGCGGCCCAGGTCAGCCCCGAGACGTGTTGGACCCAGAGCTGGCGGGAGCGCTACCAGGGCAGTTTCTCCGACGTGTACCCCCCGTACCGCCTCGACCAGTACGCCGCCTCGGGTGACGTGACGCCGACCGCCGGTGAGCCTCAGCCGCTGCCGGCGTCGTGCACCATCGACGAGCAGGGGGAACTCACCCAGCGGTGGATTCCGTTCATCGGGTCGAACGGCCAGGTGTACTCCTACGGGAACGGAGGGTGTGCCGGTGAGCCCGCCGAGTCCACGGACGTGCCGACCTCCGGACTGCCGAGCAACGAGACGTTCGGGGTCACCACCGCGGACGGCACTGGCTCGGCGGCCTTCGACGTGTCGACCTCGGCGGAGAACGCCTCGCTCGGCTGCTCGCAGACCGTGGACTGCTCGCTGGTGGCGGTGCCGATCGAGGGCATCAGCTGCGATCCGGCACTGGCCGTCCCGACGAGCGACCACGCCGGCACCACGCCGGCGGCGTTGGCCGCGGATGTGTCCGACTGCGAAGCGACCGGTGCGTATGCGCCCGGCTCGGAGAACCCGGGCACCCCCGGGGATCTGGCCGTGAGCGGCAACCTCTGGTGGAGCGCGTCGAACTGGCAGAACCGGATGACGGTACCCTTGACCTTCGCCACGCCGGCGGACGCGTGCGCCCTGGCCGGCTCGACCAAGAACGTGATCGACGTCTACGGCTCGGAGCTCATGGTCCAGGCGACCGGTCAGTGGCAACCGAGCATCTGCCTCGATCCGGCCAGCGACTACTCGTTCATCCACGTGCAGGCGGGGGAGCCCGAGTCGCGCAACCTGGTGGCCCAGGGCACGGCCGAGGCGGCGTTCACGAGTGACGCCCAACCCGGGGGGTACGGCAAACCGGTCGTCAGCGCGCCCGTGGCCGTGACGGGATTCGCCATCTCCTACGCGATCGACGGCAAGAACGGCCAGCCGTACACGACCTTGCGGTTGACGCCACTCCTACTGGCGAAGCTCTTGACGGAGTCGTATCCGGACATCTACGCCATCCAGGTCGAGGACCCGGCGCTGGCGCACAATCCGCTGAACCTCACCGAGGACCCCGAGTTCGAGGCCCTGAACCCCGGCGTGCCCGATGTGGGGGAGCTCGACGCGGCCGCGGAGCTCGTGGCGATCTCCGGCAACTCGGACGTGATGCAGGCGTTGACCGCGTACATCAACGCCGATCCGACGGCCCGGGCGTGGCTCAACGGCACGTCGTCGGGTGAACCGTCGGTGTGCGACGCCGCCGGAAGGTACAAGGCGGGCGCCACGGGTGCCTGCCCGGCCATGGCGGTCAACCCCGCGTACAAGGGGATCACGCTCCCGGTCGACCAGTGGCCGTTGCTGTCGACATTCGAGCCGAAGCAGTACTACCAGAGCGACAACAACGACTGTCTGTACAATGCCCCCGTACCGTATCTGCCCCTGGTGTCGGCTCCGCTCGCCACCTTGGAGGACGTGAGCCAGAACGTCCAGTACGACCTCCAGAACTCGACCACCCAGTGCACGCAGGTCGCCGAGAACGGGTCGTCGCTGGGCGAGAAGCTGACGACCGCGGGCCGCCAATCGGTGGGCCACCGGTTCGTGATCGGTGTCACCCCACTCGCCGACGGTACGCGCTACCAGTTGCAGGAGGCCTCCCTCGAGACCACGCCGGGCACCTTCGTCGCGCCCACCGACTCCTCACTTGCCGCCGCCGCCGCGCTCCTCAAGCCCGACGCGGCGACCGGCACCTGGCCGGTGCCCTACAGCGAGTTCAGCCAGCCGGCCGGTGCGGCCGCGTATCCCGGCACCCAGGTGGTCTACGCGGCCATCCCCACCAAGGGTCTCCCGTCCGCCGATGCCGCCAACTACGCGTCGCTGCTCGACTTCATCGCCGGGCCGGGCCAGACCCCCGGGTTCGGCGTGGGCGAGCTGCCCCCCGGCTACCTCCCCCTGACCGCGGCCAACGGTCTCGCCGCACTCGACGCGTGCACCCTGGCGGATGCCAAGGACGTCGCCGCCCAGAACGGGCAGGTGCCAGGAGTGGCCAGCGACTGTGTCGCCCAGACGACTCCGGCGACCACGAACACGTCCGGCACCTCGACACCGGCGGTCATCCCGCTCCAGTCGACGGGCCCGGTCACCGGAACGAGTGCCCTACCGTTGGTCGGGCTCGGTGGGGTGACACGGACCGGGGAGCAGTCCCCGCGGAACACGGCGGACAAGGCGATCGCCACCCAGTTGGTGCTCGGCCGGCTGTTCGGCGGACCGGCGTGGATCGGTGAGACGCTCGTCATCCTGGTGCTGGCGCTGGCGTTCTTCTGTGTGTGCGCCGTGCCGGCGCTCATCGTCTCGGGTCGACGGCGCGGCAGATGGTGATCGGCGTCGTGTCGTCTACGGCCGAGGAGCCGGGACCGTCCGACGAGGGGAACCCGGACGGGTCGCCGGGACCGTCCGTGTCGGACCCGGAGCGCGTGCCGGCCCGGTCCGGTCCACCTCTCCCGGGGGTGGTGCCGATCGCCTTGTCCGCCGTGATGGTCCTGAGCATCGCCGCCCTGTTCGTCGCCCTGTTCGCGTTCGGCCTCAGCGGATTCCAGGAACAGCGCAGCCAGCACCAGCTGTACGCCACGTTCCGAGGACTGGTGGATCCGGCCAGCACCATCGCCCCGAAGATCGGGGGTGACATCCCGGTGGGGTACCCGGTGGCACTGGTCAATGCGCCCTCGGTCGGCATGCACAACGTGATGGTGGTCGAGGGTACCTCGTCCGGCACACTCCTCGACGGCCCGGGACACCTGCGCAACACCCCTCTGCCCGGCCAGCCGGGTGAGCCGGTGCTGATGGGGAAGGGCGTCACCGCCGGAGCCCCCTTCGGCGCCGTCAACCGACTCCACAAGGGCGACGTCGTCACCGTTCTGACCGGACAGGGTACGTTCCGTTACGTGGTGGGGGGACGGTTGGCTCCCGGGGCGGTACCACCCAGCATCCGGTCGGACCAGAGCCTCCTCGTCCTGGTGACGTCGTCCGGATCCGGGGGTCTGAGCGGCGTCGTGCCCGATCACCTCACGTACGTGGACGCGAAACTGGAGGGCAAGGTCGTGCCGGCGCCGCATGGTCGACCCCGCGCCGTCACCACCGCGGAGCTGCCCGGCCACATCGAAGTCGGCGCCTGGCCGTTCGTCGTGCTGTGGTTGCTCGCCCTCGGAGTCGGCTCGGTGCTGTTCTGGCGCCTGTGGGCCTACTGGGGCCTCCTGCGGACGTGGCTGATCGGTGCGCCCGTCCTGGTGGCGATCCTCTGGGGGCTCTCCAACGAGGCGATGCGTCTCGTGCCCAACGTCTACTGACGAACGGGTCCTGCCGCACCCCGTCCCTGAGCGCGCCGCATGCCCGACGGTACGATCGGAGCTGCCGCCGGTCCGTCCGCCGGACGTACGGCACCGTCGAAGGGGGAGCGCCATGGCCGTGGTCGAGACCGTGCGGGGACCGGTCGACAGTTCCGAGCTCGGTCGCACGTACATGCACGAGCACATCTTCGTGCTCACGCCCGATGTGCAACAGAACTATCCCGACGAGTGGGGAGACGAGGACGACCGGGTGGCCGACGCGGTCATCAAGCTCTCGGCCCTGGCGGCCAGTGGGGTGCGGACCATCGTCGATCCGACGGTCATCGGCCTGGGTCGGTACATCCCCCGCATCCAACGGGTGGCCGATCTGGTCCCCGATCTCCACATCGTGGTGGCGACCGGTTGCTACACGTACCACGACGTCCCGTTCTTCTTCCACCACCGCACCCCGGCGATCCGGACCATCCTCGGCAAGGACGAGCCCGAGGAGATGGTGCCGATGTTCATCGGGGACATCACGGAGGGCATCGCGCACACGGGGGTCCGCGCCGGCATGTTGAAGTGCGCCATCGACGAACCGGGGCTGACCCCGGGCGTCGAACGGGTCATGCGGGCCGTGGCGAGGACGCACCTCGCCACCGGCTGCCCGATCACGGTCCACACCCACCCCGGGACGCACCAGGGCCTGACGGTACAGCGGGTGATGGGGGAGGAGGGCGTCGACGCGTCGGCGGTCGTGCTGGGCCACAGTGGGGATTCGGCCGATGTCGACCACCTGTCCGTGCTGGCCGAGGCCGGGTTCTGGCTCGGGATGGACCGGTTCGGCATCAATCTCGAGACCACGTTCGAGGCCCGGGCGGACACGGTGGTCGAGCTCTGCCGTCGCGGGTTCGCCGGTCGCATGGTGTTGGCCCACGATGCCGCCTGCTACATCGACTGGATCGAACCCGAAGCGCTGCCGTTCCTGCCGCAGTGGCACTACCTGCACATCGGGGAGGAGGTGCTTCCCTACCTGCGTGACCACGGCGTGAGCGACGAGCAGATCACCATGATGCTGGTCGACAACCCTCGGAAGATCTTCGAGGGCGGTTGACCCCGCCGCCGGCAGACGCCATGACGGACGGGGTTGAGCCGCTGCACCAGGCATCGGAGTCTCCTCGCGGAGACCGTGGTCAAGCACGGGGGCCACCGTGTCGATGCACCGTGTATGCGTCTCCGATGGTTGGCCGCGACAACGGTGGTGGTGGTGGTGATCGCCCTGTCGACGGTGGCGGCGTCAGCCGCGACCGCCCGGGCCGGGGCCACCCGGCCCACTGCCGTCAGCCTCAGCGAGAGCAAGCGACCTGCGCGACCTCCGCGCTGCGTCCTGCCCCGGCCGACCCACCCGAAGTCGTCGCCCTCGGGCGCGGGGGACAGCCCGTCACCGGTGTCCGGTCCTCGTGACGGATCGGCCCAGGGCGACCTGGTCGTGTCCGTTCCCCCGGTGGTGTTCATCCGGGAGCGCCCCCACCGGATCGTGATCACGACGAACACCGGTGTGCCCCCGCAACCCCAGGATCTCTTCTACGTGGTCGGCTCCCACCGGGCGAGGCCCGCCGACGCCGCCCTCCGGGCCCAGGTGCTCGCCGGGTGCACGGCGTGGACGTAGGGGGCACCATCCGACCACGGCCGGAACCCCCGGCTCAGGCGTCGGCGAGGAACTTCCCCTGGCGGGCCGCCAGTTCGGGCACGATCGCTTCCGGCAGGTCGTGCCCCATACCCGGGATCACCCAGAGTTCGGCCCCGGGAACGGCAGCGGCCGTCGCCTGACCGCCGGGCAGAGTGACGAGGGGGTCGGCATCGCCGTGGACGACGAGCGTCGGCACCGTGACGTGACCGAGGCCGTCCGTCCGGTCCGGGGAGGCCAGGATGGCCGCCAGCTGGCGGGCGGTCCCGACCGGGTGGTTGCCCCGGTCGTAGTGAACCGCCGCCCGCTGCCGGTACCCGGCCTCATCGAAAGGGAATCCCGGAGAACTGATGATGCGGGCGCCGGCGATCGACTGCTCGATGACGGCGTCGCGGCCCTCGGCCGGCGGCACGAGGAGCGCCGCCGCGGCCTCGGGGGTCGGTGGCCCGGCGCCCGGGTTCGGGGTCGACATGATCGACGTGAGGGAGATCGTCCGCTCCGGATAGTCGATGGCGAACTGCTGGGCGATCATGCCACCCATGGACACACCGAGGAGGTGGACCCGGGCGATCCCGAGGGCATCGAGCAGTCCGGCGGCATCCGCCGCGAGGTCGGAGATCAGGTAGGGGACCGGGGCCGACGCGTCCGTGAGCAGCGTGGCGAGGTCCGGTTCGCCGGCGTCGTCGAACCACGTGGACCGACCCTGGTCCCGGTTGTCGAACGCCACGACGTGGAACCCCTGGTCGACGAGGGCCCGGACGAAGGCGTCCGACCAGTCGGTCAGCTGGGCCCCGAGGCCGTGGATCGTGAGCAGGGTGGGCGCCGACGGGTCACCGTAGGTCTCGTAGGTGATGTCGATACCGTTGGCTGAGGTGGTGGGCACAGGTGCTCTCCTTCGCGACCGCCGGACCAAGGCCCCGGGCACGGGCCCGGACCGGCTCCCGGACGACGTTAGTGGGAGGTCGGGGCCTGGCGCCCTGTGGCTCCGGGGTGCAGACGGGGCCGCCGACCGGTCGGCTCCATGGGGACGGACAGGGGCGCACGCCCCCGCATCTGGAAGAATCGGGCCATGTACATCTCCGCGAAGGTCGACTACGCCGTCCGCGCCCTGTGCTCCCTGGCGGATGCGGACAAGGCACTCACCTCGGAGGCGCTCGCCACCTCCCAGGGTCTGCCGGCCAAGTTCCTGGAGAGCATCCTCAACGACATGCGACGGGCCGGTCTGCTCACGAGCCAGCGCGGCCCCGACGGTGGCTACCGACTGGCTCGACCGGCTGCGGAGATCACGGTGGCCGACGTGATGCGACCGCTCGACGGACCGCTGGCCGAGATCCGTGGCCTGCGGCCCGAGGCGGCCAACTACGAGGGAGCGGCGGAGAACCTGCAGGCGGTCTGGGTGGCGGTGCGCGCCAGTCTGCGCTCGGTCCTCGACGAGGTGACCATCGCCGGGATCGTCTCCGGCGACCTGCCCACCCAGGTCCGGGCCCTGACCTCGGACCCCGAGGCCTGGCGGTCCCGCTGACCGCGACCCGCAGGGGTCACGCCGGACCCGGACGTCGGGTCCCGGTGGGGAGTGGGTCCCGTCGTCCGGAGGTGACCCGAACGGGAGTAGCCGGCCCGTCGGCGGAACCGCGATCGCGAGGGTTGTTGACCGGTCGGGTGGAGGTGACTAATCTTGACTAAATCGCTAGGGTTTATATCGAAAGGTCACAGTCCATGGAACTCCCGGGTACCGACACGACGCTCGTCCTGGATCGTCCCTCCGTCGGCCACGGTCGACACCGGAGCGAAGGTCGAGGCCGGTCGACTCCGGGGACCCGGGAGGAGGGGTCCGGTGGCCCCGTGGCGGCTGTCCCCGGGGACGGTGCCACCGACCTCGGGTCGCTGCTGCGTGCCCCTGGACTGGCGGTGCTCGCCGCGCTGTTCCTGGTCGAGGGATACCGCTGGCTCGGCATCGTCCACGGCGGAACAACCGGGCTCGGCTCACTACTGTTCGGAACGGCCGGACTGGCTGTCGTCGCCGTCCTCGCCCCGGTGATGACCGCGTATCTGGGTCGGGGTCGTCGGACGAATGCCTGGGTTTCGGTCGAGGATGTCGTTATCGTTGTCGCGGTGGCGGTCACGGTGACCACGAGCACGGCGTTGGTGGTGGGGGGTTCCGTGTGGCGCGACGTCGCCGGCACCACCGACCTGCTGCTGGCGGCTACGGCGCTCGGCACCGTGGTGCTCGGTGAGCGGGACCGGCGGCGCTCACTGTCCGCCACGGCGGGCCAAATGTCCGCAGTCGGCTAGAGGGCGCGTGGCCCTCCCGGACTTCTTCATCATCGGCGCACCGAAGTCGGGGACCACGGCGCTGCACGCCGCGTTGTCCGACCACCCGGGTCTCTACCTGTCCGGGGTCAAGGAGCCGAAGTTCTTCCTGTGCGACGGGCCGCCACCCCGTCACGGAGGGCCGGGTGACGCCCACAGCTACCGCGAGTGGGTGTGGCGGGCGGACGAGTACGAGGCACTGTTCGACGCCGCTCCGGAGGGGGTCCTACGGGGGGAGAGCACGGCGTTCTACCTCCAGGACCTCGAGTCGCATCGCCGCATCGCCGAAGCTGTACCCGGCGCCCGGCTGATCATGATCCTGCGCGATCCGGTGGACCGGGCCTACTCGAACTGGGCCCATCTGTGGGCTGATGGGTTGGAGCCCATCAGCGACTTCCTCGCCGCCTGTGACGAGGAGCCCAAGCGCACGGCGGCCGGCTGGGCCCCGATCTGGCGCTACCGGGAGACCGGGCGCTACGGACACCAGATCCGCCACCTGCGGACACTCTTCCCACGCGAGCAGCTGCACATCGTGCGCTACAAGGAGCTCGTGGACCAGCCCGCGGCGACACTCGACGGAGTCTGCCGGTTCCTCGGAGTCGAGGAGGGCGTCCTGGAGGAGGCACCACCCCGCAACGTCGGAGGCTATGTCCCTCCGTCGCTCTACAACCGGGCCCTCCAGGAGACGTTCCGCCTCGGAGCATCCGTCGGGAGCCACTTCCCACCCCAGGTGTGGCGCAAGGCCAGCCTGCCGCTGCAATGGCTCATCCAGCGGACGCCGCAGCACCGCCCCGAACTGGCCGAGCGGGACCGGGCCACCCTCATCGACTACTTCGCCGAGGACATCACCGTGGTCGAGGCGGAAACGGGCTGGAACCTCGACGAGTGGCGCTCCTACCGCGTCGGCGGCACGTACTCCGTGCGCAAGTCGTGGGCGCCGTCGAGGCGCCTCGTCTCGTAGTAGAGGCGTAGTCCGCCGTCGGGCAACGGAACGGCCGAGCAGTAGCGGAGCGACCACGTCCCGTCGGGTCCGGCACCGAAGGCGCCCTCCTCGGCCACGAGGTGGCCGGGGTCGGAACCGGATGCCGTCCCCGTGAGTTCCTCGGCGTTCTCCTCCTTGGAAGCACGGCCGTCGTAGTAGGCGAGCCACTGACCACCCGCCGGCAGAACGTCGGCCACGCGGGCGCCCCGCTGGTCCCAGCGGCCCGGTATGCCGGCCAGCGTGGTGTCGTGCAGTTCCCAGGCGAGGCCGTCGGGGCTGGTGCCGTACCTGGTGAACATGCGGTCCGTGTCGTCCGGCAGATCGAGTGGATGGCAGCACAGCCACAGGTGCCACACGCCGTCCACCACCTTGACCACCGGGTCCTTGACGGCCACGGTCGCGGGATCACCGGGCAG
>Ga0302187_10000861_pt1 | contig 26794 bp, 19 predicted proteins | sample II_Bog_E1_3_FD_202120 | JGI IMG/M metagenome (GOLD analysis project Ga0302187, IMG submission 202120) | Peat permafrost microbial communities from Stordalen Mire near Abisko, Sweden - II_Bog_E1_3 | ecosystem: Environmental > Terrestrial > Soil > Wetlands > Peat | place: Sweden: Abisko...
TTGAAGAGCATTGACGAGATTGGTTAGGTTGCTGCGGAGTGAGGTATATGAACTGCTAGAATAATATGGCGCCAGAAAGGTGCTGTGCGTCGATGTAACGGGTGTGTCTGGTATTTGAAGAAAGGTGGCAGCCACCTCTTTAGCTGATTTGCGTAGTTCGCGAGCTGCATACCCGATATCGGGGGTCTCTGACCTTAATAGTACGAATAGCAAGTCTCTCATTTCTTCCATGGCTACAAGCGTGAGCGGGCGATGCAACTCGCTCGCGGCACCTACCATGCCAATGATCGAAATCTTCGATACGCATCCAACACCTTCTGTCGGGTTACGCGCCATGAAAAATTCTCGCCCGACGCCGCCAAGCACCCTCGTGCCTTGCATTGTTGTGTCGATCAGCCTGTGCTGAATGACGCCTTCAACTGCGCGCTCTAAATACCCCGTCGCGAGCAATGCGTGAGATTTACTCTGCCCTGTGCCATATTCAATGCCCAAATATACCTGCACGAGTGCCGAATATGTTCGAAATATCTGCTCGATCTGTGGTTCATCTCGGCGCGCAAGCGTGACTTCGTAAAGACGTCTCAAGGCTTCTAGCGTGAAACTTATAGTACCGTCGTGCACAAGTGGATTGTCGATAATTAAATTATTCGCGAAAAATGTCTTTCCTTTAACTTGGACATATCGTGCATTCAGAGTGACCACGACCGAAAGCGCTTTTTCGGATATTTCCAGATCGCCTTGCTCTCCAGCGCGACGGGCAAATGCTATACCATGCTCGATCGTCGTTCTAAGGAAATCGTCCCAATATGGGCTTGCATCCAGTATCGCGCGACGCGCGGCATCCACCCCATCTTCTTGCTCGCTCTGCAAGTGAGGTAGAGCCCAGCGAATGTGTTTCTCGACACGTCGCAAATTATGATCGGCAGTACGATAGATGATGGCGAGTTGTTGGACAGGGTTTACGAGATGGAGCGAACGTCGGTACGCGAGCAGAAGCAATCGAAGTACCGCAATGGCTGCGGCGATTTCCGAAACGACCAATAGCGCCGCGTGATTTTGTGCAGAAATCAGCGAAAGTGCGGTTCCAGCAGTGGCGACGACGAATGAAAGGGCGAACGCGGAAAGAAGCCTAAAATCTGAGCTGAAACGGTAAAATAGGCCATATGGTAGCCGCGTGACATTTACCTGCATGGCAAAGAGGACAAACGACGACGCGATAGCGGTCGCGCCGACCATTGCTCCGCCAATCGTGACTGCCCACGTCTGAAGATTGGCCATCCACTTCTCATCTAGATAAGGTGTGAGCCGTCTTTGCAGTTCGGGCAGAATAACGACGGCGCCAATCACCGCCATGAGCCAAATGGCAATCTCGATCTTTGCGGAATTGTCTCGGCGCCATGTTTGGCACCGATAATGGAATTTGCCGAACCACCCGATCGCTCGCATCTTTGCTACGCGCGCGCCGAAACCCCTAATCCAGCCCAGCCGCGCGGATAAAAATGTCTGCATATAGCCTATCCGACGCCTGACGCGGCCGGATCGCCGGTGGCATCGCCCAGGCTGATTTTGAAGAGCCGGAGCGGAGCAAGTTCAATCTGGTGTGTGCGTCGCGAGTAGTGCGCCTGCCAAAACTCGAAGTCCGAACGACCCGCTTCAACGCACTTTCGCTCGATAATCCGCATCACGGAGATCTTGTTTTCAGTCGATGTCTTCAGGCCAAAAATGATGCCCGTCAGATCCTCGAAGCGGTATTTCAGCTTCCGGTCGTTTTTGGCCTCGAGATTGTCGAGGTTAGAATGGACGACGATCCGGTGCTCGACTTCATGCTTCCATTGCGGCGACTTTATCCGACAGCCGGTGGCGAACCGCTGCCAATACTCATCACGCCATTGAGCGTGTGCCTCGCCGCCAAGTATGCGCGAAGCGATCTCACTGCGTTCTCCGTTAGGACCGGCGTACCAAAAGCGACTTAATTTGGAGAGCGGAAGCCTTCCGAGCGACTCGAAAAAATTGATCTCTGGAAATTCGGTGACGTAATCCACAGCTTCGAATGCATGGGGCACCCAACTATAGCCGACGCGGCCGCCGCTGCCCCATGAGGTTCGCCGATACAGATCGAGGCTGGCAACGCCCGCGATATTCGGCTTGGCCTTGAACTTGAGGCATATGCCTCGATGTCCATCGCCGTAGTGACCCCACATAGAAGCTCCCGTCGGGTCGGTCACGAAACAGGCTGCGTGCCACTCGGGATACAAAAGCCGCTCGATCGCCGCGATGTAGTGCGTCGGAAAATCGCGCGCGACGAGAAGCCAGGAACGTCTGTCGCTGGGAAAATCGCCATTGAGTTCGTGGATCAGCGCGAGTTGCTGAGTGATATTGTTATTGATGAAAAAAAGCACCTCAGCCTGATCTTCTGCGAACGCGTGTAGCCGCAAAACCTCAGGCAACGACGCCATGCTCTTCTCCGCCAGATCGGCGACGTTTCCGGTCGATGTCATGAGTCTAAGCCCGCCTTCTTCGAACAGGCGAATGACGGTACTCAGCGCCGAATAGTGCACCATGCGAAGGTAGAAGATTAACTCGTCACGCCGAATCGCCTTGCCCGGTTGAGATAAGGTGCCCAGCAGCGCTTCCGCAGAAGGATGCCCAAAAAAAGTGTCACAGGCACCGCTGTAGATTTCTCGGATCGGCGCCTGCGGCAGGTCGGCATCGGTCTGAAACACGAGGTTCGCGGCCATTTCGGTCGAGAAGCTATTGCCGGCGACTCCCACCAGCGAGACCGTCTGCATGAGGCAAAGGAGATAGTGGCGGAACAAATTTCGCCAAACGATCCGATCGCCGCGCCAGACGATGTCCCTGTACCCTTCCAGCGGATCATTCAACTCATCGACGGTCGGAAAGTAAATTTCTTGCCGTTCAAGCTCACTGAACCCGTCAAGCAGCGCTGCAGCGGGGCGAAAGCGATAGAAATGGTCAAGCATGGGACATCGGCACTCTATGTCGCTCCGGTACGCGCAGCCCAAACCTAGCAGCAATCCGCTGCTCAGGCGTGAAATCGTCCGGCTCCATGATCCGCATCCAGAGTTGTTCGTTCGGCGCGACCGAGAGAAAGAACCCTTCAACTTCCAACGCCTTCTGCGCCACTGCCCGTAACGGTGCGTAGGCCTGCAAGCTCTCCCAGTCGGGATAGGTGCTCGCCATCTCGCGAAGGGCCGTGCGGAGTGTGTCGAACACAGGCGCAAACCGGGATGCCAGAAGCCGTTCGCGCGATTTCGGTCCATATTCGTCACCGCGACCAAGGCCATCCAATGAGCCGAGCACATACGCGCTGAACTTCAGCAGCACCTGCATCGCACCGAACATCTCGCGCTTGGTGCGACCAAAGTCACGGTGTGTGAAAAATGATCGGCGGGCCTCCGTCAACCTCGCCAAAAGCTCGTTGAGTGCACCATCGAGAACCTCGTCAAAGGCTTCCAGGCTGGTGGGCTGCAGGTACGAGCTCATCTTCGTCGCCAGGAACTCGTCCCAGGCAAGAGATGAAAGATTGAACATCTCCGCTTCAAGGACAGCACCAGGATAGGGTTTCAGAAATGTGCCCGGCAAGGCAGCGTCCTTATTGGCAAGATCGTGAATATGGGACAACTCGTGGACGACCGTGCAGAGGCGAAACATCTTTTGCTCTTCATCAACGGACATCAAAGCCAGTACGATGCCAGCGTCGAGCATGAGCCTCGCCATCACCTTGCCATCCCTCATGACAGGCGCGGCCATTGCCATGCCGACGCCGAATTCCTCGGTCGGCACCAGAACGCCCAGCAATTCGGAACCGCGGTCTAGTTCCGCCAGCGATGTGGTATAGTTGGCTGAGATCGTGGTTGCTTCAAGGCTCGACAGATTGTAGCCGTCCGCGAGAACGGCCTGCATGACCGCACCGACCGAATTAGCCATCCGTTGCGAGAGATCCGTGTCGGCAATGCCGGTCACGGTGCAGCCCCATGCAGACTCCTGCGGCTGGAACTCTGGCTGCGGCTCATGTTCGTTCATGATTTGTGCTACCACACGGCGCATATATTTGCCAGTGATGGTGTTGATCAGATCATGGCGCGCAGCGAAGAATATGGCATGCTTCCCGCCGACGAGACGAATTTGCATCCATAGGCGATAGTAACTGCAGTATCTTTCGCGCGCGAGCCTTACTGCGCTGGCTGCGGAGCGAGATCGCCGGGCAGCATACGGAAGAAGCTGACGGCGTCGTACGCTGCCGGAGACTTGCGGACTCTGAGAACCACCAGACAATCGGTCGCGCGGGTCTGGACGCGAACATATTTGGCGATTTCACGCGCATGCTCGTGCCAAAGGTCAGCGTTGAAATAGGGATCGCGTTCAAGTGTCAGCGTGAGCGCGAAGATAGAGGTCAGGGCGACCTTGGTGGATGAGTGCCTGTTGACGCGCTCTGAGGGTCCGAAAGGGGTCGTGCCACGACCGCCTTTGTAGGAAACGGATGTTTGTCTGCGCGTAAGGGAATGACTGGGTCTGGGGCGGCAACTGCCACAGCCCTTTGGGCCAGTTGAACGTCTGCTAAGTCGGCATCGCCGCCCGAAACCTGCCTTTCCGCGACCGGCCCAACTCAAGCCATTGGCAGGCCGTGAATGCACGGCGGCTTCCGACGATTGGCTTCGGGCCGGCGAACGACCGCTATGTCGAAGGGTTTCGGGCGCCGTCAGGCGTACTAAACCCGGACAGGTACGACCCGCGGTGAGGCTCGCCCAGGTCTATGGGTAAAAGGGCTTTGGTGTGGATTGGGGTGGCTGAAGCAGGCGTGCCGACCAGCTTATGATTGGCGGAATAGCAAAGACTTTAGGTGGCAGTCGCTCTCGAAGCGCTCCTAATCCTGCCGGTATTGAGCGCAATTTGGGCTGTGGTCGCGGCGTTGGCGCACATATCCCCATGGGCCGGGACGCAGTGATCGCGACCATCATGCAGGGGAAGCCATGCCGGATCATGGCGCTTGTCTCCGGGCGGGCGGTGCCGATGATGGCGGTGCACGCGGTTGGCACCAACGGGCGAAGTCTTCGATGATGGTCATGTGTCCGCCGCAGCACGGACACGGCGGACGATGATCGGGCGGTTCGTCGGGTTCGGGCACTTCGATCGGCACGGCGACGCCAAGCAGCCTGCGGGCGAGCGCCATGGCCTCCTTGTGGGTTGAACTGGCGAGCAGCCCGTAATGTCGGATGCGGTGAAAGCCGCGCGGCAGAACGTGGATCAGGAAGCGGCGGATGAACTCGTCGGTGGCCAGCGTCATAACATGCTGGCGCTTGGCCCCGTCGCGGCGATAATCCTTGTAGCGGAACGTGACGCCGGTCTCGTCGAAGGCGATGAGGCGCCGGTTCGATATGGCGACACGGTGGGTATAGCGCGAGAGATAGGCCAAGACCGCCTGCGGCCCGGCAAAAGGCGGCTTGGCATAGACCACCCAGCGCTTCTTCCGGATCGGCGACAGATACCGCAGGAAGATCTTGCGTTTCGCGAGGCCCACCAAGGTGCTGAAGAAGGCCAGCTTGCCGGCATCGAACAACGCCAGCAGGCGGGTGAGGAACAATCGGCGGAACAGCGCGCCCAGCACGCGCACCGGCAGCAGGAAGGCCGGGCGCGAAGAGATCCAGCGCGTACCGTCCAGCGCGATCCCTCCGCCGGGCACGATCATGTGCACATGTGGGTGGTGGGTCAGTGCTGATCCCCACGTGTGCAAGACGGCGGTGATGCCTACCCGCGCGCCGAGGTGTTTGGGATCGGCGGCGATGGTCAGCAACGTGTCCGCAGCCGCGCGGAACAGCAGGTCATAAACCACCGCCTTGTTTTGCCACGCAATGTCGGCGATCTCGGCGGGCAGCGTGAACACCACATGGAAGTAGCCGACCGGCAACAGGTCTGCCTCGCGCGCGGCTAGCCAGGTGCGCGCGGCGGCGCCCTGACACTTGGGGCAGTGCCGGTTGCGGCATGAGTTGTAGGCGATCCGCCAGTGCCCGCAGTCGTCGCAGGCCTCGACGTGACCGCCCAGCGCGGCGGTGCGGCAATTCTCGATGGCCGTCATGACCTTGAGCTGGCCGAGGCTCAGATGCCCGGTATGAGCTGCGCGATAAGCGGGACCGGCGCTGCGGAAGATATCGGCGACCTCGAGTGAGGCGCGCACCGGATCAGCCGGGAGGGGCCGCCTGTGTGGTCGGGAACATCGCCAGCCTGTCGAGCGGGCTGACCACCGCTTTGACCGTGCGGATGGCTACCCTTGTATAGAGCGTCGTGGTTTGTAATTGAGTATGCCCCAGCAGCACTTGGATGACGCGAATATCGACACCATCTTCCAGCAGGTGGGTGGCAAAGCTGTGCCGCAATGTATGGGGCCCGACCCGTTTAGTAATCCCCGCAGCGTGGGCAGCTTCGGCGGCGATGCGATGAACTTGCCGGGTGCTGATGGGTTTGAGGTAGTGCTGGCCGGGGAAGAGCCAGCCATCAGGGTGCATCACGCCTTCTTTCCGCCCGATCTTCCACCACTCTCGTAGGAGAAGCAGCAAGTCCTGGGCAAGCATGGCGTTGCGATGGCGACCGCCTTTGCCGCACTCAACCCGCAGCAGCATGCGCTCACTGTCAATGTCGCGGACCCTCAGGTGGGTCACTTCCGCAGCGCGAAGGCCAGCGCCATACGCCACCGACAGGATCGCCTGATGCTTGATGCTCGTCGTCGCATCGAGCATCCGGCTCACTTCGTCGCGGCTGAGCACCGTCGGCAAACCACGGGGATGCTTCACCCGGTGGAGTCTGCGGATCACGTCAGGCCGGTCGAGCGTGCGAATGAAGAAGAAACGCAGCGCCGAAACCGCCATGTTCATCGCCGGCGCGCCAAACCCCGTCTCGGTCTGCTCGATCTGGTAGCGGCGCAGGTCCTCATCGGTGGCGGTGTCGGGCGGGCGCCCCAGCCAGATCGCAAACCGCGTGATATCCCGCAAATAGCCGTGCTGCGTGGTGCGGCACAGTCGATGCAGATTCATGTCTTCAATCATACGCTCCCGCAGCGTGGTTGCAGGGGCTGGCATTGTGGTACTGGTCATGGATCGACTCCTTGGTTGAAGGAGTCGCAAAATCTGCCTCTCGTCAGCAGGGCTCAACCAAAGAAATCAGCCGGAGGGGAGCAGCTGAGCATCTCCACAAGCGCCACTCCCGCGCCAGCGGGTTCGTACATGTAGGCGAAACACGCGTATCACAAACCTAACTCGAGATCGATCTCAGGAACGTCAAGTTCTGGCGCTTTTTGCGGTGTGGTTGCCTGCATCTGCCCTGCCCGCAAGGAAAGCGGGTCAACCGCAAACGGATCCGGCGTAACGGGTTGCTGTCGATGACCCTCCCCGCCGCCCCTCGCGCTTCTCTGCCTCTTCACCTCACCCAGCGCCTCGATCGCGCTCGTCTTGTCGCCCGGATTATCGGCAATGGCCCGCAAGAGCTGGTCCCGATCATTCGTGAAGATGGTGAGATCATCCCGAACACGCGTCGCCAAGACATGAGCAAGTCGCTGGCTGGACAGATAGCGTTCGGCGGAATGCATCACGCCGATCCCCCTGTCAGTGGTCATACCCTGCGCCTGGTGCATGTTGATGGCATAGGCGAGCCCGAGGCGCGACAGCATCCGATCTCCAGGCTCCAGCAGTAGCGTTGCCCCGTCAACTGTCCTGACCTCAACACCGGCTTTGCCGATGGAAACAATCTCAGCCTCAGCCGAATTCAGCAGCCCGCGCGCCTTGTCGTTTGCCGTCCAGCGAACACGATCTCCCTCGTACAGGCGGAACGTGTCCCGTTCGGAAAGGTTCAGCATGTCACGTTTAGCCGCAGCGTCGAGCTGGTCCGGCCTGAATTTGTGCTGATTGCCCTCACCATCCCGTAAGGTCACCACACCTTTGCGGGACACCCGTAGAACCTGATATGACCCGTGCTCCAACCCAGCCGGCTTGTCCCGCGCCACTACATCCAGCACCTGTCCGGGCTGATAGTTATGGGCATAACGCAGTTCCTCACGGGTCTGGTGCAAGGATTCAAGGCGGGTCAGGCTGATTCCCTCGCCACGCAAGGTGCCTTCGGCCTTCAACCCCTCCTGTACGAGCACGTTGAGAACGGACCGTGTTTCACGGCCCGAGGCATAAAGCGCCGTCGTTTCCCGATCCTCTGCGGACAGCTCCAACCACTTTTTCGCCGCTGCCTGACGAAAATCCACGCCGGCGCTGACAACACGATCGCCGAGCACCTCAAATGCCGCCGCGAATTCACCCGCCCGCGTCAGCGCCGCAATGGCCTGCATGTGCTCGGTCCGCTGCCTGTGACTGACCTCCATCCTGGCCATCGCCGGCTGATGCGACTGGACCAGCGTAAAGGCCTTGCCGGCATCGATCGGTTGCAACTGCGCACGATCGCCTATCATGGCCAGGCGATCGAGACCGAGCCGGTTGGCGATGGTCACAAGGTCGTTCATCGGCTTGTTGGCAACCAGCGAGGCTTCGTCGAGCACCAGGATCGTGTCCTTGAGCGCGGCACGCGACGCCTCGAATACTTCACGGCCCCCAATTAGCGCCGCGCGTAAATGGTCATTGACGAACGACGACACGGTCTGCGCCGAAATGCCCGCCTCATCCTTCAACATGGCGACCATGGTGTTGGCCTGGGCGAGTCCAAGGACCTGTTTGCCCTCCTGACGCGCCACATCGGCAATGCTGGAAATGAGCGATGTTTTACCGGCGCCCGCGACACCCTGAATGACCACAACGCGATCCGAACTCGATAGCGCCAGCACACCGGCTGCCAGTTGTTCCGAACCAAGCGGCCGCTCACGAGATTGTGCCTGCAGGCGGCCGGTTGCGTCAGCAGGCGCAACGATGGCTGCGCCTTTGCCTCGCCCCTCGTCAATTCCGGCCAGCAGGTTGCGTTCTTCGGCCAGATGCTCCGGTGTCGTGACATGGGTGATCGTGCCGTCGGCCCGAGTGGGCCTGCCGAAAATCAGCGCCCCCTGCTTCGCCAGGGTGGCAATGCGGTCCTCGACGGCATTGATGGTCACGCCCTTGATCCCAAGATCGAGCGCCGCGCGCGACACTTCGTGGATGGCAAATGCCGCCTCCCGCTGTCCCAGAATGCGGATCGCCGACGCCACTGCCATTTCGGCGCCGATCTCCGCCGGGCTCATCGACAGGCGTGCCATGCCCCGACTCAACAGGGGATCGCTCGGCCGCAACCATTCGCGCAGGCGTTCGGCCCATTCAGCAGCCTTCGTAGCGACCATCTGCAAGGCGTTGATCCCTTGGCTATCCTTCGCGGCACCGGCGACCCGCACTTCCGCTGCCGACACCACAGCCGCGCCATCAAACCCCAAACCCGCAGCCCGTTCCCCCCACTCCGCGCGAAGAGCATCACGGTCCTCAAGGTTGATCTTGTCATCCCGAGTGCGCTTGGTGATTTCGCGCATAAGAGCTGGATTGGTGGCATCCCGACCAAGATCGTTTGCCTTTGCCAGGATGTCCTCTCGCCGCTGACTGAAGGCTGAGAGGACATTCTTGGGCACGCCCTCAATTTCAAACTGGCCGTGCTTTCCGGTCAGGCTGGTCTCGTAGCCAAGCTCGTCGACCAGCGTTCGCAACGCCGCGTGATAGACGCTGCCGATGATGGAATTGTTTTTCCAAAGCTGCTCATTGTGGAGCGCTCGCCATTCACCGGCGACTTTGGTCAGGTTGGCGATGACGACATGAATGTGCGCCTGCGGGTCAAGCTTGCGGCTCGTGTCGTGCTGGAACATCGCATACGTCAAGTGTTCGGTGCGGACCGGATCACCCTTGCGGTTGGTGTCGTATGTGCGCCCTTCCGCGAATGCCTTTTCGACCCAGCCCATGGTTTGCCGCACAGCGGCCATGTGCGCGGCCAGCAATCGATCATCACCCGCGACATAGGCCAGCACGCTGGCTGACTTGGGCATGGAGAAAGTAAGGTCCATCCCGGCCCGCCGCCGCTCTGGATCGCCTATTTGTTGGCCGTCGGGAAGCCGGCCCGTGAGGAGATCCTCAAAAACCTGCTTCCCGACTTCGCCGATAAGGCTGAGGTCGGCCGCCCCTTGCCCACCCCATGCGCTCACTTCGCTGGCATGCTCACCGGCGTAGTAATCGTCCTTGGCAAAGTAGGCAGCGGCACCGCCCGCTGAACGGACTGGGGCGACCGACAGCATCAATCAGATCCCAAAATCCATACCGTCATCCGGAACAGCCGATGGCAGGGGCTCATCATGGCTTGCGCCATGCCGATTGGGGTGATGTTCGGATGGGTCGGCCGTGGCCTGACCGGTGCGCACCTCGATGGCGATTTGCTGCTCACGCCTGACCGGCGCGGGTTTGTCGATCGAGCGCCGGACGCCAGGATCAGTCGTCTGCGTAGCCCTGCCACTTTCGCCCTCATCGTCCGGCGACGGTGCCTTCCAGTTGAACCGCTCCGGGTCCTTGGTGATACCGTTCGAAGGCGGTTGCGCCGACGCTCCATCGTCCGGTTTCGAAGTCAAGCCCTCGTTCGGACGCGCACTGGATTCACCTTGAGGCGTTGACGATTCTCCCGTGTACGTCAGTTGCAACTGCTCAGGTCGAAGCCCGTCGGATGGCGAGGCTCTATCGACCGGCACAAGCTCCGTGGCTCCCCCCGACCCGATGATTGGACCAGGACCGCCACTACCTCGTTTGCCGGGTTCCTGATCATCATCAGGCCGCCGGTAGGAGGCGAGCCGCAATGTCTTCAAGCGCAAGAACGGCTCGGCAATCGCCGGATAGTCTTCCCACACCAGCCTGATCCGCGCGGCGGGGAACCCTTCCGGGAATTTCACATACCCGTTGAGCGACCGCAAGTTCATGATATCGTCGGCCATGACCAGCGGCTTGACCTCGGTCCGCGGGGTAATCGTTGCCGCATCCCGCGAACGGCTCGCACCGATCGAGTAGGCTTCGTCGGATTCGCGCACCTCGCGCGAACCGATGAACTCCGAGCAGACTTCGGCGGTGCTCCGATCAGCGGTCGTGAGGATCAACTTGGTCCGCGCCAGCGAAGCCAGGTTGATTGCCCCCTGCTCTCCATAGGTCTCGGCCAGCTTGTCAAAGCTGTGCATGCCGAGCACGAACGCCCCGCCGAAACCACGCGACGTCTGCAAACCATGTTCGATCGCTGGCAGTCGGTGCAGAGCGTGGACCTCGTCGAAGAGATACCACATCCGCAAATCGCGGGTTCTGGGCATGCCCATCAGCGCGTTGACCGCAAGGTCCATCCACAAGGTGAGCAGCGCGCGGTTAAGCGTCAAATCGGTATGGGTCGATGTGATGAACAGGATCGAGCCCGGTTGCGGATGCTCCTGCACCCAACGCCGGATCGAAAACGGCTCACGCCCGCCCGGAACCGGATCAGGCAGGAAACGCAGCGCCTGCGCATTGGTGTTGAACACCGCGCGGATCGATTCCGCCATGCGTGCGGCTTCGGCCGCAGTGAGCGGACTGGCGATCGTGTCCTCAAGCTTTTGGTGAACCGATTTCAAGTCCGCCGACATCAGGTGGTGGGTGATCGCCCCGTTCGAGGTTTCACCCAGTTCCTGGAGCTTGACGCACATTTCGACGAACAGGGTGCGCGCCGCCATGGCCCAGAACGGCTCAGCATTGGCCCCGTCCGACGGTATGAGCGCTGCCGCAGCCGCGATGTAGTCGGCATAGTTGTCGCAATCGTTGAAGATGGTCCAGGGCGGGCAGCGCTCGTCCATCGGGTTGAGGATCGTATCGATCCCCTCACGGTAAAAGGCTTCGACGAACGCGCCGGTCAGATCGAAGACCACACAACGGTGTCCGCGCGCACGCGCTTCGGCGACCATGCACCGCAACTGCGTGGTCTTGCCCGCACCGGTCGTGCCGATCAGCATGGCGTGCGTCTGTTCGAGCCGCCAGGGGTAGGCGATCCCGGCAATGGTGTAGGGCGCGTGGACACCAAGCTTGGCGCGTTCGTCCGCCGGCAAGGCCATTGTTCGTGTGGGATCAAATCCCGGATGATTTCGGCCGAGTTCCTCGGCAAAGGCGACCCTGTTGTAAGCGGCTATCTCTGCCGCGAGCTCGTCGGCCGACACCAGCGTCGCACCGCGTTCCTGACGTTCCTTGAGAATGTCGACGCCGATCTTTTGCGACAGCTTGACGAACCAGGCTGTCAGCGGCGCAGTGAGAAGCGCGCAACCGCCGAGCGCCACGACGATACACCGAACGAATTTGGTCCAAGCATGGGCAACTTCGGGATAGCTGGGCACATCGCCGATCGTGGTTGGTGCCGTGGTATCGTCGGGCAGGGTCAGGTTGACCATGTGGCTGGGGTCGAGATCGACCACATGCCAGAACCAGGCGAAGATGCGCATCTCGACCAACTGGATCTCGTGTTCCTGCATCAGAAATGTGAGCAACAGGATCAAGATGACGGCAAAGCTCGCCAGAGCTGCCAGCGCCGGCCAGCGCAAGCCTTCCAGCAGCATCATGTAACGCAGCCGCACCAGTTGCGAGCCACGGGTGAAGGAGCCGAAGTTGCGGACGATTTCGCCGCGGGCGGATTGGGGTTGAACCGGGTCAGGACGCCGGTCACGCCGGTTTTCAAATTTACGAAGCATGATACTGCCTCGCGTTCTTGATGGCCTCTGCGAGAAGGCGATCGGATGCCTCTGGCAACATCTTCTGCACCAGGTGGTCGAGCGCCACGCTGGCGTATTCGACGATCGTGACGATGCGGCCAAAGTTGAGCGAGTGCCCGTTCTCGGCAAACGGCAAGGCCGTGCTGACAAGGTTGCGGATCGTTTCAGAGTAGGTCATGCCGAGCTTGTCGGCGAGCGCCCGGATACTCTGATCCTGGCTTCGGGTCAGGCTGACGCCTGTCTGTACATATTGTGCCATGATGCTGCTCGTGTTGAACAGCCTGGCTCGATTATCGCCCTAACAATTTACGCGGGCCGTCCAAATTTGGCAAGATCAGCCAAGGCGTGGTGCTTCTACGAGATGTATGACGGGTGCATGACCATGTACCGAAATACTCAATCCATTTTAGCAACTTAGGTTGTTTCTACATCTGAATGTACCAAAATAGCCCAAAAATAGGGCCTTATGCAGCCCGATGTACCATAAATAATTTCGTACATCTCGATGCGTGAAACATTATGATACTGAGAGGAAAGCAGAAAAATACCTATGAACACTCAAAACATAGGAGGCCCTGCCGCGTTCGGTGTGCCTGAAAAAACAGGAACTCCCAAGACCGCCACTTTACTTTGGGGCCTTCGCAAAATCGGATGAAAATGCTGGTTTCCCGGTAGCTTGGTGGCGCCTGCGGCAAGAAAGAAATTGCCCTGAATCGAGGGGAAAGTCTAGCCCCTACCTGTTATGTTCGCATATTGTGCGATATTTCCAGCAAATGGCCACGGGAAACACGCAAACCCGTGTGACACGACCAGGTAAAGCAATTCTCGCTATTCGTCGACATGATGGAGGCCGAGGCGTTTCCACGTGTTGACGCTGCCGGGGCAAGTGGGCCATTGGCACTAACCACAATCCGATTGCAGCTAACCGTAAGCCGTTGCAATCTCGACCTCAACGGTGTGTATCATGGAGACCAACCGGGAAGGGTCGACTGGGATAGCTACAGTCTATTTGTACGCCGCTAAATGGGGAATTTTATGCTTGGGTTTTATGCATGATCGGAGGAGACCGGCTCACAGAAAATGCCTTTCGGGTGCTAGGCATTTCCGCAGATGCGTCGGCTTCGGACATGCACAAGGCGGCGGCGAAGGCACGGCGTGCTTTGTCCCTTGGACTGGAAGAAATTTCAGAAGCAGACCTGCCGGAACTTGGCCCCTGCCTCCGCACCGAAGCAACGATCAGGACTGCGCTCGGCCAGCTACTGAACCCAGCGGAGCGGCTGACGCACCGGCTTTTTTGGTTTCACAGCCGCCAATCCAAGTCTGCTAATGATGCGTTTGGACACCATGACCAATGCTTGGCAAGGTTTGTAGAACTTACGACTACTGAGGCAGCGCATTTCGAACCGAAAGACTGGACGACCGCGCTCCTCAATTGGTGGGTATTCCTATCGCGTGACGACTACTGGGAGCTCACCACGGCGCTCGAAATCAGCGGTCAATTTGAGCCGCCGGCTTACTCGTCCGAGGTTGATATCCTTCGTCATACGGCTGTCGCGATTGCAGCAGAGCCGTTTATCGCTTTGGCTCGTGAGGCCGCTCATCGCGACGATCTGGTTGGCCTGGGCAGATCGTTGGGCGCCCTTGAACAACTTGATGGCACAGGCGAATGGTCCGAGGCAGCTCAGCGCGAACTCGGCCAGCCAATCCTGGAACGGTTCGAGTCGCTTTGTAGCAGTATTCAGAGTGAGGTCGGCGCCGGTATTGTCAGGGAGAACGATGCCGCAACTAGCAATAGATGGGTTTGCGATGCCGCAAATAAGCGCTATCAAACAGAGGTAAAGCCGCATCTAGAAACGCTGATGGGAGCTTTCAAGGATACGCACTGGCTCTCTGACGCTTGTCGCGAAGCAGCATCACAATGCCTTGGATCCATCGGGATGGGTTATACTTGGGCTGACCAATTTGTAACCGCCGAGGAGATGTACCGCAAAGCTTTGGAACTGGCGCAGGACACGCTCGCCGCTCCGGCCCTTCAGCAAGCGCTTGAGCGCGTCAACTCTGGCGCGCATCATCAAAGAACTGTTGGAAAACCCATTCAGTCTGCGCCGTCGCTGTCGACAGTCAACGGTATTGGTTTTTGCCTTTATGGCCAATCTGACGTGGATCACGACACAGGATCATACTCGTCCAACCATTATTTCACTTTCTTGTATTTCCCAATAGTTCCCGTTGGCCGGTATCGCGTGATTAGTACCGGCACAAATAGCTACCGATTCCTGGGCAAGCTACCTTTTCGGAAATATGAAAAATGGCATTTAGGGATAGCACTCTCCATCTTGGCCATATTCGGTGTTTCTATATTTTTTGAAAGTCCGCAAAGGACTGATACAGTTAATATCACATCATCTTCTGCAGATTCTGCCTCGTCATCTACAGACGCATCCGTATCAAATTCGCCTGATTTAAACACGACTACGTCAGTTCCGGCCAACCCTGCTGACCAAGACGCCATTAAAGCTCAGATTGATGCGGGCCGGACGCGAATTGCGGAACTTGAAACGACGCTTTCGCCTACGCTCGCAAGAATGAAATCGCTTGGAGAGCAGATGACGGAAATCAAAGGGGAGCTCGAGGCACTCGATGCTTCTAAGGCAGCTGGAACATCAATCGATATTGAACGATACAACTCCCTCGTAGACTCGTTTAACAACCTCCTTTCTGAGCGGCGCAGTCTTGTTAACGCAACCAAAAATCAGCTTGATGAATATAATGGGTTGCTTGATAAGGATAAATCAATGGTCGCCCAATACAATGCGATAGGAAGTCAGCCATGAGCGAGATAGAGGTTCTCCCCAGCTCTGTTCTTCTAAGCAGCGAAGGCATTTGCAGTCTTTATTCGGAGATTTGGCGGCTAGAGCAACTCGCCGGGGATCTGATCGACCGCGTTCAATCTGCCTCTGTGCGACGCATCGCGCGGCAAATCCGCGCCGGGCTTGCCGAGGTGGACGTGGAGATTGTCGACTATTCCGGTCGGCCGTACGACCCTGGCATGGTCCCAGAAGTCTTGGATATCCAGTTCATCACGGGTGTCGAGGAAGTTGGCGACACCGTAACGGAGACTATCGAGCCTACGCTCTTGTGGCGCGGACAAGTCCTCCGGCGTGGTCAGATTGTGGTGCAGCGGGTTGTCGTCCCCAAATGGGGTGAAGGGGAAAGTAATGACTAGTACGATCGATTTTGGTATCGATTTGGGAACCACAAATTCCTGCGTTGCGCGTTGGGATGGCGAAATTGGCGCGATCCGCGTCTTCCAAAACAACGATAATATGAACGTTACGCCGTCGGCGGTCCACATCCTCAAAACTGGTCGAGTGATCGTTGGGCGTCGCGCAGCCTCGGCTTTAGTAACTGACCCAGACAATGTCGCCGTTGAATTCAAAAGATGGATGGGCCAAAAAGACCGGGTGATATTCGCGGCGGCGGATCGATCAATGTCAGCCGAAGAGTTATCAGCCGAAATTCTTAAGTCGCTTAAAGAGGACGTGCGACGCCAAACAGGTTACGACATGCTGAGCGCGGTTATTACCGTCCCCGCTGCATTTGGGGCGCTTCAATGCGAGGCGACCGCTCGGGCTGCAACGCTTGCCGGGCTAAATGAAGCGCCCTTGCTTCAAGAACCAATCGCAGCGGCAATCGGGTATCAGGCAAACCCTGGCGATCCGTCGCAGAGATGGCTAGTCTTCGATCTTGGTGGCGGCACTCTTGATATTGCGGTCGTTTCAACGCGAGATGGACGCCTTAATGTCCTTGAGCATCGTGGCGACAACGTCCTAGGCGGCAAGGATATAGACAAAGCAATCCTTGACGAAATTTTGCTCCCGGCCCTGCGCTCTAGCTTTGACCTTCCTGAGTCCTCTGTCTCAGACCCCCGGCTGAAAAGCTTGATGGCAAGATTGCGCACGAAGGCGGAAGAGGCAAAAATCGACCTTTCGACGACAAGCGACGTCACAGTGTCGCTTTATGATGTCGGCGATGACCGCTCCGGGACGCCGATTGAGATGGACGTCTCGATTAGTCGGGCGCAGCTAGAGCATATCTCCGAACCCTTGCTCGAAAAATGTTGCCTGCTGGCGGAGGAGGCTCTGGCTAGCGCACGGATCTCCGGCGGCGACTTGGACAAGATTCTTCTTGTTGGCGGCTCAACGCAATCGCCGTTCCTAAGAGAAATGCTTCAGACTCGGATTGGGGCAAAGATTGACTTTTCGGCCGACCCGATGACTGTTGTTGGCCGTGGTGCTGCAACTTATGCATCGACGCTCGAATCAAAGGGGACGCCCTCGGCCGGAAGCCGTCAAAATGGGCCAGCATCCTCTCAGGCGGTAAGCCTAAAGCTAGCTTATGAGCCGGTGAGTGCTGATCTCGAGTGTCCGGTGTCGGGTCGGATTATCGACGGAGCAGAGGATGCTGAGATAAAGATTGAATCCAATGGCGGCATCTGGACGAGCGGTTGGATCGCCCTGACTAAGGGCTTCTTCGACATCCCCGTCATGCTCTCTGGCGCGGGTGTCACGACCTTCTGGATTTACCTTCGTGATCGGCAGGGCAACCTGATTGAGACGGACATCAACGAATTTAAAATTCGGCATGGGCTGGTGCCGTCATCTCCACCATTACCTCACCCGATTGCTGTAGAAGTCGTCGGGGCAACTGGGAAGGCAGCCTTGGATCTGATCTTTCCAAAAGGAACGCCTCTGCCGGCAGAACGGACGGTGAAGTATCGGGCGGTTAGAACGCTTTCGCCTGCTGACCCAGATTCTGGGTTGGCCGTGAAGCTATGGGAAGGTGAGTTTTTTGATGCACCCGAGGCTAACGAATGGGTTGGCAACATCCTAATTTCGCCGTCAGAAGTGAAGCGAAGCGTCCCCCAAGGGACAGAGATTGAAGTAACAGTCCGCATCAGCGATTCTCGCTTGATCACAGTTGATGCCTATATTGCATATCTAAATCAACATTTTAGTGGAAACGTCTATGTCCCTCAGCGCGAGGAGCAGGATTATTCCGATTTGGCGGGCCGCGTGTCCAATAAAATACCATCGTACCGGCGCCAGATCGATCAACTAGAAGAGGCTGCGGCCGACACTGCGGACGCAAATTTGGCAGAAGAGCTGCAATCGCTGCGCCGCGATTTGCAAGAGCTCCAAGAACTCCAAACAGCGACCCTTAGCGATCGCCATGCCGGAGACCGCGTCGATCCAGACAACGCTCGGCGCGTCGTTCAAAATGCAAAGATTTTGCACGGAAAGATAAGTCGGGTGGAAAGCCGTCTGAGCGAGCCGGGTCGCGCAAGAAACATCACTCAGTTTGTCGAGTTGGTTGAAGCGGTCGAGGAAGTATCAGAAAAATTTGGCTCAAACCTTGAAAAGCAGCAGTTCGCACTTCTCAAACGAGAACTTGAACGCGCTGCGGCAAAAGGCGATGTGAGGACTGTCGACCGTGCGACGCAAGAACTAGACCGTCTGCGGTGGCGGATTCTCAGCAGATATGACTGGTTTTGGCGGGATGTTTTCCTGTCGCTTGCCGGCGACGCTTCGTCATTCGTTGATCCCGCAAGAGCGAATAAACTTTTTGACCGGGGCCATCAGGCGATTGCGAATGATGATGGGGCTGGCTTGCGCGAGACTGTCAACGCCCTCTGGGATCTTCAACCAAAGAGCAAGGCCGACGCAAACCGTGATAGCGCCATGTCGGCCGGCCTGCGGAAATAGCTAGATGGCATCCAGACGACCAACGCTGCCAACCGGATACCAGATTGCAGGTCTGCGGCCGGTTGCTCGACCGCTGCATATTGACGACGGATTCGAGGTCTATTCCCTAGAGGCAAATGGGCCGGAGAACGAGGTACTACTCCTGAAGCGCGCGAGTGCCTCTTCGGAAGGAGACGCCAAGCGCCTTCACGATTGGCTGAACAAGCAAGATTCCAGAACTTTGGTCTCGCACACACCGGTAGCACGCAGTCTGATGAGCACAGAGTTCGTGGGCGCGGCGTTACGCTTTGCCGGTCCGCGCGCAGCCGATTTTCCTTTCGTAGGGGCATCGCAAGCGACCTTGCGGCAACTCTTTCTGGATATGCTAGATAGCTGTGTACCCGGCGGCGATGAGATGCCTGATTTCGACCCATCACTTTGCTGGGTCGATGCTGAAGGTCGTAGACCAGTTTGTTTGCAGCCCCTAGACCAAGACATATTCGATCAGCATGAGCAGTTGCAATTGGTCGCGGAAGCGTTTTATCGACTTGCTACTGGACGCGCCGTTCGCGCGATTTCTAGCCCGCCTTCAAAATTAGAGAATTGGGCGCGCAACGCCGGGCCTGAACTCTCCACGGTGGTGAGGCGATGCATGGCCCCAATCGGCCAAGCAGATCGCATTGATACGTTTGATGCAGCACGGCTCGCAATCGTTGGGGACGGTCAATCTGGCCGCCCACAAGCTCTGGGCATTAGCCAAAGGGCCCAGCCAGTAAATCTGAACCGGGGTCTCGCTCGTGTAGCGGGCATGCAACGATTGAAAGCCCTTTTGCAGCGAGAGGTCATCGCACCAATCCGAGATCCCGAGCCATTCAAACGTTACGGGCTTACAGTGCCAAACGGAATACTACTCTACGGCCCTCCGGGGTGTGGAAAAACATACATCGCTCGCCAATTGGCGGAAGAGTTGGGTCATTACTTCGTGGAAATCATTCCGTCGGAGCTCGCATCTCCATACATTCATCAAAGTGTTATACGAATTAGAGAAATATTTGATGAGGCTGCGGAAAACGCCCCATCAGTGATATTTATTGATGAATTTGAAGCGATGACGCCTCCCCGAAGCGAACTGGGTGCTCATCAGCAACACAAGGCTGAAGAGGTGAATGAGTTTCTCGCCCACCTTAACAGCTGCGCTGATAAACAAATATTCGTAATCGCTGCGACTAACCAACCTAATAAGATTGACCCTGCTGTGCGCCGCACTGGACGCTTGGACAAGCTGATCTATGTTGGGCCGCCGGATGAGGAAGCGCGTATCGATATGCTTACGATGCACCTCAAGGATAGACCAAAATCTTCGTCACTTGACCTTCGCGCTTTGGCTTGCGCGCTCACTGGTTATTCGGCAAGCGATCTTAAATTTTTAGTAGATGAAGCCGCGCGCAATGCGTTTATAAACAGGGCTGAAATCGGCGAGGACGACTTCGCGGTGGCCATTCCCAAGGTTCGCCCCTCGGTTCCGGCGGAAGTAGAGGAGGAATATCGATCCATAGATGAGCGGGGCTGATAAGCCACCATTTGATGGCAATCGAAGCCGATTTTCAGACTATCGCCTCCAGCCCCTTCCGGCTCACAATAGACAGCAGCCGCAAGGCTGGCCCGCCGGGCCGTTTGACGCCGCGCTCCCATTCGGAGACAAGGTTTTTGGACACGTTGAGATACCGCGCGAAAACCGGCTGAGAGACGCTTTCGCTTTCGCGGATAGCCTTGATCTCTTCGGGCTTGAGCACAGGCGCGGGGATCAGGCAGGCTTCGTCGAATTCGCGCATCGTCTTCTTGTCGATGGCATCAATCTCGAAGGCACCTTCCATCATCTGATGAATGGATGCCATCGCCTCGCTCTTATAGATCTTCTTTGCCACGCTTCACCTCCAACAACCGCCCGATTCCGACCAACGCATCCACTTGCTCTTGCGAAAATTCGAGCAGTTCCCTGGCGGCTTTCTTGAACTCCGCCAGTTCGTCTGCATCCAAATTTGCCTTGTCACTCTTGGCAAAACCGAACACAAAAATGGACCGCTCACCTGACCGGAAGAATATCAGCGTCCGATATCCGCCCGACCTTCCTGCGCCTTCGCGCGCAACCCGTTGCTTGATCAAGCCGCTGCCTAAATCGGCGTCAATCAAACCTCGCGTTGCGCGGTCGATTGCCTCACACAAAGCGGCATCGCTAATCCGTTCCTTGCGGGCAAATTTCGCGAACCAAGAGTTCTTGTAGATCGTCACGCCTGAAATCTCACTCATGGTCGCCCGCACTTCTGTCATGCTTAGTATGATATGTCAAGATTTCAGCCTTCCATCGCCTGATAAATCAGCGCCCCAATCCGTTCGGCGATATCGAGCAATTGCGCATCATCGAGATGGGCATAGCGCGCGGTGGTATCAACGCGGGCGTGCCCCAACAGCTTGCAAATCATCGGCAGAGTCTCGCTGGCGGCAGCAGCATGACTAGCAAAGCTGTGCCGCAAATCATGGATACGCATCGACCCAAGGCCTGCTTCCGCGCGGATCATACGCCAGTAGTGGCCGACTGTGGCGAACACGCTTCCCGTCTCCGGATTGATGAACACATGTTCGCCGGGTTTGCCCCGCTGCAAGCGACTCAGGATTGCCTGTGCCTCCGCACCGAGCCAGACGGTGCGTGCGCCGGTCTTGGAGTCGTCAAGCCGGATGCGCCCACCCTTGATCTCACCCCAGGTCAGCGATGCAATCTCGCCGTAGCGGCATCCGGTCAACAGCAGGAGCCGGATGATCGTGATCGGACCGGGCCAAGACTCTTCGCGGTCGCTCAGCACCTTGCCGAGCCTCGCAATTTCAGCCTCGGACAAGAACCGCTCGAATTTCCGCTGACGGTTTCGCTTGATGCCGCTGCATGGATTGGAGCCTTCGGGCCGCAAGCCCCATTGCTCGGCCTTGTTGAATGCAGCCCTCAGAATATCATGGGTCCGATTCGCCGCGCCCGGTCCGGCACGGTCGGTGATGCCGACGAACCACTTTTGCACGTCGGCATGGGTGATCTCGTCGAGGTGCTGGCTGGCAAAGGCGTTACTGAGGTGAGCGTATCGGTAATATTCGTTCGTAGAGCGGGTCTTTGGCTTCCAGGTCGGCGCAATCCGTTCAAAGTAGCTCCCAAGGAATTTGGCGAGCGATGGGGTAGATCGCACTTCCTTGCGCGTCTGGACGGGGTTGCTGCCGGTCAGAGCTCGCAGTTTCACCCGCCGTGTAATGTCGCGCGCCTGACGACGGGTTATTGTCGCAGCGTTGCCGATTGTCACAGCAATAGTGCGCCCGGCTGCCTCTACTTGAGCAAAATAGATGACCCGCCCCGACGCATAGCGCCGCACACCAAGGCCCGGAACCACGCTATCCCATCGCGTATCCCGCGCCCTACCGCCTGCGCTCTCCTTTCGCGCGCCAGCCAGATACAGGTTCGCGATTTCCTCAGCGACATAGCCCCGCACCTTCTCCGCGCTCATGCCGCCATCCCCAGGCACTTCGCAATCGAGCCCGACACACGCGCGGCGGCATCGGCGACCACATCCTCGGCGAGATGAGCATAGCGCGCCGTCGTCTCTGGAAGAACGTGCCCCAACAAGCCGCCGATATGCATCAGCGATATGCCATCGGTGATGGCAATCGAGGCGAAGCTGTGGCGCAGATCGTGAAGCCGCACATCGGGAAGCGCGGCACGACGGCGAAGGCGCCCCCAGAATGCCGTGAGGTTAATTGGCATGGATTTGTTGCGCGGTGCCGAAAACACCAGCCCGGAACGTTCATCCGCCTCGATCCCATCAAGAACGGCACGAGCCTGAGCATTGAGCAAAACAATCTTCGGACCGGTCTTGCTGTCGGGCAGCATAAGTCGGGGTGGCTGCACCCATTCCCAACGGAGAGAAGTGATCTCGCCGCACCGTGCGCCGGTATAGATTAAGAGCCGGATGGCACGCACCGCTGCAGGCCAGTCGGGTTCGGCCTCGGCCAGAACGTGAGCAAGGCGGCGGTATTCGCCCGCAGAAAGAAACCGGTCGGGCAATTCCCGCTTGAAGCGCGGCGTTCCCCGGCACGGGTTGGAGCCCTTGGGTCGCAACCCTTTTTGCTCGGCGTATTTCATCAGCCCGGAGAACACGGGGATCGAACGGTTGAACATGCCTTGCCGTGTCACATAGCTGTCGCGCCAAAGCATGACATCCTGCTTGCGCACCGCGCGCAGTTCCATGTGGCCAAACGCCTTGTCGATCTCGCGAAAATTATGCCGACAGCCGGTAATCGTGCTCGGTTTCCAATGACGGCAATACTCGTCCTGGAATATCTGCATGAATTCCCGCACCAACATTGCAGCGTCCGGGGCAACCTTGGGGGCGACAGGCAATCCGTCCAGCGCTGCCATCGCCAATTCGGCGCGGGCCAGTTTGCGGGCCGTAACCGAGGTGAGCTTGTCTGTGCGGCCAAGCTTCTTGCGCAGCGTTTTGCCGCGCCGTCGAAACGACACAAACCATGTGCGAACGCCAGAGGGTCTGGTCGCGAGACCGAAGCCCTTCAGTTCTGTATCCCAGTAGACAAAGGGAATGGACGCCACACGCCTTCGTGCTATATTCCCATCAAGGAATACGCGGGCCGAAGTAGAGTGGCCCTGCGCCGCTCCTACCGATTCGATATGACCCGAAAAGCCACCTTCGTGCTCCAGCAAATACCCATTCAACATCAGCGATCTCCTGTTGGGTAAACAAGCACCATATTATTGATTATAGGTGCTTAATTTACTCAAAACTGCGGTTCGCCGCGTTCGGTGTGCCCAATTCTTAGAGGAACTGGTGCAGTGAATCTCCGTCTGGCGGCTTTGGGGAGATTGCTGAAGCAGTGGGTTCTTGCAAGGCAAAGCGGCCGCCTTCAGATGTCGTGACGGGGCGCTTTTACCATATTGCCGACTGCTACCATGAGGCGAGCTTGAGCCGTTGGAGGCGCTCAAGCCGCCACGAAATCACGATCAATTCTCGCCAAACGCGCAGCCACCTGGCGGAGCGATGGCCCAACACCCGCATCAGCGGCGTGCGCCGGCCAATCGGCCACGGCCGCCCGCACGCGGTCAATGATCGCGTCGATTGACGCCCGGGAAAAGCCATGGCGTTGGCCCAGGCGCAGAACATGCGCACGGGTCGGGAGCCGCCCCTCGCCTTCGATGGCCAGCATATGCTCTCCACCAGCGCCTTCAGACCACGTCAGGTCATAGGCGGGGGCCAGTCGCCAATGGCCCGCCGGGTCCATTAGATAGGCATGCTGACGGGTGTGATCATCGCGGTTGCAGGCGAGGATGTTGAAGACCATGCGCGTGAAAGCTTCGCCTACATCGCCGTCATGGCGGGTGATCGCACGCGTCGCGCGCAGAAACCCATCGTAATCGAGGCTCGGCCGGTCGGGCGGCGCCTCCGTCGCGCCCGCCAGCGAGACCATGTGGCGGCGTTGCCCGGGCGCGGGCCGATCGAAACGCCTGCTCGCGAAATAGGCCGGGCCATCCCGAGCAGAAATCAGGCGGGTTTCGGCCATGGTCACGCCGGCCGCGCGAGCCATGGTGGCGTAGGCCTGTTCCAGTGGCCCCATGTCCACCGGATCGGCAAGCGCGGGAAACTTGACGATCCAGCTGGTATAGCCGGGTGCCAACGCGATCTGAGAGGATGGCTCAGCTTCGTCGATGCAAATGCGACCATCACCGACAAAGCCTGTGGCGCGACAATCTGGATCAGAAAGCCCGACAATCAGGATCAGAATCCGTGATCGCGATGTTGCTATTGTGTTCTTGTTGTTTGTCGCTGGCAAGCGTTATGTTGGAAGTTGATTGTCGCGGCGCGACAACGTGTCGCTGTCGTTGATTGTCGCGCGGCTTGCTGGTCGTCCTGGGCCTTGCTGTTTGCGCTCGAGAGCGGCACGGCGGCGGTAGCTATCAACGTTCATTTCAAAAATCGTGGAATGGTGAACGAGGCGATCTACCGCGGCGAGCGTCATTGCGGGGTCTGGAAAAACTCGAGACCATTCACCGAATGGCTGATTGGCGGTGATGAGCGTGGAGCGCCGTTCGTATCTGGCGCTGATGAGCTCGAACAGAACCGAGGTTTCTGCCTGATCTTTGCTGACGTAGGCCAGATCGTCCAAAATCAGCAGGTGGTATTTGTCGAGTTTGGCGATGGCGCTTTCGAGCGACAGCTCGCGGCGGGCGACCTGAAGTTTCTGGACCAGGTCGGATGTGCGCGTGAACAATGTGCGCCACCCGTTTTCGATCAATGCGAGCCCGATGGCAGAGGCGAGATGCGACTTTCCGCCGCCAGGCCCGCCGATCAGGATCAGATTGGCGCCGCTTTCGATCCAACTGTCCCCTGCGCAGATGGCTTTGACGTGGGCCTTGGAGACCATCGGCACCGCATTGAAGTCGAAGCTCTCGAGGGTTTTGCCCGGCAGCAGTCTGGCCTCAGCCAGATGGCGCTCGATCCGCCGTCGGTCGCGTTCGGCGATCTCGTGCTCGGCGAGCGTGGCCAGAAAGCGTGCAGCCGGCCACCCTTCCTTGTCGGACTGTTCGGCGATGGTCGGCCAGCTGTGCTTCATGGCAGGCAGGCGCAGATCGTTGAGGATCAGCTTGAGCCGCGCAACATCGATGGCCTGGTTCATGCCGCCACCTCGAGCTGGCTGGAGAGCAGTATCTCATAGTCGCTCAGCGGCGCGAGCCGGACCACAACACCGGGCAGCGCTGCCGGGTCAGGCGCGAAGCGTACCCGCAGCATTGCCATGTTGGGCAAACGGTCGGCCTCGAGTTCGACCGTCAGGACGGCAGCGAGTTCAGCCTCGCAGCTCCGGTCATGGGCAAGGCTGAGGATCTCGACCATCAGTCGGCATGCCTGCTTCTCGGCCATTCCCTCGATCAGCCGGTCGAAGGTCAGGCGATAGGCATCCCGCGGAAAGAGCTGTGCCCGGTAAACGAGATTGAGCAACGCCATCGGCTTGCGCCGCAACGAATGGATGATGTGACGATAGTCGACGACATACCCATGCTTGCCGCTGCTGTCTGCACGACCGCGCGCCAGCGTCATCAGCAGGGTGCCGCCGGCCAGAACGTCGAGACGGTCATCATACAGCCTGACGCGCAGCCGATGGCCGATGAGACGCGACGGCACGGTGTAGAACACCTTCTTCACGTTGAAAGTGCTCGACGAGGTGACGGTCACGATCGTCTCTTCAAAATCGCAACTGCGGCCGGGCGGCAGGGACTGCAGAGCGGCCCGCTCGGTCTCGATCTGACGGGTGATGCGGGCATTCTTGCGGCTGACGATACCATCGATGAACGCGCGGTATGCGGCAAGATCGGCAAAGTCGCTGGTGCCGCGCAGCAGCAGGGCATCCTTGATTGCGCTTTTGAAGTGGCCATGCGGGCTCTCGATCGATCCGTTCTCGTGTGCCACGCCGCGATTGTTGCGGGTCGGCTCCATGCCGTAATCGGCGCACAGCGCGTCGTACCGGCGGGTCAGGTCTTCGCGCGCGTCCTTGTCGAGATTGCGAAACGCTGCCGACAAACTGTCGCTGCGATGTTCACGCGGTACACCGCCCAACGCCCACAGGGCATTCTGCAAACCTTCCGCCAAAGCGACAAAGCTCTCCCCACCCAGAACGACATGCGCATGTTCAAAGCCGCTATAGGCAAGCCGGAAGTGATAGAAGCGGTGATCCAGCGGTAATCCGGCCACCGTGACGGTCTGCGCACCGAGATCGCCCAGCTCGGTGAAGTCCGACAGTCCCATACGCCCTGGCTCGTGAATCTGCCGGAAGATCACCTCCTGTTCGGCACCATGCAGTGCTCGCCAGGCGCGAATGCGCCGTTCAAGCGTTCGGCGCACGCCCGAGGCCATACTTGGGTGGCGGCGCTGCAGTTCCTCGAAGATGCCGACTGCTCGTAGCCCCGGCGCCGCCATGAGCATCGGCACGACATCTGCGTCGAAAATGGTGGCCAATGGATCAGGACGTCTGCGCTCACGCACTTTACTGGGCAGTGGAAAAGGTCCGGCGCCTTCCAGCACATATCCCGTTGCTGTGCAGAATGATGCCTTCGCCGCCGCAACCGCGACGCCATCTGTTTGTCTGGCCTTCATATAAAGCTTCCTTTGGTGATCAGTGATATGGCGGCCAGGCAATGGTCAGATCCCTTCGGAGACGAAGAGATCCGGCCCTACCTGACCAGCGCAATCACCGACGACAGCTCCCCACCGAGGGGCACCAAAGTCGCCATTTTCTCAGGCCG
>Ga0302187_10000862_pt1 | contig 26776 bp, 28 predicted proteins | sample II_Bog_E1_3_FD_202120 | JGI IMG/M metagenome (GOLD analysis project Ga0302187, IMG submission 202120) | Peat permafrost microbial communities from Stordalen Mire near Abisko, Sweden - II_Bog_E1_3 | ecosystem: Environmental > Terrestrial > Soil > Wetlands > Peat | place: Sweden: Abisko...
CGGGCCCGCTCAAGCGCCGCGCGGGCTTATCGCTTTTCCTGTACAGACTTGGCCAGTACAGGAAAAACTCTAAACCGGGATATTATCCAGCAGCCGGGCCTTGCCCAGACGGGCGGCGACCAGGATGCGGGCGGAGCGATCCACCGTCAGCAGCAGAGCCAGCCCATCGGCGGCCCGGACCTCCAGATAATCCACCGAGGCGAAGCCTGCCGCCAGCAGCTGGGCCTTACCCCAGGCTTCCTGCGACGCCACGTCGGCACCAGCCCGCAAAGCCTCGGCCATGGCAGAGAGGGTGCGGTGGATGGAGGGAGCAATGGCCCGCTCTTCCGCCGACAGATAAGCATTGCGCGAGCTTAAGGCCAAGCCGTCGGCCTCGCGCACCGTCGGCACGCCCTCGATACGGACCGGGATATCCAGATCGCGAACCAGCCGCTTGATCACCTGAAGCTGCTGGTAGTCCTTTTCGCCGAACAGTGCCACATCAGGACCAACCTGCAACAGCAGCTTGGCGACCACCGTGGCCACGCCGTCGAAATGGCCAGGACGGAAGGTTCCGCACAGCCCTTCTGATAGGCCAGCGACGGTGATGGTGGTGACAAAGCCGTCGGGATACATCTCGGCCACCGTGGGCGCGAACAGGCCCGAGGCTCCGGCGCCCTGCAACAGGGCGGCATCCTCGGATACCCGGCGGGGATAGGCGGCGAAGTCTTCGTTGGGGCCGAACTGGGTCGGATTAACGAAGACCGAGGCCACCACCTTATCGGCCAACGCCAGACCCCGGCGGATCAGGGTCAGATGGCCCTCGTGCAAAGCGCCCATGGTGGGAACCAGGGCGACGGTCAGTCCCTGACGCCGCCAATCACCCACCTGAGTGCGCAAATCGGCGACAGTGCAGAAAATCGGCAAACTCATCATGATCAACTCTTGGCCTTAGGCATGCCGAAGCAATGTTCGGGACCGGGGAAGGCGCGGCTACGCACTTCGGCGGCATAGGTCTTGGCCGCTTCTTCAACAGCACCCGACAACTCGGCGTAGCGTTTGACGAATTTCGGGGTGAAGGTACCGAACAGCCCCAGAATATCCTCGGTCACCAGCACCTGGCCGTCACAGGCCGGAGAAGCGCCGATGCCAATGGTGGGAATGGAAATCTCGGCGGTCAGAGCCCGGGCCACCGGCTCGACGGTGCCTTCGACCACCACGGCGAAAGCGCCAGCCTGGGTCACCGCCAGGGCGTCGGCACGAATGGCCGCCGCTTCGACGTCTTCACGCCCCTGAGCGCGAAAGCCGCCCAGGGCATTAACCAGCTGGGGCTTCAGGCCGATATGGGCCAGCACCGGAATGCCGCGATCGGCCAAAAAACGGATGGTGGTCGCCATTTCGACGCCGCCCTCCAGCTTGATGGCGGCGCAGCCGGTCTCGGACATCACCCGGGCGGCATTGCGGAAGGCCTGTTCGGGGCTTTCCTGATAGCTGCCGAAGGGCATGTCGATGACCACCATGGCGGTCTGGCTGCCACGCATCACCGCCTTGCCGTGATTGATCATCATATCCAGGGTCACGCCCAGGGTGGTGTCCATGCCATAGAGCACCATGCCCAGGGAATCGCCGACCAGCAACACATCCACATGGGGATCGAGCATCTTGGCGATGGGGGTGGTGTAGGCTGTCAGCATGACCACCGGCTCGCCGCCCTTACGGGCGCGGATGTCGCGGACGGTCAAACGTTTGGTTCTGATTTCCGTGCTCACGGGACCTACCTCCTGGCCGGCTCCCCTGCCGGAGCCGGGCTTCTCATACAACTTTTTTGCGGGTGCGAAAAGAGGGCCGTCACGACCCTTCGGCAAGGCGCTCCACGGCGTCCGCCTGACGGATGGCCACATGGCTGGCGTCGGGCAGGGCAATCAGCCCTTCCCGCTTAAAGGCGGTCAGAGTACGGCTGACGGTTTCGATGGTCAGACCAAGATAATCGGCGATGTCGGACCGGCTCATGGGTAGATGCACGATGGAAGCCGGCTCTTTCTCTCCCAAGCGATGGGACAGCATGCCAAGGAAGGTCGCCACCTTTTCCCGCGCCGTCTTGCGGCCCAGCAACAACATCTGCTCGTGCGCCGCCGCCAGCTCGAAGATGGTGGCCCCCAGCAAGCGCTTTTCCAGCTGCGGGATGTCGTCGAACATCACTTCCAGCTTACGCCTGGGAAAACGGCAAAGGGTCAGGGGCGTCATCGCCTCGGCGGTATAGACATAACCGCCCTTCTTCGACAGGCCGAAGAAGTCACCGGGAAACAGAAAAGCGGTGATCTGCCGCCGCCCGTCGGACAGCAGCTTGTAAAGCTTCACAGCCCCTTGGGCGATGGAATAGAGATGCAGCGAAGGATCGCCCTCGCGGAAGATCGTGGTGTTGGGATCGACCGAAGTCTGGCCCAGAATCGAGCCCAGCTTGCGCACGGACTCAGCCGGAAGACCATGGCAGAAGGCCAGCTCGCCCAGCTCGCAGGATGAACAGGGCATGGCCGAACCTTCAGGCCTTTCCCGCTCCGCGCCGAGATCGAATGGAGGCATCGTTTTCCCCGCCCCTATGTGCCAGCCGAAAACAGATTGCGATCATTATACGGCTTGATGCCGAAACGCAAGAAAGCTACCCCTTCTGCTCCGGCGGCGGGGTCTCTTTATCAGGTATTTCCTTAACCGCGCCGGGCCGTTCCGGCTCGTCGTAGTCAAACAGAATACGGTTGGCGGCCCCGTCCAGGTCTTCGAACTGACCGGAGCGCAGGCTCCATAAAAAGGCCACCAGGCCGATGGCGCCCAAAGTCAGGGCCACCGGAATCAGCATCAATATGGCTTTCACCAGAGCCTCCCACGGGCCAAACGCAAAGCATTGGTAATGACGATCACCGAGGACGTCGACATGGCGATGGCGGCGATCAGCGGCGTAACCATGCCCATCACCGCCATGGGGATGGTGAACATGTTGTAGCCCAGGGCCAAGGCAAAATTCTGCTTCACCAAGGTCCCGGCCTTAAAGGATACCGCCAGACTCTCCAGCACCGGCGCCAGCCGATGGCCCTGGAAGACGATATCCGCCGCCGTCTGGCTGACATCCACCGCCGAGGACGGCGACATAGAGACATGGGCGGAGGCCAGGGCCGGCGCGTCGTTGAGGCCGTCGCCGACCATCAGCACCCGATGCCCCTGCGCGGCCAGTTCGGCCAGACGGGCATATTTGTCGGACGGGCTGCAACCGGCCTTCCAAACCTTAATACCCAGCTCGTCGGCGACCCTAGCCACGGTGGCGGCGCGATCTCCTGACAGCAGCTCGATACGGAAGCCGCGCTTCTTCAGCTTGCCCACCACCTCGGCGGCATCGATGCGTGGACGGTCGGCGAAGGTGAAACGCACCGGCTCCTGGCCGGGACGCGCCAGGAACAATTCGGGGCCAGTGGCCTCGGCCTGATCGTCGGGCAAGCCCAGCCAGCGGCGGCCACCCAATTTGACCTCGCCCCATTCCAGGCCACAGCCGGGAACCTCGCGCACGCCCTCGGCCACCGGCACGCCCGGCAAAGCCCGGCAGATAGCGCGGGCCACCGGATGCTTGCTGGCGGCGGCGATGGAGGCGGCCAGACGCAGGTCGTCCTCACCATAACCGACGCCGGTGATCAACTCCGGGCGGCCTTCGGTCAGGGTGCCGGTCTTGTCGAAGACGATGGTGTCCACTTGCGACAGCCGTTCCTGGGCCGTCGCCGATTTGATCAGGATGCCCTGGCGCAACAGCCGCCCCGAGGCCACCACCTGCACCACCGGCACCGCCAGCGCCAGGGCGCAAGGGCAGGTGATGATCAGCACCGAGACGGCATAAAGCAGCGCTTCCTGCCAGGGCGTATTGGTGAAAATCTCCCAGCCCAGAAAGGTGGACAGGCCCATGATATGCACCACGGGGGCGTAATAGCGGGCGACCCGGTCGGCCACAGCCACATATTTGGCGCGGCCCTGTTCGGCCACCTCCATCATGCGGACGATCTCGGACAGCAGGGTGTGCTCTCCTACCGCCGTCACCGTCATACGCAGGGCTCCCGACAAATTCAGTGTGCCGGCAAAGACCGCTCCGCCGGGAGCGATGTCGGTAGGGACCGTCTCACCGGTCAAGAGGCTGGTATCCAACTCGGACTGGCCGTCGATCACCGTGCCGTCGGCGCCGATACGTTCGCCCGCCGAGACCAGCACGGTCATGCCGACCTGGACCTGCTCTGAAGGCAACAGACGGCGGCTGCCGTCGGCCTCCAGCACCGTCACCGCGGTGGCCCCTAAGGACAGCAGATGTTCCGCCGCCGAGCGGGCCCGGCCACGGGCGCGGCTGTCGAGGTAACGACCGATCAGCAGGAAAAACAGCAGCGAGATGGCGGCATCGAAATAGGCATGCTGGCCGCCATGCATGGTTTCCCACAGGCTCATGGCCGAGGCCAGGGTCACGCCGATGGTGATGGGAACATCCATGTTGGTGCGCTTGGCCGCCAGGGCGGTGATGGCCGAACGGGCGAAGGGCCGCACGCAATAGAGCACCGCCGGCAGGGCGATCAGCGCCGAAATCCAATGAAACAGCTGGCGGGTGGCAAAATCCATGCTGCCGCCGTCGCCGGCCCAGACCGAGACCGAGAACAGCATGACATTGCCGGCGGCGAAGCCGGCCACGGCCATGGCCCGCAGCAGCTCTTTCTCTTGGCGCTCGGCCTCTTTGCCCAGGCGGGCCGGATCATAAGGCAGCAGGTGATAGCCGATGGCCGTCACCGGGGCGATGATGGCATTGGCGTTCGTCACCTCGGGACGCCAACGGATCACCAAGCGCCGCGTGGTCATATTCAGGCGCGCCGCTTCCACCCCCGGCTGACGGGCCAACAGGCTTTCGATCAGCCAGACGCAGGCGGCGCAATGCATGCCCTCGACCATCAGATAGAGGCTGTGGCTGCCATCCTCCCCCACTTTGACATGGGGGGAATAATCCATGGGACCACCCTCGTCGTCGGGTCGCAAGGGCCGTACCGCCGGATCGAGGGAACGGCGCTGGTAATAGCTGTCGAGCCCCAGGCCACGCACCAGGGCATAGGCGCCCTGGCAGCCCTTACAGCAGAAATCCGGCCCGGCGTCAGAGGCCGGGCCGATTTCCGCACCACAATGGGCGCAAGCGGTCATCAGGGAACGAGAACCCGCTGGCTGAACTTATATTGGCTCTCACCCTGGCGGGCGATGACGTTGATATCCCACTGACCGGGAAGGTCCAAAGGCGCCAAGGCCACATATTGCCCAGGGGTCTTTTCCACCAGATCCAGCTTCTGGTCATGGCCGGCCAGGGTCGGGCGAGCGATCTCGGCCAGGACCGAAAGGCCGGTCACCGGCTTGCCGGCCTTGTCGGTGTAGGTCACCGACATATCGGCGTCATGACGCTGGGTGTTGGAGGGATCGTGGGGAACGACCTGGGCATCCACGCTCCAGCCCAACTTCTCCTGGGCTTTGGCCTGGGCCAGCACTTCGTTATAGGCCAGGCCCTTGTCATAGGCTTGCTCGGTCTGCAGCCCCGAGAAGGTCTTCACCGCCGACATGGCCATGACGAGATTCACCGCCAACACCACCAGGAACACCCCGACGAAGATATAGGGATACCACCAGCCAGGGCGGCGAGAGGATTGCATCGTGCTCATCTATCGCTCCGGTCCCACAAGAATTGGGTCGTGTCGAAACTCATCAGAGGGGAGTTCCCACCCCAGGCACCGGCCAGCCGCCGAGCCGCAGTCGTTTTACCGCTTTCACGACCCCGCCGTCGAGGTCGATATGACGCTGAACAACGGCTAGGGCATCTTTATGCCTATGGACAAAAGAAAGACGCCGCCGAGTTACCCCGGCGGCGTCCTGTCTTCAACCGAACAGCAAGATTACTTGCCGCCGCCCAACGAGTGGACGTACACGGCCAGCTGCTTGATGGTCACGTCGTCGAAACGCTCGGACCAAGCAGGCATGTTGCCATGCTTCGGATGCTTAACCTGCGAGATGATCTCGGCCTTCTGGTCCTTGCCCTTATAGAGCCAAGCGCCAGCAGCCAGCGCCGGAGCGCCAACAGCCTGAGAACCCTCACCCGACTCGCCATGGCAAGCGGTGCAGCCGTTACCCGAGAAGATCTCCTTACCGCGAGCCGCAGCTTCGGCATCCTTGGAGCTCTTCGAGAGCGACAGCACATACTCGGCCAGATCGGACAGCTGGGCGTCGTTCAGGACGTCGCCGCCGCCGAAAGCCGGCATTTCGCTCTGGTGCGAGTTGGCGTTGGCATTACGAACACCATAAGCGATGGTGGTCTTAACTTCTTCCAACGTACCGCCCCACAGCCAATTGTCATCGGCCAGGTTCGGGAAGCCGTAAGCACCGGCGCCACCAGCACCATGGCAAGCCGCGCAGGTGTCCTTGAACACCGAAGCGCCGCCGGCCAGGGCGAAGTTCAGCAGGTCCTTGTCCTTGACGATGTCGTCAAGGGAGGCGTTCTGGATCTTCGACAGATACACGCTTTTGGCAGCCTTGGCCTTATCCAGGTCCAGAGCCACCTGCGAGCGGGAATGCCAACCGAAGGTGCCAGCCCAATAGCCGTTCAGGGTCGGCCAGCTGGGATAAACAATCCAGTAGCCAATGGCCCAAACGATCGTCACCAAGAACACCCACACCCACCACTTCGGCAGAGGAGTGTTCAGTTCCTTAATCCCGTCCCACTCGTGACCAGTCGTGTACTGGCCAGAGACGGTGTCCTTTTCAACATTGGTCGCCATCTTCAGCGCTCCTCGTTGTCTTAATCACCCGGATCTTTTAAGAGCGGGCGAACGGTAAAAACCCCTACCGTCCGCCCTTTTTAGGCTCTTAGCGGATCGCTTCCGGCTTCATGGTGGAGAAGTCGACCATCGTGCCGAGCACCTGCAGGTACGCAACCAGGGCGTCCATTTCGGTGACCTGCTCGGAGGTCTTGTCCTTCTTGCCCACGCTGGCTTTCGGGTAGCGCTGCAGCAGAGCGTCGGTGCTGGCACCGTCGGTCGCCTGAGCCACCAGATCAGCCTTGGCGTTGGCAATGTCGTCCTCGGTGTAAGGCACGCCGACAACGCGGAGAGTCTTCAACTTGGCAACGACATCATCAGCAACCAGCGGACGATGGAGGAACTTGTAGCCCGGCATGATGGATTCAGGAACCACATCGCGCGGGTTGGTCAGGTGGCGGACATGCCAATCGTTGGTGTACTTGCCACCAATACGGGCCAGATCCGGACCGGTACGCTTGGAACCCCACTGGAAGGGGTGGTCGTACATGGACTCGGCAGCCAGGCTGTAGTGACCATAGCGTTCGACCTCGTCACGGAACGGACGGATCATCTGGCTGTGGCACAGATAGCAGCCTTCGCGGACATAAATGTCACGACCGACCTGCTCGAGCGGCGAATAGGGACGAATGCCATCAACCTTTTCGATGGTTTCGGTGATGGTGAACAGCGGCAGAACCTCGACGAGGCCACCGATGATCACGGTCAACAGAATACCCACCATCAGGAGAATGACGTTGGTCTCAATCTTAGCGTGATGCTTCAGGATAGACATTGGTCGCTCTCCTTAGCCCCGGGCGTTCGCGACAACAGGAGCTTCGTACGGAACTTCGTCCCGGACGTCACCCTTGATGGTGCGAATGAAGTTGTAGGCCATGATCAGGCCACCAAGGACGAACAGAACGCCGCCGGTAGCACGGATGATGTAATAGGGGTGCATGGCAGCCACGGTTTCCACGAAGGAATACTGAAGGAAGCCGAGGTTGTCATAAGCACGCCACATCAGGCCCTGCATGATGCCCGAGATCCACATCGAGGTGATGTAGAGCACGATACCGATGGTGGCGATCCAGAAGTGGTAGCTCACCAAACGCATGGAATAGAGGCTCTTACGCTTCCAAAGCACCGGCACCAAGCAGTACAGAGCGCCGAAGGAAACGAAGGCAACCCAGCCCAAAGCACCGGAGTGCACGTGGCCGATACCCCAGTCGGTATAGTGGGACAGCGAGTTGACGGCCTTGATCGACATCATCGGACCTTCGAAGGTCGACATGCCGTAGAAAGCGATCGAGGTCACCAGGAAGCGGATCACCGGATCGGTGCGCAGCTTTTCCCAGGCACCCGACAAGGTCATCAGACCGTTGATCATACCGCCCCAAGAGGGCATCCACAGCATGACCGAGAAGGTCATGCCCAGGGTCTGAGCCCAGTCAGGCAGAGCGGTGTAGTGCAGGTGATGCGGACCGGCCCAGATGTACAGGAAGATCAGAGCCCAGAAGTGCACGATCGACAGACGGTACGAATAGACCGGACGCTCGGCCCGCTTCGGCACGAAGTAGTACATGATGCCGAGGAAGCCGGCGGTCAGGAAGAAGCCCACCGCATTATGGCCATACCACCACTGGGTCATGGCATCCTGAACACCAGAATAAATCTGGTAGGACTTCCACCAGGTGCCGCCGAAGATCACGGTCGGAACAGCCAGGTTGTTGCCCAGATGCAGCATGGCGATGGTGATGATCATGGCCAGGAAGAACCAGTTGGCGACATAGATGTGGGGTTCTTTACGCTTATAAAGCGTACCCACGAAAGCCACCAGATAGGCCACCCAGGTCACGGTCAACCACAGGTCCAGCCACCACTCCGGCTCGGCGTATTCCTTGCCCTGGCTCATGCCGAGGACGTAGGAAAGGGCCGCAGCCACGATGAAGAGGTTGAAGGTCCAGAAGATGAAGTTCCCCAGGAACGCACCGCCCCACAGCGACGCACGAGTGGTGCGCTGAACGACGAAAAGCGAGGTGGCGAACAGAACGTTGCCGCCGAAGGCGAAAATAACGGCGGAGGTGTGAACCGGGCGCAGACGCCCGAACTGGATCCACTCCAGATCCAGGTTCAGCACCGGGAAGGCCAGCTGCCAGGCGATGATATCGCCCACCAGGAAGCCAACAACACCCCAGAAGGTCGCCGCCAGGACAAACTTCTGGATAACATTGTCGTAATAAGGCGTCGCGTCAGCGCTATGCGCCGTGGTCGCTTGGGTCATGCCGAACTCCTGTCTCGACCAAAATGAAGTCATGGGCGGAACCAGCCCAATAAGCCGCGCTTGCGAGAGAATTTCCCCCTCTCCCGCCGGTACGGCAGCCCTTCCGGGGTCCACGAGCCAATGGAAAGGCTCCCGTCTCCGGGTCCGAGTCCCGCGAAATATGCCGGACCAGCCCATGGGGGCCATTGATATAGATCAAAACCCGCCTCTTTTCTGCCACGATAAGACGGGAATCTTACAAACTTTCGGGTGATTGCCCCTCAAGGGCCCTCCTCCACCGTCTCCGCCCACTCTTGCAGTTGCGTGGCGGGGCTGTACACTGCCGGCCATGAACGACATCTGCATCCCCTCCGATTCTTCGGATACCCGGCCCCGGATCACCATCCAGGCCGGCCATTCCCGACGCTTCCGCGCCGGACACCCTTGGGTTTTCTCCAATGAAATCGCCATGGAACCCGAGACCAAGGCCTTAGCCCCCGGCTCTTTGGTCACGGTCATCGACGCCGGTGGCGAACGTCTGGGGGTTGGCACCTTCAACCCGCATTCGCTGATTGGCCTGCGGCTGATTTCCCGCGATCCGGACGCCGTGGTCGACGCCGGGCTGATCGCCGCCCGCTTCCGTAAGGCTGCCGCCCTCAGGGACGCCCTGATCGGCTGCCCATACTATCGTTTGATTCATGCCGAGGCCGACGGCCTGCCAGGCTTGATCGTCGATCGCTATGGCGACCTGCTGGCCATCCAGGTCAATACCGCCGGCATGGAGCGGCTGCTGCCCCTGATCCTGGAAGCCGCCCAAGAGGTCTTTGCGCCCCGCGCCATCGTCTTGAAGAACGACAGCCCGGTCCGCAAGCTGGAAGGTCTGGAGCTTTACGACCGTTTGGCCTTCGGTGAACTGACCGGCCCGGTAGAATTGCAGGAAAACGGCGCTCGTTTCCTGGCCGATCTGGTGGACGGACAAAAGACCGGCTGGTTCTATGACCAGCGCGACAACCGCGCCGCCGTCGCCAAGCTGGCCAAGGGCCGCAGCGTCATCGACTTCTACACCTATGCCGGCGGCTTCGCCGTGCAGGCGGCTCTGGCTGGGGCGACCCGGGTGGTGGCCGTTGATCGGTCCGAGGGCTCCCTGGCCCTGGCCAGCGCCGCTGCCGAATTGAACGGCATCGTCATGGAGACGGTGCGCGCCGATTCCTTCGCCGAGATGGAGCGTCTGGCCGCCGCCGGGGAAACCTTCGGCGTCGTGGTCTCGGACCCGCCGGCCTTCGTCAAATCAAAGAAGGACCAGTCGGCCGGAGCCAAGGGCTATCGCAAGATGACCCGTCTGGCCGCCGCCCTGGTGGAACCGGACGGTTTCCTGCTGGTGGCTTCTTGCTCGCACCATATGCCGGTGATTCAGTTCGCCGAGGAAGTGCGTCACGGCCTGTCCCTGGCGGGACGTTCGGGTCGCATCATCCGCACGGCCGGGGCTGGCCCCGACCATCCGCTGCATCCCCATCTGCCGGAAAGCGCTTATCTGAAGGCGATGATCCTGCAGCTGGATTGATTTTTTTCGTCATCCCCTGGCTTTGACCCGGGGATCCACGTCTCGGGACCACTCAAGATTCTGGGATTCTTCGTGGATGGCCGGGTCAAGCCCGGCCATGACGGCCCTGGGGATAGCTTAAGGCCTCAGATCTTCTTGCCCGCGGTGCTGCCGCTGACGGTGGCCATGGTCATGAAGAATTCGATCTGCCAGTTCATCTCTTCGGCGGTCAGGGGAAAAGCCTGACTGCCGGCCTTCGGGCGGATGACGTCCGAAGGGGCGATCTTGCCCATGCGGATCTGCGCCAACACGGCGACAGCCATGCTCAGGCGGCCCCGCCAGACCAGAGCCGTCATGCCCTTGGCCGAGCGGGTCGAGATAATCTTCTGAGCCAAGGCAAAGGACAAATTGGCCCGAGTCGCCAAGGCGGCAGCGACGAAGTCTTCATCGCCCGAGGCAATGGCCGACATCACGGCCGTCTCTTCCAATTGCCCGGCCTTATAGAGGCGCGCGGCCACATCCATCGGCCCTTCGCCAACCTCCGTTTGAGGTACGACAACCATCGAGCCCCGGTGGAAATCGGCCATGTCCGAGCCCACTTCCTCGACCCGGCGGCGGACCACGGCGGCCACGGCGGCCTTGGTCTCCGGGTCCAGGTCCGGGCGTTCCTGTAGAACCAGCAACAGGCTTTCGGCGACGAAGCGGGCCAGACGGGTGGCGGCGCGGGCCGACAGCTGCGGGCGGCGCACCATGGGGCCGTGCCAATCTTCGTGATCGGGGGCGCGCTCCAGCAGCATATCCAGGGTTTCCTCGCGGATCTGGGCGCTGGGGTTGGCCAAAAGCACGGCGATGGCGTCGATATCGTCGGTGCGGGCAATGGCGTCGGCCACATTGGCCGGCACAATCTGACGCTTGGAGATGGCCGACAGCTTGCCGCTCATGGGGCTGCTGTGGATGATCTCCAGCAAATCCTCGTCGGTCAGGACCGGCGAGAACTGCAGCACCGGATTAGAGACCTCGACCTCGCTGTCATGGGCCAGGGCGCGGATCAGCTCAGGGGGAGCATTGGCCACGTCCTTCAGGGCCTCGGCCAGAATCTGGCGGACCCGGGTGATCTGGTCGCGGGCCAACAAGGACAGCGCCTCGTAGGTCATGTTCCTCAGGCGGTCCTGCTCGTCGGCGGATAAACCAGGAGCCAGGCGGGCGATCTTGGCAGCCAGATCGCCCCGCACCGAGGGATCGATATCGGCGGCCAGCCGCAGATCGGCCTGGATCGGGGTCGCCTGATTGGCGGCGATTTGGCGGCGCACGTCGGGATGGGGATCTTCAGCCAGATAATAAAGAATCTCGGGACGCAGATCGGGCCGGGCGGCCAGAATGCGACGCACCGCCGGGTCCTTATGACGGGCCAATTCCTTGGCTTCCTCATAGGAAAGATTGGCGTCCTCGCGCATCAGGCGGGCAGCGGGATCGGCAGGGCGGCCGCGCACCAAATCCTTCAACTTGTCCATCAAGCCGCTCATGGCGAAACCCCCTTGTGATGGGGAAGCTCGGCGATGCGGAAGTCGCATTTGCCATCGCGCTTGACCGAATACATAGCCTCGTCGGCGCGGGCCAGCAGCTCGTTCATGTTCTCGTTGAGGCCGGGACTATGGACCGCCAAACCCAGCGACATGGTCAAAGGCATGGTCTCGGAGCCCGAGAATTCGGTCAACTCCTTACCGGCGTCGAGGATCTGGCGGCAGCGGCGCACGGCGATTTCCTCGTCCGCACCTTCCAGCCAGATGGCGAATTCGTCACCGCCCAGGCGGGCCAGCAAATCGACCGGACGGGTATGCTGGATCAGCATATCGCGGACCTTCTGCAAGGCCTCGTCGCCCCGCTTATGGCCATGGATGTCGTTGACCAGCTTGAAATTGTCCAGATCCACATAGATCAGCGCCGCCGCCTTGCCGTCGCGAGCCAAACGGCCGAAGCGGCGGGACAGTTCCTCGAAGAAGGCGCGGCGGTTGAACAGCCCGGTCAGGCCGTCGGTGCGCGACAGGGTGAGGATGCGTTCATGGTTGGCGATCTGCTCGTTGGCGATGCCGATCTGATTGGCGACATCCTCCAGCAACAGCCGTTCGTCGTCATTCCAAGGAGTGGCGTCGCCGTCACGCCAGACGCTGATGGCGCCGTTGATGTCGTGGCGATAGCGGGTGACGGCGGCCAGGGACTGACGTTGCTCCACCGCGCCCTCGAAACGGTCGTCGGTGGTGAAGTTCGCCAGGATCGGACCGGAATCCCCCACCTCGCCAAAGATGGCGGCGGAAACAAAGCCGATGGGCTGATGGCGGAAAATCTGACAGCCGGTGCTGCCCAGGGCGCGGGCCGTGGCCTCGGCGGCGATTTTGAGCATGTCGGCGGGATCGACCACATCGCGGATGGTGCGCACGATATAGGTCAGCAGCCGCTCGCGGTTATTGGCCCGGGCCAGGGCGGCGTCACGTTCGCGCTCCAGGGTGATGTCGCGACAGACGCCACGGGCCCCTCGGCGGCGGCCTTCCCCGTCCAGCAGCGGCGAGGACGAGGCCAGGACACAGGCCGGCACGCCATCGGCGCGACGGATCCAGACCTCGGCATCCTCGACCGGCTTTTCCGAGCGGAAGGGGATCAGGCCATTGACCCCCGGCTGCTCCATGATGAAGTCCTCAGGGATGCGGCCCACCAATTGATCGGCGGAATGGCCCAAGGCCCCACGGGGCGAAACGAAGACAAAGGTTCCCTCGGGCCCAACCTCCCAGGCGAAGTCGCTGGAGATTTCCACCAGGTCCTTGTAGCGCTGGCGGGATTCCACCAGGGCGGCGCGCAGATTGCTTTCAAGGGTGACGTCCTTGGCCAGGATCAGGGCGGTGCCATCAGCCAAGGGTAGGACGTTGAGTTCATAGAGCAATGAGCCGGCGGGGCCGGGCACCATCACCACCTCGACCTGGGAGCGGCCGGTGGCCACACCACGGGCGACACAGGCGGTCAGACCGGGCAGCCGGCCATCGCGGGCAATGCCGGCGATGAAGTCGCCTTCGCGGTTGAGGGAATCCACCTGACCGGAAGCCGCCGCGATCAGAACCGGCGAAGGGAAGCTCTCAAGAGTCAATGAACCCAGGGCATGAGTGTCCTGCCTTGGATCGCTTTCCCAGCCCAATGCCCCCAACAGCCTTTTGACCGCGCTCATGGTTCTCCAGTCCGTAACTCTAAACCACGCAGTCCCCAGCTGCCTGCCGCGTCGTTTATTATTCTTTTCGACCCGTAGCCCACAGGATAACCGGCAATCGCTTTTTGGAACACGACAATTTCACATGAACCGTCGGAGGTCTTGCGGTCATAGGGGTTAAAGTCTTATCTCCTTCTGTATGAGCTCCCATCCCCGCCTTTCAGACAGACCCCTCATTGGCCAGAACCCCTTGGAATATTGGGTGTTCGATCTGGACAACACCCTCTATTCGGCTTCCTGCAGCCTGTTTCCGCAAATCGATGTCCGCATGCGGCAATTCATCGCCGAGGCGCTGCATCTGCCGCTGGACGAGGCCTTCGCCCTGCAGAAACGCTATTACCACGACTATGGCACCACCCTGCGCGGCCTGATGCTGGGTCACGGCATCGAGCCCGGCGAGTTCCTGGCCTATGTCCATGACATCGACTGCGGCGTTCTGGCCCCCAACCCCAGGCTGGTGGCGGCGATAGCGGCCCTGCCGGGGCGGCGGCTGATCTTCACCAACGGCTCGGAGCGCCACGCCCAGAACGTGCTGGAGCATCTGGGCATGCTGGAATTGTTCGACGGCATCTTCGACATCAGGGCGGCGGATTACATCCCCAAGCCCAATGCGGAAAGCTACAAGCTGATGATGGACCGCCACGAGGTGAACCCTAAGCTGGCGGCCATGTTCGAGGACATTCCCCGCAACCTGCTGCCCGCCGCCGAGGCCGGGATGACCACGGTCTGGGTCCGCGAAGACGGCCATCAGCACTGGACCGACGAGAAGGACGGCGAGGGCATGGATCACGTCCATCACATCACCGACGATCTGGCCGCCTGGTTGGAAGAGCGGATGAAAAAATAGTTCGGCTTGCCTTCGCCGGATCGTCCCGGTAATGCTTCTTCCTTCGATTTTTTCCCCAATCATTCATGGATCGCACGTCATGTCGCTGAGCCCCCATATCATCGCCCGCGTCGAGGAAGCCTGGGAAGACCGCGCTTCCGTCACCACTCAGACCCAAGGTCTGGTGCGCGAAGCCGTCGAGGCGACCCTGGACGCCCTGGACGCCGGTGAAGTCCGCGTCGCCGAAAAGATCGACGGCACATGGGTGGTCAACCAGTGGGCCAAGAAGGCGGTGCTGCTGTCCTTCCGTCTCAACGACAACGCCCTGATCTCGGGCGGCCCCGGCAAAGAGGGCGTCTGGTACGACAAGGTTCCCACCAAGTTCGAAGGCTGGACCGCCGACAAGTTCAAGACCGCCGGTTTCCGCGCCGTTCCCGGCGCCGTGGTCCGCCGCTCGGCCTTCATCGACAAGGGCGTGGTGCTGATGCCCTCCTTCGTCAACCTGGGCGCTCATGTGGGCGAGAACACCATGGTCGACACCTGGGCCACCGTCGGCTCCTGCGCTCAGATCGGCAAGAACGTGCATCTGTCCGGCGGCGCCGGCATCGGCGGCGTGCTGGAGCCCCTGCAGGCCGGTCCGGTCATCATCGAAGACAATTGCTTCATCGGCGCCCGCGCCGAAGTGGCCGAGGGCGTCATTGTCGAGACCGGCGCTGTGCTCTCCATGGGCGTCTATCTGGGCGCTTCCACCAAGATCATCGACCGCGCCACCGGCGAAGTCTTCATCGGTCGCGTTCCCGCCTATTCGGTGGTGGTCTCGGGCAGCATGCCGGGCAAGCCCCTGCCCGACGGCACGCCCGGCCCCAGCCTCTATTGCGCCGTGATCGTCAAGAAAGTGGACGAAAAGACCCGCTCCAAGGTCTCCATCAACGAACTGCTTCGCGACTAACCCCAAGAGGATAATCGATGACTTTGGCCGACCCGCTCGCTCTGGCCCAGGCGCTGATCCGCCGGGCCAGCGTCACCCCCGCCGACGACGGCGCGCTGGACGTCCTGCAAGAAGCCCTGGAAAGCCTGGGCTTCCACTGCCTGCGTCTGCCCTTCGGCAATGATGCGGGGCGGCCGGTCATCGAGAATCTTTATGCCCGCCGGGGCAATGCCTCGCCCAACTTCTGCTTTGCCGGCCATACGGACGTCGTGCCGCCCGGCCAGGGTTGGACCGTGGAGCCCTTTGGCGGCGAGGTCATCGGCGACCATCTTTATGGTCGCGGCGCCGCCGACATGAAGGGGGCCATCGCCTGCTTCGTGGCCGCCGTGGCCGGTCTCTTGAAAGACGGCGAACCGAATGGCTCCATCAGCCTGTTGATCACCGGCGACGAGGAGGCCCGCGCCCTCGACGGCACCGTGCGCATGCTGGAAGCCCTGAAGCAGCGGGGCGAAATCATCGACGTCTGTCTGGTGGGCGAGCCGACCAATCCCCGCATCCTTGGCGAAATGATCAAGATCGGCCGTCGCGGCAGCCTGAACGCCAGACTGCGCGTGCTGGGGGCGCAGGGCCATACCGCCTATCCCCATCTGGCCGACAATCCCCTGCCCCGCCTGCTGGCCATGCTGTCTTCCATCACCGCCGAGCCGCTGGATCAGGGCACCGAACATTTCCAGCCCTCGACTCTGGCTCTGACCACCGTCGATGTGGGCAATCCGGCCACCAACGTTATCCCCGCCGAGGCCCGAGCTGGCTTCAACATCCGCTTCAACGATCTGCATTCCGGCAAAAGCCTGGAAAAATGGCTGCGGAGCAAGTTCGACGAAGCGGGCGGCACCTACGAGCTGGAGATCGAGGTTTCCGGCGAAAGCTTCCTGACCCCGCCCGGCCCGCTGTCGAACGCCTTAAGCTTTGCCATCCAGGCCGAATGCGGCCGCGAGCCGGAGCTTTCCACCTCGGGCGGCACCTCGGACGCCCGCTTCATCAAGAACTATTGCCCGGTGGCCGAATTCGGGCTGGTGGGGCAAAGCATGCATAAGGCCGACGAGAAAGCCGCCATCGCCGATATGGAGGCCCTGACCCGCATCTATGGCCGGGTCCTGCGGGACATGCTGGCGTCATGAGCCTGATCTTCGAAGCGAAAGAGGCCATCCACGGCATCCGGGGAATCCTGCGCTTCGACGCCAACGGCCTGCGCTATTTCCCCTATGGGATCAAGCCCTGCCTGCGCTCCTTCCAGGTGGCCCTGTGGGTGGCACCGCTGCAAGCCCTGGTGGTCTGGCTCGATCTGCCCAACCAATTGGCCGAACATCCCGACTCCAGCCACTATCTGACGATCCAGGCCCTGGCCTATCTGGTTTCCTGGCTGGCCTATCCCCTGCTGCTGCTGCCTTTGAGCCGACATTTTCATTGCCGCGAACGGCTGGGACCATATTTATCGGCCTTCAACTGGTTCCAGCTGGTGGAATTCGCCGTGATGACGCCGATCCTGGCCCTGGGGGCCATCGCCTGGCTGCCGGTCGAGGTAGATTTCGTCCTCTGGCTCTTCGCCACCGCCGTGCTGCTGGCCTACGAATGGTTCATGCTGCGCAAGGGCCTGGGCGTGGAAGGCATAACTGCATCCTCACTGGTGCTGATGAGCTTCCTTTTGAATCTTTTGATCTACCGGGCCGCCGAGGTCCTGTCGTAATCATCGGCAAAAGCTTGACCTTGGCGCTCGGGCGTCATATCTCAGCCTCAAATCTCGGTCTTATTTTGGAAACAGGTTCCCGATGGCGCTCCTTCCCATCCTTGTCGCTCCCGCCCCCTGCCTGAAGCAGAAGGCCGCTTTCGTGCCGGAGGTGAGCGCCGAGCTGCTCCGCCTGATGGACGACATGCTGGAAACAATGTATGTCGCCCCCGGCATCGGTCTGGCCGCACCCCAGGTGGGAGTCTCCCAGCGCATTCTGGTGATCGATATCTCCAAGGAAGACGAGCCCAAGTCGCCCTGGCGCATGATCAACCCCGAGATCATCTGGGCCTCGGACGAAGACAATGTCTATGAGGAAGGCTGCCTGTCGGTGCCCGAGCATTACGCCGACGTCACCCGCCCGGCCTCTGTGCGCGTCCGCTTCATGGACCATACGGGCAAGAGCCGCGAAGAAAGCTTCGACGGCCTGATGGCCACCGTGGTTCAGCACGAGATGGACCATCTGGACGGCATTCTCTTCATCGACCATCTGTCGAACCTGAAGCGCAATATGATCCTGCGCAAGCTGTCCAAGTCGCGGGGCAAATAGCCATGGCTTTGCGGCTGATCTTCATGGGGACGCCGGATTTCTCGGTCTCCATCCTGGCGGCCCTGATCGAGGCCGGGCACGAGATCGCCGCCGTCTATAGCCAGCCGCCCCGCCCCGCCGGGCGCGGCCATAAAGAACAGCTGACCCCTGTGCATGCCTTCGCCGCCGAGCGGGGCCTGACGGTGCTCACCCCCAAATCCCTGCGCAACGCGGAAGCTCAAGAACAATTCGCCGCCTTTAAGGCCGATGCCGCCGTAGTGGCCGCCTATGGGCTGATCCTGCCGCAAGCCATTTTGAAGGCTCCGGCCAAGGGCTGCCTCAACGTCCATGCCTCGCTGCTGCCGCGCTGGCGCGGTGCCGCCCCGATCCAGCGAGCCATCCAGGCCGGAGATACAGAGTCCGGCGTCACCATCATGCAGATGGACGCGGGCCTGGATACCGGCGACATGCTGCTGATGGGCCGCCTGCCCATCACCGCCACCACCACCGGCCAAAGCCTGCACGACGATCTGGCCGCCATGGGGGCCAAGCTGATCGTCGAGGCCGTCGAAAAGCTCCCCAGCCTCACCCCGGTCAAGCAGCCGGAAGAGGGCGTGACCTATGCCGCCAAGCTGGCCAAGGAAGAAGGCCGCCTGGACTGGCGCCGCAAGGCTTCCGAGCTGGATTGCACCATCCGCGCCTTCACTCCCTGGCCGGGCGTCTGGTTCGAATTCAACGGCGAGCGCATCAAGCTGCTGGCCGCCGAAGTCGTCAGCGGCTCGGGCGAGCCCGGCACCCTGCTGGACGATGCCTTGACCGTGGCCTGTAGCGAAGGCGCTTTGCGCCTGCAAAAGCTTCAGCGGGCCGGCAAGGGCGCCCTGGAGGCCGAGGCTTTCCTGCGCGGTTATGCCATCCCCAAAGGGACCAAGCTTTGCCCCGCTACAAACTGACCCTGGAATATAACGGCACCGGCCTGGTGGGCTGGCAGCGTCAGACCACCGGCCCATCGGTGCAGCAGTTCCTCGAAGAAGCCCTGGTCAAACTGACCGGCGGGCGCACCGAGATCGCCGCCGCCGGGCGCACCGACGCCGGGGTCCATGCTACCGGCCAGGTCGCCCATGTGGACATCGACAAGGACATGAAGCCCGAAGCGGTACGCGACGCCCTGAACTATTGGCTGCGCGGCGAGGAAGGCCGGTCCAACGTCATCGTCCTTGCCGCCGAGCCTGCGCCCGAGGGCTTTCATGCCCGTTTCTCGGCCATCGGGCGGCAATATCTTTACCGCATCTCCAACCGTCGGGCCGGGCCGACGCTGGAGGCTGACCGGGTCTGGTGGATCCCCAAGCTTCTGAACGCCGAAGCCATGCACGAGGCGGCGCAAGAGCTGGTGGGCCATTACGACTTCACCAGCTTCCGCTCCACCGAATGCCAGTCGCGCAGCCCCATGAAGACCCTGGACCGGCTGGACGTCACCCGCGTCGGCCACGATATCCTCATCGAGGCGGCCTCCCGCTCCTTCCTGCATCATCAGGTCCGCAACATGGTCGGCACCCTGAAGCTGGTGGGCGACGGCAAGTGGAACGCCGCCAAAGTGAAGGAAGTATTGCAAGCCCGTGATCGTTCTGTTGCGGGGCCCACGGCGCCGCCTTACGGCCTGTACCTAACGGGTGTTTCCTACTAACAATCCTTCCCACAATTCTTTATGGGGGAAGTGATGAACGTTCCGTTGCAGGCCGACAGCGTCCAATCCTTGAGCAAGCGCCGCTATCAGCGCCTGATCATGTCGGTGCCGGTTGTCATCAACGGAGCCGCGACCCGCACCCTCGACTGGTCGGCCACCGGCTTTCGCCTGCCCCACGAACTGCCGGGCGTCGGCGAAGCCCCCTTCCCCGCCGAAGTGATCGTGCCGGCGGAAGGCCTGATGTTCTTCTTCAAGCTGGTCGCCCACCATGTTCATCTGAACAGCGACGAAGGCTATGCCGGCTATCACTTCAAGGAACTGACCGACATCGAGCACGACATGTTGCGGGCTCTGGTCATTCATTACGTCTCGGGCGGCTGTTTCCCCCTACAGGAGGAAGCCCGCCTGGAGGTCAATCAGGCCGCCATCGCCGAAGCCCGCGCCGAAGGCGTCTGCGAACGCTCCGAGCTGGGCTATGCCATCGCCAAGGTCTAGACCTTCGCCACCATGAACAGCCGCTTGAACGGGAACAGGGTCTCGCCACCCGCCCGCCGGGGATAGGCCTTGGCCATGCGTCGGCGGTATTCCTCCAGGAACTGACCGCGCCAGGGCTCCTCCAGGGCGTCGAGCAGGGGCCGCAGGGCTGTGCCCAGGGTCCATTGCACCACCGCGTCCTCGCCCTGCAGGACCTGCAGGTAGTCGCTCTCCCAGATATCCACCTCGGCCCCTGCGGCGGTCAGGATGCCCCAATAATGCTCGGGCCTTGCCACCGGGTCGTGACGCAGCAAAGGGGCCAGGGTGGCGGCCCAGGGGCCGTCCAGGGCGGCTTCGCGCATGCCCACATGGCTGGGGGCGTCGAAATTGCGCGGCATCTGCACCGCCAGCACGCCGCCGGAGGCCAGTTGGGCCAGCAGGCGGGGGAATAAATCATCGTGCCGACCCAGCCATTGCAGGGCGGCGTTGGAGAAGATCAGGTCCAGAGGTTCCTCGGCGGACCACTGGGCAATATCGGCTTTTCGCCAGGAAACCGCGGGATCGGCGGCGGTGGCCTGTTCCAGCATTTCGGCTGAAGAATCAACGCCCAGGATGCGGGCTTGCGGCCAGCGGGCCCTCAGATAAGGTGTGACATTGCCTGGGCCGCAGCCCAGATCACAGATGCATTTGGGCGCATCCGAATCGATGCGGGCCAGAAGCTCCAGGGCGGGCCGCAGGCGCGGAGCGGCGAACTTCAGATACTGGCCGGGGTTCCAGCCAAATGCAGCGTTATCACGATCCTGGACCATGGTGATTGACTCCTGCTCGGTCAGACCTTATACACCGATGCTTCCTTTTTCGTGAGCATGTCCGGAGTACCTTATCGTGAAGCGCACTTACCAGCCCAGCAAGCTCGTCCGCGCCCGTCGTCATGGCTTCCGCGCCCGTATGGCCACCGTTGGTGGTCGTCGCGTGATCGCCGGCCGCCGTCGCCAGGGCCGCAAGCGCCTGTCCGCCTAAGCTTCCTTATGGAAGCCCCAGGCAGGGGTTTGACGGTCGGGAGACTGAAACGGCGCCCGGAGTTTCTCCGCGTCGCCGCGACACGCTGCAAATGGGCAGCGCCCGGCCTGATCCTTCAGGCGGCACCAGCCGCCAGCGAAACGCCGCCGCCTTCGGGCGGCGCGTCCGTTACGGCTGACCATCCTTCATCGCCTGAAGCGACCGATCTGCGGGTGGGATTCACCTGCAGCAAGAAGGTTGGCAATTCGGTCGCCCGCAATCGCGCCAAACGGCGTTTGCGGGCCGCCGCCGCTGAACTTTTGCCCAATCTGGCCCGCCCCGGTTTCGACTATGTGCTGATCGGACGCCAAGAAACCTTGCGCCGTCCCTATGCTCAGTTGTTGCAGGATTTGCGGACGGCGTTAAAACGTGTCGGAGCGCTGCGCGATCAAGCCAGCGCCGAGACAAAAGCAGGGGGGACGCATGACGGCAAAGCGGAATGATCCGGCCAGCCTGCTTCTTCGCGGGTTGATCAGGGGCTACCAGCTGCTGATTTCGCCCATCCTGCCCGGCCACAGCTGCCGGTTTCTACCCAGCTGCTCCCATTACGGCATGGAAGCCGTCGAGACCCATGGCGCTCTGAAAGGCGGCTGGCTGACCCTTCGCCGGATCTTTCGATGCCACCCCTGGGGCGGCTCGGGTTACGACCCGGTGCCTCTTGTCGCCAAAACTTCACATGCTCACGGCCACGGCTGTTGCCACCCTGGCTCCCATTTTAACCTGCCTAAGGCCGAACCGGTAAGAAGGTCATGAACGAAAACCGCAACATCTTCCTGGCGATCGCACTTTCGATCGGCATTCTGATTGGTTACGAGTTCTTCTTCGCCAAGCATCCCCTGCCCCAGGCTCCGGCCCCGGCTCAGACCTCGGCGTCTGCTCCCGGCACTCCGGCGGCCGCTCCTGGCGGGATTCCGGGTCAGCCGGCGGTGCAAAGCGTGCAGAGCCGCGCCGATTTCCTGGCCGCCGCTCCCCGCGTGAAGATTTCCACTCCCAGCCTGTCGGGTTCCATCTCGCTCCAAGGCGCTCGCCTCGACGATCTGTCGCTGGTGCGCTACCACGAGACCATCGATCCCAGCAGCCCGGATATCACCCTGCTGTCCCCGGCTACCGGCGACGGCGCCTATTACGCCGAGTTCGGCTGGGTGACCGACGCCAGCGCCAAGGCCGCCGTGCCGGGCGCCGAAACCCGCTGGGCCGCCGATTCCGAGACCCTGAGCCCCGGCCATCCGGTCACTCTGATCTGGGACAACGGCCAGGGCCTGCGTTTCAAGCGCACTTACGCCGTGGACGACGACTATCTGTTCACCGTCAACCAGAGCGTCGAGAACATGGGCGCCCAGGCCGTAACCCTGTTCCCCTATGGGCTGGTGTCGCGCTGGGGCACGCCCAAGGCCGACGCCAATTCCTCGATCCTGCATGAAGGCCCCATCGGGGTGTTCGATGGTGCCTCGAAAGAAACCAAGTACAAGTCCCTGAAGGACGACGACCATCTGCTGGAGCATAAGACCACCGGCGGCTGGGTTGGCTTCACCGACAAATACTGGCTGACCGCCCTGATCCCCGACCAGAAGTCGGAAGTTCAATCGCGCATGAGCTGGCGTTCGGTGGATGGTCTGGACCGTTATCAGACCGACTGGCTGGGCGCTGCCCTGGTCATCGAACCGGGCAAGACCGTCTCCTCCGACAGCCATCTGTTCGCCGGCGCCAAGGAGCTGGACAAGCTGGACGGCTACAGCAAGCAGATTGTCCCCGATGGCGATCTGAAGCTGCATCTGTCCATCGACTTCGGCATGTTCTGGCTGCTGACCATTCCCTTCTTCCACTTCCTGCGCTTCATCCACGCCCATATCCCCAACTTCGGTCTGGCCATCATGGTCTTCACCGTGGTGATCAAGGGCGCGTTCTTCCCCATCGCCAACAAGTCCTATCACGCGATGAGCAAGATGAAGAAGCTGCAGCCGGAAATGAAGGAGCTGCAGGCCCGCTTCGCCGAGGACAAGGCCCGCCTGAACCAGGAAATGATGGCTCTCTACAAGCGCGAAAAGGCCAATCCGGTCTCGGGCTGCTTGCCGATCCTGATCCAGATCCCGGTGTTCTTTGCGCTCTACAAGGTGCTCTATGTCACCATCGAGATGCGTCAGGCTCCGTTTTATGGCTGGATCCACGACCTGTCGGTCCCCGACCCCACCAGCCTGTTCAACCTGTTCGGCCTGATCCCCTGGACGCCGCCTGAGATGCTGCATATCGGCATCTGGCCGCTGATCATGGGTGTCACCATGTGGGCCCAGCAGAAGCTGAACCCCCAGCCCACCGATCCGGTGCAGGCCAAGATGTTCACCTTCCTGCCGCTGATCTTCACCTACATGCTGGCCAAGTTCCCGGCTGGTCTGGTGATCTATTGGGCCTGGAGCAACAGCCTGTCGATCGTCCAGCAATGGGTGATCATGAAGCGCGCCAAGTGAGCGAAGAAACCCTGACTTCCGAACAGGAAGCTGCCGAACAGAAGGCCCGCCTTGAGGCGGGCCGGCTGCTCTTCGCCAAGGAATGCGAGTTCGCCGTCGGCACCGCCACTCTGGACCGGCTGCCGGTGGCGGACCTGCCCGAGGTGGCCTTTGCCGGACGCTCCAATGTTGGCAAATCGAGCCTGATCAACGCCCTGACCGGGCGGAACTCTTTGGCTCGCACTTCCAACACGCCGGGCCGGACCCAGCAGCTCAACTTCTTCGACCTGGGCCATCGGCTGATGCTGGTGGACCTTCCGGGCTATGGCTATGCCCAGGCTCCCAAGGATCTGGTCGCCGGCTGGAACCAGCTGGTCAACGACTATCTGCGCGGCCGCGTCGTATTGCAGCGTTGCTATGTGCTGATCGACAGCCGCCACGGCCTGAAGGACGTCGATCACGAAGTCATGACCATGCTGGACAAATCCGCCGTGGTTTATCAGATCGTCCTGACCAAGGCCGATAAGATCAAGCCCTCGGCCCTGACCACCATGACCGCCACCGTCTCGGCGGAAGTCAGCCGCCATGTGGCCGCCCATCCGCAAATTCTGTCTACCAGTTCGGAAAGCGGTTTCGGCATTCCCGAACTGCGGGCCGAGATTACATCCTTCGCCAAACCACCCGTGTGAGGAGGTTCCTAACATGACCGCCGATCCCACCCGCATAGACGAGCGGGCCGCCTGGCTGGAAAAAGCCAGCACCCTCTCCGAGGCTCTGCCCTTCTTCCGTCAGCATGCCGATGAAACCATCGTCATCAAGTACGGCGGCCATGCCATGGGCGACGACAATCTGGCCATGCTGTTCGCCCGCGACGTAGTGCTGCTGCGTCAGGTCGGCATCAATCCGGTGGTGGTCCATGGCGGCGGGCCGCAGATCGGTAAGATGCTGGAACGCCTGAAGATCAAGAGCGAGTTCATCGACGGCCTGCGGGTCACCGATCTGGCCACCGTCGAGATCGTCGAGATGGTGCTGGCCGGCTCCATCAACAAGCAAATCGTCTCGGCCATCAATCAGGCCGGCGGCTTCGCCGTGGGCCTGTCGGGCAAGGACGGCGGTCTGATCCGCGCCCGCAAGCTGCGCCGCACCCAAAAGGATCCGGATTCCGAGATCGAGAAGGTGCTGGACCTGGGCTTCGTCGGCGAGCCGGTGGAGATCAATCCCCACGTTCTGGAGCATTTCAAGGCATCCGACATCATTCCGGTGATCGCCCCCACCGGCGTCGGTCCTTCGGGCGAAACCTACAACATCAATGCCGACACCTCGGCCGGCGCCATCGGTGGTGCGGTGGGTGCTCAGCGTTTGCTGTTCCTCACCGACGTGGCCGGCGTTCTGGACAAACAGGGCAACCTGATCCCGGAAATGACCATGCAGCAGGCCAAGGACCTGATCGCCGACGGCACCATCACCGGCGGCATGATCCCCAAGGTCGAGACCTGCCTGCATGCCGTGGAACAGGGCGTCCAGGCCGCCGTCATCCTGGATGGCCGCGTCCCCCATGCCATGCTGCTGGAGCTGTTCACGCCCCACGGCGCCGGCACCCTGATCCGCCGCGATCCCAAGTAAGGTCGTCGCAGCCAATAAAAAACGCCGCCCAGGGAAACCCGGGCGGCGTTTTTGCTTTTAGGCTTTGGCCTTAGCTGACCTTCCTCACGTAGTCATCGACCTGCTGGCTCAGGTCGGCCACGACCTTGCCCAGGGAATTGGCGCTCCACAGCACACGCACAGTGCCGCCGCAGGCCTGGGCCGAGGAGGCCGCCACCTGGGCAACGCTCTGCGACACTTCATGGGCCTGCACCGCCACTTCCTCGATATGGGCCGAGATTTCGCGGGTCGAGGCTTCCTGTTCCTGCACGGCGCTGGCGATGGCGGCGGAAATCTCGTCGATGCGGCGGATGGTCTCCACCACGCCATTGATGTCGGCCACGGCACCGCTGGCGGCGTCCTGGATGGTGGTGACCTGGCGGCTGATCTCGTCGGTGGCCCGCGCCGTTTGATTGGCCAGATTCTTCACCTCGTTGGCGACCACGGCGAAGCCCTTACCGGCTTCACCGGCCCGGGCCGCTTCAATGGTGGCATTCAGGGCCAGCAGGTTGGTCTGGCTGGCAATGTCGGTAATCAATTGCACCACCGTGCCGATTTCCTGCACCGATCCGGCCAGACCGGCGATGCGGTCCGAGGTGGCACTGATGGTGGAGACCGCCTGCTGGGCGACCAAGGCCGATTGCCCTACCTGCTGGGCAATCTCATTGACGGCGACGGCCAACTGGCGGGTGGCTTCCGACACCGCCTCGGCGCGTTCGGTGGTGGCTTCCGCCACTTTGCCGACGTTCAGGGTCTGACCGCCGGCGCTTTCCGAGCGATGAGCCATCATGGTGGCGGTCTTGGTGATGCCCAGGGTGGAATTGGCCACCTGCTCGACCTTCTCGTGGACCGAGCGTTCGAATAGGGTGGTCTCTTCGTCGCGGGCGGCCATATCATCCAGCACCTTGTTGACCACCCGGGCATAGGCCAGATAATCGCCGCGCAGGCCCTGCTCGGGGATATAGCGGAAATACTCCTTGGCCCCGGCCCGGCTCATGGCGGCGCCGGTGTCTTTGGCGAATTCCTCGGTCAGATCGAGCACGCGGTTCAGGCCGGTCATCAACTGCCCCAGCTCGTCGGTGCGGCCGATGCGGGTGATCCGGACGTTCAGATCGCCGTGGGACGCCTCCATGGCCACCTTTGCCCCCCGGCGGATCAGGTCCATCATGGCGGTCAGGCGCGGACCCAGGGTGATAGCCTGCCAAACCAGCAGCGCCGCCAACAGGGCCACCAGAATCAGTGCAAAGGTCGCCGCCTGGCTGATGGCCAGCACCGCCGCCAGCACCAAGGTGGCGGCATAGCCAACGATCAGCAGGGTCAGGCCGCTACGAAGATTGGAATGGTTCATTGGATCGCCCCCTTTAGCGGCTGATGCTCATGATGAAGCGGTCATAGTCGGCGAAACCCGCCTTGCCGACCGTATCCACCAAAGCCGCCAGGGACTGATCCGTGCCCTGCTTACGGTCTGCATTGCGCTCCTCGATGGCCCGCAAAGTGGCATAGAGGGGCTTGACCGCCTCCAGCGCCTTAGGCAGAGGAACAC
>Ga0302187_10000871_pt1 | contig 26709 bp, 18 predicted proteins | sample II_Bog_E1_3_FD_202120 | JGI IMG/M metagenome (GOLD analysis project Ga0302187, IMG submission 202120) | Peat permafrost microbial communities from Stordalen Mire near Abisko, Sweden - II_Bog_E1_3 | ecosystem: Environmental > Terrestrial > Soil > Wetlands > Peat | place: Sweden: Abisko...
TCCTTCCCGCCCTCCAATACCATCCGTACCGCACGCTCGCGAACCTCAGGTGCAAATTTGTTCGTCGTCTTGCTCATCAACCTGTCCTCTCAGGAGTTCAGGTCTCCGGCAATCCCGGGGCGCATCAGAGGTCGGCGCGATCGTCGCCTACAAGCTTGATGAAGTCACAACCGATTTGGTTTGCTGCGACATCGTGACGGGCGCAGGCGACGGTGAGCAGATACGCACCATCCACGAAGAACTATCGGGCTTTGACGACGCTATGGCCAGTTTTGAAACGCTGCCCGGCTTTGATCACAAATGGCGTGAAGCGGTCATCCTCCCGCCCTTTGCTGCAAAACGCACCGTCATCTACAGCCGCGCCGACAGCGCCTGAGCCATTCTCAAACAGACTCTTAGAGCCTGTAGGCTTGACCCGTGCGATTCGCTTAAGGGCCGCGCCTTGCCGCGCTGGGGCTGGAGGCGGAGGACGCGCTATGGGGCGAGGGGAAAGCGGCGGAGAGGCGATAAGTCGGCCGCCCAGCGCAGGGGCACCTGGGCACTGGGCATCGCCCGTCAGCCCGCTCGGCAATCCCCCCCGCTCGTCACATTCAGGAGCCGCATGACACCGCCGTGAATACGCAGAACGCGGTGGTGACGAACAGCCCGACGGTGACTTTGTCTGTCTTGTTGGTGTAGCCGACTTCGACGCCGCCGGTTAATTGCGACGCCGCGCCCGCTTTCCCGCCGATGACATAAAACGGCACGTTGACGGTGTAGACTTTGGCAACGAAATCGTAATCGACCCGCGGGGCGATGCCGACCGGGTGGCCCAGCACATGCGGCAACCAGCGCAGTTCGGCGTCGATGTCGTTGGTTAGTTGGCTGGTCGGCGCGCCGAAATACCCGGTTTGGCAGGTCAGCGTCGGGGTTGCGGCGTTCAGGCACAGCGTTTCCTGCTTGCCATTGCTGAGCGATCCCGCCTTGTAACCGATCGTGTGGTGATACCCGGCATCGAACGACCACTGCTGCCACGGGACGGCCCAGAAATCGCCGCCGACGGCGTAAATCGCGTGGGCGGCGGAGCCGGATGCCAGCGTGGTGGGGTTGTAATACGCATAGTTGGTGTAACCCAGCGTGCCATCGACCGAAAGCGCATAAACCGGCACGAAGTGCGGCGGGGGCAACGCCGCGCCGGCCAGCGGCGTGTTGTCCACTGGATTGTGCCCGATGCGGATGGCGGTCATTTGATCCTCGACCACTGCCAAAGATTTCGCGTCGCTTGGATACTTTGTTTGCGTGGCTTTATATATGAGCGTGATCAGCGTGTCATTATCGCTGGACGAGCAATCCGTAACGGTCGTGCCATGCGGAGTCGTCGCATGCCCGTCATAGGCAAGCCGTAATTGAGTATACGCGGAGTCGTCATCCGAAAAAAAGGCTTTGTACGCTTCGGACTGCTTGGGCGGGTCCGGCTGCATCGCGTTGACGCCCTTGGCATCGGCGGTGAAATGCGGGAACAAGCCATAATGCGCGATGAGTTCGGCAAGTTGCCTCGTTTCGGCAAGACAACGGCCCTGAACCGCACGGTCGTCCAGATGGTCGGCGTAGTCCTGCGCCTCGTTCTGCAACTTGGAGCCCACATCATTAAGAAGCCACGTCAGTCGCAGGTTCAGGCTTTTGGCCGGCAGGTTGGCGTCGATCGCGCTCAGTTGGCTGGTCTGGTCGGATTTGGGCAGGGTAACGGCGAACGTACCGCTGGCCACTAGCCGCGGCGATTGCCCGTCGGCATAATGCAGAATGTCGCGGTTCAACGTCAGGGTCACTTTGCCGCTCGACGTATCGCCGGCGATGTTGACCCCGGTGATTCCCGATGCCGGCGCCAGCCCGGCGCTTCCCGGCGGGCCCAGGGCCGCCGAGGCCGGGGATCCGGTGGTGCGCGCCGCCTTCGCCAGCGCGCTTTGGGCGGCGTCCTTTTCGGCCTGGGTCGCGTGTGTTTCCGGGGGTGGCGGGGTCTGAAGCGCTGGCGGCGGAGCCGCCACGGCGGGGGCAGGCGCAGCAGCAGGCGGCGGCAGGCTGGCCAGCAACGGCGCGCATTGTGCGACGTCGCTGTGCTGGCGGCACAACGCCGTCACTGCGGCAACGACCGCCGCCAGTTCGGGCCCCTGAGGTGCCTGGGCCGCCGCCGGCGCCTGGGGTGCGGGGTCGGCGGCGTGGGCCGGCGCCGCCGCCAGCGCGCCGAGGGCGAGCGCGCGGAGCGCGACCGAAGCGGGGCGGGCCAACGTCACTGCCCGTCGGCCGCGGCGGCCGGCGCGTCAGCGGTGGGCGTGTACAGTTCTACCCGCAGGACGACCGTTTCGGTGAACTGCTGGATGTATGTCCAGGAAGACGTCAAGCCCTCGTTGTCATTGCTGCTGCCCGGCACCTTGTTCCACTTGAAGGTCTGATAACCATTCAACGGCGGATCACTGGGCGAGGCCTGGTTATGGACATCGACAGCATACGTGTCGTCGGTGACGGTCAGCGTATAGCCACCGCCAGCGCCGCCGGACGACTGGAGTGTGACTGTCAGGTTAAACATTCCGGGGGCGCTGGTAGAAAAATCGTATGTGTCGGTGCTGGATGGCCCCGCAGAAGGTTGCACGTACGCGTGGGCGAGCGCGCATTTCACAACTCCGCCGGAGATTGTCGAAATCGTGATTTTCATCGCCTTCCCCCCGGAAATGCGGCGAATATTGATCTGTTTTTTACGCCGGGGTCAAGGAAATTTTGGCGAGTTCATAAAGTTTGGCATATTGTCTTTGACGTGCCCCCCGTTCTTTCTTCCACTTGGAGCTAGAGTCCGACCAGAACGAAGGGACGGACAGATGAAGCGGAAGCAGTTTTCGAAAGAGCAGATCATTGGCATCTTGAAGGCAGCCGAGGCGGGCGCGGTGGTGACCGAGTTGTGCCGCAGGCACGGGATGTCAAGCGCGACCCCATTACGCTTGGAAAGCCAAGTTTGGCGGTCTGGAGGTATCAGACGCGAAGCGGCTGCGGGCGCTGGAGGAGGAGAACGTGCGGCTCAAGTGGCTGCTCGCGGATACGATGCTCGACAACGCAGGTCTGAAGGATCTGCTGTCAAAAAATAGTAGCGCCCGCCGCGAAGCGACAAGCGGCGTGCATCTCAAGACGACGCTGGGATGGCCATCTCCAGCGCGGAGATTTGCAGCCCTGTAAGGCGATCCCGTCGCCGGCCATACTGTAAGATATAAAAAATTTGGTCGGGCCGACAGGATTCGAACCTGCGACCCTCTGCGCCCAAACCAGATGCGCTAGGTGAATGAACGAAATGCAGCTTGGGCCTATCGCCCCGCTCAAAGAAGACAAACCGGTCAGTCCGCAACCCCGGTCGTTCGCCGCGCTATTTCGCCATCGGCGCGGGCACCACAATCTTGCAGCGGACACCCGCACCGACCCGCGCTGCCTCGGCCCGACACGTCGCAAGCGTGTCGGCGTTGTCGCTCGCCAGCCGAACGGCGTCCTGCACCCTGCGCCACTGATCGGGATCGGCGACCTGCAGCAGCCGCTGACCAGCGTCCCATTCGCTACGATCGAGCAGGCTGGCCGCACGTTGCTCAGGCCACTGCCAGCTTTCGGGCACCAGACGGTCGATCCAGCCGGGCAGCGCGATGCCAAGAAGCAGACCGATCACCAAAGCCACCCCCGCCGCACCGCCGATCCAATACCGCTGCACCCGCTCCTCGCGCGCCGCGGTCACCACGCGACCAATCGTCCCGACCGCCGCATCGAGCCTCTGCTGCGCCATTCCCCAAGCGCGATGATCCGCCTCACGCACCGTGGTACCGGCGCCGGCCAACTCCTCAGCAAAGCGCTGCGGCCCAAACGCAATGCCGGGCCGTGCGGCAAGGGTCTGAAGCGCCTCCTGCACCTTGGCCTGCTGGCGATGGATCTGGGCGAGATCCTCGGTGTAGTCGCGGGCATGGATTTCCTGCTGGCGCGCGGCAAAGCCATCAATGGCTGCGGTCACTCCTGCCAGCTTGCGGGCCATGGCAGCAAAGGCGATCTCCGGGTCGGTCTCGGTCTCGGTCTCGGTCTCGATGTCTGATGTCATGACGACCTCTCAAACAGGCTGCAGGCAGTGGACGAGCAGCCTATCTCAAGCCTTCGCCCGGATGCCAGAAGCTGGGATCGTGCGAGCTGCCCTGAGAAAATCTCTGCCCTTCAGCGGCGTCCACGGCCCCGGTTTCGGGATCGCCTGGGACCCGACTCGGGCGCACCTGCGCTACATGCCGATCCCGATGCCGCGTCCCCGTCCGAGCGACGCGGTGAGATCCTCGATCACCCGGCCTACCCGCTGGGTCCGCATCGCCTCATCAAGCTCGCGCGCGCCGACCCCGCCTTCCTTGCTCCCAGGCATCCAGCCCATGGCAAACTGCCGCCCGATGAGGTCGCTGCCACGCTTCGCGAGCGCACTGCCCATCGCCGGATCCTTGGCGATATCGCGGGCCATAGCGCGCATCGTCGCCTCGACCCGGTTGCGCGCACCGTCATGCTCCCAACCCTGGAGCCGGTCGACCTGCCGCTGGAGCTTCTGCCAATCGTCCACAAAGCGATCGGCGCGCATGTCGGGATTGGCGCGCAGCTTGGCTTCGAGCTGCATCGCCTGCATGGTGCGCCGGGTCTGCCCGGCGGCCGCCTCACCGGTGAGCGACGGATCTCGGTGCATCGCGGCATCGAGATCGCGCGCGGCATGCGGCTGTATCGCGGCGAGTGCCTCGCGCGCATGCTCCCGCTCCGCGCTCTGATAGGCCAGTGTCGGCAACTGACGCGCCGCCATCCGCTCCATCTCTTGGGTTGCACGAGCATAGCGCTCCACCGCCTTGCCGAGCGCGTTTTGCGGAACGGGCTTTGGCCCGACGGCAGCTTTGGCATCAAGCCGCAGCCCCTCGAACCGCGCTTTCGCTGGCGGCTGCAACGCATCGATCTTCAGCCGCAACCCATCGAATCGGCGGCGTCGGGGTTCGGGCTGCCTGGCCGGCTCGCCCGTTGCCGCCGGCGCCGCACGCGCGGGTTCGATCAGCGGTTCACGCGCCATGCTGCCCGGAATGCGCGACCGCTCGACCCCGCGCTGTTCGGCAAAGCGCTGGACCGGATCACGGGCGGGTTCGCCGCGCCCGTAATCGCTGGCCATGTCCTTCGCCCGCTCGCGCGATAGCGTACGCGTCAGCCGTTCCCGATCGGCAAAGTCATTCTTGCCGTAATGAAGCTCGACCCCATCGCGATGCCGCGACATCGCCACATAAGTCCCGTGGCGATCAAGACCGGGCGTAGCCAGCACATGGACCCGATCCACCGTCATGCCCTGCGCTTTGTGGATGGTCGCAGCATAGCCATGATCCACATGCGCATAGTCCTTGAGATCGAACGCCACATGTCGGCCATCGTCGAGCTTCACCGCCATGCTGGTGGCGCTGACGCTGTCGACCGTGCCGAGGCTGCCGTTCTTCACCTCCAGGCTGCGCTCGTTCTTGAGGAACATCACCCGGTCGCCGGGGGCAAAGTCACGGGTCCCCCGCTCGGCAGCGATGGTCACCTCGTCGCCGAGCAGGCCGGCAGCGCGCATGCGCTCGCGCGCGCCCTCATTGAGCGCGCGGACCTCGTCGTTGGTGTGGGTGAGGATAATCCGGCTGGCGTCGGGGTTGACCTGCCGATCGCGATCCCAGGCATCGATCAGCTCGCTGCGTGCCGCCTCGCGCGTTGCCGCCGGATGCACGTGGCCCGCCTCATCATACGCCGCCAATGCCTCGCTGGTGCGCCCGGTGGCGAAGCTGCGCGTCGCATCGCGCTGCCAGTCCTCGCGCTGACGGCGGACCTCGGTGATTTCGGCGCTGCCGTAGCGCTCGGCAAGCGAACGGAACGAGGCGCCCGCCTCGATCGCCTGCAACTGCTCGGGATCGCCGACCAGCACCACTTTGGCGCCGTGCATCTCAGCTTGCGAGACCACCCGCTCCATCTGCCGGGTGCCGATCATCCCGGCCTCGTCGATCACGAGGATATGGCGATCGGTGAGCAGCTCGCGCCCTTGCTCCCACTGATGCTCCAGACTGGCAATGGTGCGGCTGGCGATCCCCGAGCCGCTCTCCAGATTCTCGGCGGCAATGCCTGACAGCGCCGCACCCACCACCTCGTAGCCAGCGCGCTCCCAGCCATCACGCGCAATACCCAGCATCGCCGATTTGCCGGTGCCGGCGTAGCCGGTGACGATGGCAAGGTCCCCCGGCCTGGTGATGTGGTCGAGCGCCGCCCGCTGCTCCTCTCCAAGCGTTAGGCCGTTGCTCGCCGCGCTGGCGACAGCGCCGCTCAACGTGCGCTCGGGCAGACCATGCCCGGCCCGCACCGCCATCCGATCCGCTGCGCGTTCCAGGCGCTCCTCGGTCTCGATCATCGCGCGAGACGTGAAGCGGTCTTCACCGCGCCCGTCCTGACCCAGCTTCACCAGCTCGGGCGAGGCGCGCACCGCCGCCAGCACCGCATCGAACTGGTCCTTGCCGTCGGAATGCCGGTGCACGAAAGCGGCCAGATCGCGGGTGGTAAAGGTCGCCTGTTGATGGGTAATCGCATCGAGCGCGATCGCCGGATTGGCGAGCAGCTTCTCGCCGTTCTCGCGCGCAATGCGCAGGTGATCCTCGGCGCGGTCGCTGTCGAGGCCTGCTTCCGCCATGCGCGCTGCCGCCGGCCCCAGCTTGTGCTGCGGCTCAAGGTCGATCCCCTGCGCCTCCAGACTGCGGTGATCGACCCGCGCGTCGATATCGAGCTCGGCGAGCCGCGCGTTGACGTGCTCCGCCCAGGCCTCGCGCCAGTGAGTCAGCAGTTCGGTGCGGTTCCAGTCGCGCGCTTTGGCGCCAAAGCCGATGCTGCCGTCCTCGCCAACGGTTACCTCGCGCATGGTCAGCATCACATGCCCATGCGGCTTGGGAAGCCCGTCCTCGCCGATATCCCAATGCACATTGAGATCGGCAATCATCCCGCGATCGACGAATTCCCGCTGGACGAAGTCACGCGCGAGCCGGATCCCTTCGGCCTGGTCGAGCTCGCGGGGGATGGCAAACTCGATCTCGCGCGCCAATTGCGCGTCCTTGCGCAGTTCGGCGGCTTCGACGTCGTTCCACAGCGTCTCCCGATCGCGCCAGGCCTCGTCGGCGCCGTCGGGCAGCATCACTTCGGAATGGACGACGCCGGCCTTGTTGGTGAAGTCGTGGGTGCGGCCGAGGCGCGCGTCATGGAGCCGCCCGGCCGAGCGGTAGGCGGCCGCGGCCAGCGCCGACGAACCCGCGGCGCGCGAGATGACTTTGGCCGAGAAGTGGTAGATCGCCATGGCGACGCACCATCTACACTTAAAGCGCGACGTCGGCACGACGTATAAGCGCGCCCTCGAACGATTTCATCTCTCTCGGGAACATGAAATCTCAGGAGATTTCACGGGCATTGCAGTGAAACGACTGCGCCGATAAATGGACTGTCCCCATGCATAGCCAAGGACAACCCCATGCGCAAACCCAGAGACTTCGATGCCGAGCTGAAGGCGCTCGATTCGCGCGCGCAACAGCTCAAAGCCCGCAAGCTGGTCCAATTGGGCGAGCTGGTCACCGCAACCGGTGCTGACGCGCTCACCATCGAGGAGCTGGCCGGCGCGCTGCTGGCGATTGCCACCACCACCGAGACGCAACGACGGGAGGTCTGGCGTCGGCGCGGCGCCGAGTTCTTTTCGGGGCAGCGCAAAGCTGGAAAGGCTGGCGATGCAACTGGCCAGCAGCAAAGCGGCGCAACAACGGAAGATGGCCGCGCGCAACCGCCTCACGCTGAGCCGGGCGCGGCATGATACGCGGGATTGGCAGGTGAAACGCCGCGAGCGCACTCACATGCTGATCGAACTCGGCGGCCTGGTGGTGAAGGCTGGGCTGGTCGAGCTCACCGATGATGATCGCGCGGTGATCTTCGGCATCATGGTCGAGGCTGCAGCGCGTCTTCGCGGCGATGATCGCGAGACCGCGTTGACGCTCTGGCGGCGGCGGGGACGGCGCGCATTTGCGGCAATTGAAGTGGCCGACGATGGATCGCCGGCACGCGCGTGAAGCGCTCGCTGATCAAACCGCGCTCGGACGTTTGAGCATGTCGGCTTTGAGCACGGCGAGACGCTCGGTGCAGATCTCGTGGACGACGCTGCCCAGTTCCTCGACCCGTTCGCCGAGCCACGCCAGTTCCTCCGGCGTGATCGTGTAATGCTTGGCGTAGCGCGCCTTCACATAGGCGTCCTTGAGCTTTTCGAAGCGCGCCGTCTCGGCGCGGGTCTCGCGCGGCCAGACGAACACCAGCCGGCCATCGAGCCGCTCGGCCTGCGCGCGCAGGAAATTGAGATTGTGGACGTGGGGTGAGTAAAATGTGCAGACCAGCAGGACGCAGTTGTAAAAACTTTCCGTCGCTTGGTGCAGGATGAAAGCCGACTTCTTGTGCCATCCGCGTGACGACGCAAATCGCGCGGTTTCGAAAAACTCTACCCCCCCGGCATACCACTCGTCAAAATACTCCTGCGCCAGCGCCAGTGCCGCGGCGGGTGTTTTGGGCTTCGGTTCATGCAGTTCGCTGGTATCGAACTGGTAGAGCGCGATGCCATCCCGGGCGACGTCCATGAAGAAATAGCGCCCCTGGGCCAACCCGTCGTTGACCTCGTGGAGGGTGTGGACGATGAAGTTGACCGGCGTGCGGATCGTCTCGGTAATGGCGAGTTCGCGATTGAACCGCTCCTCCAGCTTCAGCCAGTAGGTGACGCGATCGGCGAGGCGCTTGTCGTTGACGATGATCAAGAGATCGAAGTCCGAGCGGTAGCCCTTGGCGGTATGCGGCTCATCGACCCACGTCCCGCGCGCGTAGCTGCCGTAGAGGATGATTTTCTCGATCCGCCCGCGCTTCTTCCACTGGTGCGTGGCCAGCGCCAGTGCGTCCTCGAACTCCTCGAACACGAGGCGGACGACGCGTTCGAGTTCGCGTTGCTTCTGGGCCGGCAGATGATCGAGATCGGTGCGCATGATCGTTCCTACCCTGTCGGGCCCGTGGCCCGATGGCAAGTGATGGTGCGACGGGTGGTCGGCGGCAGTGCAATGGAATGAGCCGCGCAACCCGCCGTCGCACGGCTATCCCTCAGATGTGGTCACCACGGCCAGAGCCGCCGCCACCACGGCTCAGGCTCACGCACCGCTGTCGAGAGAATGTGAAGCGCCCCGGCCATGACGTCCACGACCTCGTCGAAGGAAAGACCATGGCGCTCGGCCATTTCGGCATATGTCGCATTGTCGAAGCGCACCCCGCAGAAGATCGCGCGCTGCAACTCGGTCATGCGGCGCAGCCCCCGCCGGCCACGCCGACGGAAGACGCGCGGGGACAGCTTGCCGCTCATGACCGACGCTCCCCAGCCGACAGCAGCCAGTCCGCCGCCTTGCTTGCCTGACTGGCGGCACGGAAGATCGCCTTCTCGTCGGCGCGCAGCACGGAAAGCCACGATCCGATATAGTCCGAATGCCGCACGGTGGGCACAATGCCAAGCGCCGCACAGGTGAAAGCGCTGGCCATTTCGGCGGCGAGTTCTTCCTTGGCATACAGGGCTGAACCGAACGCGCCGGATTGATCGCGCGCCAGCCGGGTCGAGTGGCCGACCCAATGCCCGAGCTCGTGGAGCGCAGTCCGGTACCAATCGATCGCCGCATGAAACGCCGCCTGCGGGGGCACCTGCACGTAATCCAGACCTGGCGCGTAGAACGCCTCGCCACCACCGATGCGAACATCGGCACCGCTGTCGCTGATCACCCGGTCGGCTTCGGCAATCACCAGCACCGGATCGGGCAAGGCCGGGACGGCGGTCAGCTCCTCGGGCAAACCCTCGCACTGGTCGACATTGAACACGGTGAAGCGCTTCAGAAACGCAACGGTTCGCGCCTCGCGGTTCTCGCTGCCAGCCTTCTCGGCCTCACCCTTGGGGGTAAAGCGATCGGCATAACAGACCACCGTGCCGGTCTCGCCGCGCCGGACATGCCCACCTGCGGCTTCTGCCTGCCGGTAGGTCAGCCACCGCCCAACACCAAACCCGCGCTCGATGACTGTGCCCCAGAGGATCAGCACATTGATCCCGGAATAGGCCCACCCGGTCACTGCATTGTGCGGCATGGTACAGGGACACCGCGATGCATCCCAAGGCTGCACCCATGGCAGCCGTCCCTCTTCCAGCTCACCGATGATCCGCGACGTGACCTCGCCATAAAGGCTCTGGCGTTCCACAACACCCATGATCTCTTCTCCTGCCTTCAAACCGCCATGGACCGGCGCCGGGGTGGCGGGGGGCGGCAGGAGGGGCCCCAAAGCCCCGCCGGCTGAAGGCGGGGCGCACCTGAAAAGGCTGGAACGAAGTGGAAGACCCGGCTGCGGAGCGGCCGGGTTGCGCGCCGTCGAGGCGGGGCTACAGGGCCGTGACGCCCCCCGCCAACCAGGAGCCGAGGCCCAACGCCGCCGCGCGGGAGCGCGGCGTCCGCATGCGCAAGCACCGCTTGCGCCCGGACCGCTAACAGCGGGCCGGCCTACGTCAGGCGATCGTCACGGCTTGGCCGACGCGACGCACAGCGGCGCGGTGACGCGCCAGCGTCATAGAGCGCGACCCTGCGCGCAGCAGGGGACGCCCACCCACTCCAAACGGACAAAATTTTTTGCGAGAGCATTGGGGTGCACTGGCGCGCACCAGAGTGCAGACGGCAGCAGAGGTGTACTTCTCGTCTGATTACAGAAATTTACACCCACTTGAACTGAGCAACCGGCATCTCAATTGTGGTCCTCAGGGCACTACACCGCCCAGAAAAACCTGAGGAGACAAACCATGACCCCAACTAATCCAGACCGCATACTGCGTCTCAACGCCGTGCTTGATCGCACCGGCCTCTCACGCTCGACGCTCTACCGGAAGATCGAGGGAGGCACCTTTCCCGCTCAGGTCCGCATCGCCACCCGCTGCACTGGCTGGCGCGAAAGCGCGATCGCTGAATGGTTGCGCAATCCGACGTTATATAACGTAGAGGAGCGCTGAGTTGCCTGCATATCCGGGCCCGAAATCGAAGACATGAAGTCAGTGGGCTCGGATTGCCGGACGGTCCTACGGAGCCAATGAGCCGGCTGTGGCAGTGGCAGCAAAAAATTCGAAATGACGTCAAATAGGTGATTTTGACTGCGCTCTACTGGCAGAAAGCGGCGGCAGATTAGGAAATTAGTAATGCAATAATATTAATTTAATAAAAACGTTTATTTTTATAATATTATTAAATATGTGTATTTTAATAATGTTGACGCGGAATATTTGTTCTGAAATTACTCCAGCGATTCGACAGTGTGCTGATTATCTTGTTTGCGACGAGATAGGCAGACTTCAGAGCCGCATATCGTCCCGGGCTCGATTCGAAGGCAGAGGCCTGCGCCTGATCCTCGCGGAGTTCCGCGACCGGGTTTTGCGCTACCGGTGGGACCGTAAATTCGCTACCGGCGCGCAGGACCATCAGCCTCTGCGGGTCGGCTTTGCCAAGCGCTTGCAGGCGAAGGAGCGCGGCATAGATGCCGCTGTCCTCCATGGCCTTGACCGCGAATTGTCTGCGTCCCGTCCAATATTCCACCCATCCCCGATAGTGGTCCTGGATGCGCTGGCCATAATCGAGACTCATGCCGGTCGCTTCGTCGCCGACGATCACCTTGGGGGTCCCCGCTGCCGGAGTATCGGCCGCGTAAGGCGCGCGGGCGGCCCGCAGCATGGCATTGTCCGGGAGTATCTCGTTGCGGGTCAGCGCATAGGCCCAGTTACGCAGGCCTGCATTGAGCGGGAACAGCACATGCTCACGATCGATGCTGGCCGGCGCCTCATAAGGTGCGCTACGTCCGCGCGGAAGAGTGCCGCTGGGCCAGTCGGGGGGCACGTCGCGGTCGTCGATCCGCGTTGTCCAGTCCGTATCGACGATGTCACCCACCCACACGGCCGTGCCCAGAGTGCCCGCGCGCGGATCGATGCCGGCGGTGGCCGCGACGATCCAGTAGGCGTGGCGCAGGTCAAACCGCGGATCGAGGCCGAGTGCGAGCGTACTCAAGCCGGCTTCGCTGGTGCCCATGCCGGTGCAGATCACCAGGACCTTTCGTGCCGGATCGTAGCGCAGATGGCGCGGGCCGCCCGGAAACGGCAGGACCACCGGCGCATGCTCGGCCCAGGCTTGAAACTCGCCTGCCGCATCGCCGGTATCGGCACCCAATTCATAAGCGGTGAGCACCACGGCGCGGATTTCAATGGGGTGGCGGTGGTTGGTGGCCGCAGCGGCCGACGTACAGAAGAGGACCGGAACCGCCAACAAGGATAAGAAGGCGCGCAGACATTTAAAAGCGCAAAGGTGTCTGCTGTCGATCATACACGCCATCCTGTGAAGGGAGGAAGAGAAGTGTGGGGCATCGCAGGTCGCGGTTTGCGACGGCATCGGATATGCTTATGGCGCCACGCCAACTCGCGCCAATCGCGCGGCGGCAGTCGCTGCGAGATCCACCTGCGCTTCTGCGAGGATAACGGCATAATCTCGCTCTGCCGCCGCAGCATCGATATAGCCGTCGCGCACGTCGCGGGCCACGGCTTCGGGCTTGCGCGCCAGCGGATCGCCATAGCCACCGCCCGTGCCTCCGACCACCACCACGCGCTCGCCGGCGGCGACCCGGACCTGCTCAGTCATCGCTGGCAGGTTCTGGCTCGCGCCGTCGTGGCGCCGCACCCTGAGGCTGCCGGTGGCTCCGGCACCGCCGCCGATGACACCCCAAGGACGGTGGGCATGACCATCGCCTTCGGCGCTAAAGCCACCCTCAGTGAGGAATTCAATCTCACGCACTGAATTGAAGCCACCACGCCAGCATCCGACGCCAGCCGGATTGCCATCCAGTTCGTAACGCAACACCCGTAACGGGACATGCATCTCGATGTCCTCGATCGGATTGTTGCGTGTGTTCGCGTAAAGCGTGTCTACGCTATCCAGGCCGTCCTTGCCATGGCGACCACCGTAAGCACCTTCGAATATCTCGATATGCAGCCAGTGTTCGCCCTTGGCGAACCCCGAGAATGATAGTGCCTTGAGATTGGCGACGCCGGCGGAAATCTGTTCCGGCACCATCTGCGCCATGGCGCGCATGACGGTGTCGGCGACGATATTGCCCGAAGAGAAGCGGGCGATGGTGGGGGCAGGCGCTTGCGGATTGGCGAGGCACCCGGGGGGGGCGGTGATGGTGATGGCCCGGTAAAGGCCGTCATTCTGCGGAATTGCGCCGAACGTGTCCGAATCAAGCAGGATTGAGCGTAGGGTCAGCCAAACAGCGATGTCGACTGTGCCGATGAAGGGCATGTTGATGCCGTAGCCTTCCACCTGTCGCGCTGTCCCGGTGAAGTCCACATGCAGCGACGAGCCTTTGACGGTGATCGTCACCTGAATTGCGAGGTCCCGCAAGGCTGGCGCGTGCTCGGCGACGAAGCCGTCGATATGACCAGTCGCCGTGTATTCCCCATCGGGCAGGGCGGCGATCTGCGTGCGCATCAGCCTTTCGGAATGGTCGAAGACATCTTCGATGGCGTCGAACAATTTCCCGGCGCCGAAACGCTCGACAAGCATCAGAAAGCGCTCCGCTCCGGCCTGGCAGGCGGCGATCTGGGCATTCATGTCACCGATTACCAGATCTGGTACGCGCACATTGTCAGCCATCATTTGCCAGACGGCCTCATTGCGACCCGTGGCATCGCAGACGCGCAGTGCGCGCAACTGCAGCCCCTCGGCATAATTGTCGGTGCATTTTACCACGCCGACGCTGCCCGGCTGGCAGGCTCCGATGTCGATGTGATGCGCCGTGGTGACTGCGAATCCGATCAGTGTGCCTTCCCGGAAGATCGGCAGGCAGAAAGCGATATCGGGTGCGTGTGATGCGCCGTTGTAAGGATCGTTGTGTACGAAGATGTCGCCCTGACGCATGCTATCGCCTCGCGCGTCGAGCTGGCGCAGGATACCCCGTACGTAGCCTGGTATCGGCCCTGACTGGAGCGGCGTACTGAGCGCGCATTCGCACAATTGCCGCCCCCGCGCATCGCAGATCGCAGCGCCGAAATCCTCCGATTCGCGCACGATGCTCGAATGGCTCATCCGCATCAGCTTGTGGCCCATCTCGGTAGCGATGGCGTCGAGCGCGCCGAGGACGACACTGGCGGTAATGGGATCGACCCTTGGCTCGCGGGTGACTCCACCGAGGTTTCCGACACTGCGCGATGCCATTCTGTCCCTTTCGCCCGCAGCTGAATTCTGACGTAACTGTGACACGAATATGAAGTTGACGCCACTGCCAATTCATGTTTCAAATTCGCGTCAGCCAGATGGCAAACACCAGCCGGCTCATGAGGGCAGTTCGTGATATGCGGGTGATCGGGGTAGACGTCGGCGGCACTTTCACGGATCTCGTGATGTATGACGCTGCCTCGGCCGCGATCGCGGTGCACAAGGTCGCCAGCACACCCCAGGATCCTTCGCGCGCGGTGATCGGTGGTCTCCTCGATCTCTGTACCCAGGCTGGCGTAGAGCCGGCCACGATCGCGCGTATCTTTCACGGCACCACGGTGGCGACAAACGCCGCAATCCAGCATGCCGGCGCGCGCACCGGATTGATCACTACCGAGGGCTTCCGCGATATCCTGCACATCGGTCGACACCAGCGACCGCAACATTATTCGATCTTGCAGGATATCCCTTGGCAGAGCCGCCCGCTGGTCGAACGCCGCCGCCGCCTCACCGTCCCGGAGCGCATTGTGCCGCCGGGCGATGTGCTGATGCCGCTTGACGAAGCGGCGGTGCGCGATGCTGCCCGGCGGCTTCGGAAAGATGGTGTTGAGGCGATCGCTATCTGCTTCCTCTTCGCCCATTTGAATCCCGCGCATGAGCAGCGTGCCAAGGCTATCGTGCTCGACGAATGTCCCGGCCTGTTTGTCAGTTGTTCGCATGAGGTGTCTCTCCAGTTCAGGGAGTTCGAGCGCTTCACCACGACGGCGATGAACGTGTTCGTCGGGCCGCTTGTGCGCGACTACGTTGCCGCGCTGGAGTGCGACCTGAAGCGGGCGGGCTTCACCGCCGAACTCAGGGTCATGGGATCAAACGGCGGCATGGCGGCGCCCGCAGTGGTCGCCGAGAGGCCCGTCATCACCTTGATGTCGGGCCTCGCCGCAGGCGTGATCGGATGTGCGCATGTTGCCGCTTATGCTGGCAGGCCTAATGCCATCAGCCTCGACATCGGTGGGACCAGCGCGGACATCGGCGTGATCACCGAAGGGCGTTTCAGCGAAGCCTCGCCGCGCGATTCCATGGTCGCATCCTTTCCGATCCTGGTGCCGATGCTGGATCTTCACACGATCGGCGCCGGCGGCGGCTCGATTGCCCGGCGCGATGCGAGCGGAGCCTTTCGGGTTGGCCCGCAGAGTGCAGGCGCTGTTCCAGGGCCGGTGGCTTATGCGCGCGGCGGCACGTTGCCCACCGTCACCGATGCCAATCTCGTGCTCGGCCGGCTCGACCCGACCGGCCGTCTGGCCGGCGGACTGGCACTGGATGTCGCCGGCGCCACTGATGCCATCCAGCGCCTCGCCGATGAGCTGGGGTTGAGCTGCAACGACGCGGCCGAGGGGGTCGTGACTATCCTTAATGCCAATATGGCCAATGCCATCCGCAGCCGCACGGTGCAGAAGGGCTTGGATCCCCGCCAATATGTGCTGGTCGTCGCGGGCGGTGCGGGGCCGCTCCACGGTGCCGAGGTGGCGCGTGAGTTGGGCATGCGCGAGGTGGTGGTGCCACCATATCCAGGGTTGACCTCGGCCATTGGGCTGCTGGCCACCGATCTCAAATACGATCTCGTCCAAAGCCTCCTGTGCCCGCTGGCCCAGGTCGATGTCGAGAGCTTGCGTCGACGGTTGGCGGGAATGGGCGCCAAGTTGACCGCCAGCCTCGACGCCGATGGCGTGCATGACGAGCATATCGTCGTCACATACGCTTTCGACATGCGGTATGCCGGGCAGGGCTACGAATTGCAGGTGGCGTTACCCGAAGGGGCTGCGGAATCTTTGCTGGATGCGCCGCTGATCGCCGACATGGCACAGCGTTTTCACACGCACCATGAACGTGAGTATGGCATCGCTTTTGCAGATCTGCCGGTCGAGCTTGTCAATCTGCGCGCGGTTGGGATTGGCCGTATTCCCAAGATTGGCGTGGTCACGCCGGCGCCGACGGCGCGGGCCGGCGCGTTTGTGCCTCTGCGGGTGGCGCCTGTGTTGTTTCGCATCGGTGACCGCGTGGTTTCCTGCGAAACGCCCTTCTACGATCGCGGCGCGTTGCCGGTCGGGGAGGTGCTGCAGGGACCTGCGATCGTGACCCAGGCCGATACGACCATCGTCGTGCCGCCCGATTGCTGCTTCAGTCAGCTCGCCTTGGGTGAGATGGTGATTCACGTCGGCACTACCACTGATGGCGGCGCAAAGCGCGCCACGCGGACCGATGCTGAATTGGCGGGGTGTGCGACATGAGCGTTGTCACGCGCTCCACAGTCGATCGCCCGGCGCAGGCCCGCCTCGCGTCGGCCACTTTCCTTGGTGACGGCATGGTGTTGTGGGAATGGCGGCTTGACACTTTGGCATGCGGGGAAAATGCCAGTGGCGCTGATCATCATGCGATGCCGAGGAAAAATGTGAGCAACAGGGTCGATAAAGCGGACAAGACGGGCGAGTCCTTTCGGGTCTCGGAACAGAGCCTGAGCGCGCGTGGCCAGCGCAGCCGCGACCGGCTGAAGCAAGCCGCCGTCGCCTGCATCAACCGCAACGGCTTTCGCGCCTTGCGCGTACAGGACATCACCGGCGAAGCCGGCGTCGCCAATGGGTTGTTCTACCGTTATTTTGAGGATCTCAACGAGATCGCAGTCGAGATCGCCTCCGATCTGTTTGCGCGGCTGATCGAAGGTATCGATGGCGTCGATACCGCGCTCGATCCTTTCGCGTGGATCCTGCGCATTCACGAAGTGACGGCTGGCGGCTTCGCTGAAAACCCCGGCATCCTCGGCTGCCTGTTCGGCAAAAGCGACGACGAGAACCGATTTTCGCAAGTCTGGAACGCGAATGCTCATGCCTGGAACCTGCGTGTCGCTGACCGGCTGGTTGCCTGGCGGGTGGCGGCGCCGGGTGAGGCGGAGAGCCTGTGCTTCACGCTGGGCGCTGTGACAGAGGGACTGCTCTATCAGGCGCTGGTTCGTCGGACCGACGACCTCGTCCGTATCACCGGTGGCACCATCGAAGGTCTCGCGAGGCTGATTGCCACCATGTGGTATCGCATCATCTTCCTCGCTGCGCCGGCCGGCTCACCCGACTGGATAGATCGTATCGGTATGGAGGTAACGCGGTAGATGGTCGAAGCCGCCCGTCCTCGTCACGACATGCGCAATGACGTGCCTTCGCTCGTCATCGACAGCGAGCGATTGATGGGCGATCTGCGGCATTTGGCCGAATTCGGCCAGGTAGGCTCCGGTGTCCATCGGCGGGCGCTCGGCGACGTGGATATGGCGGCGCGCGCCTGGCTTCTGGAGCGCATGCGTGCGGCCGGTCTGGAGGCCGAAATCGACGGTATTGGCAACGTCTATGGCCGCACGTTGCATGCCAGGCGCATCGTCATCGGCTCGCACAGCGATACCGTGCCGAAAGGTGGCTGGCTCGATGGCGCGATGGGGGTGATCTACGGCATCGAGATCGCCCGCGCATTCATGGAGCAGTGCGTTGGCGGCGACGTGGGGCTAGAGATCATCTCTTTCTCCGATGAGGAGGGGTGTTTCAGCACACTTCTTGGCAGCCGCAGCTTTACGGGTGAGCTGGACGCAACGGTGGAGGAGGCGGTCAACGAAGATGGCCTTACGCTCGGCATGGCGCTGGAGCGGGCGGGGCTTGTTGGGCGGCCGAGGCTGAGGTTTGATCCCGAAATCCACCTCGCTTTCCTTGAAGCGCATATCGAGCAAGGGCCGGTGCTGGAAAACCAAGGCGCGCGTGTTGGGGTCGTCACGGCGATCGCCGGCCTGCGCGGCTGGACTATCCGTTTCGTTGGCCGCGCCGATCATGCCGGCACCACGCCGATGGCGCTGCGTGCCGATGCTGGCGCAGCGCTTTGTGATTTCGCGGGGCGCTTCGCCGATTTTTGTCAGGCAAACGGATCGACGCATAGCGTGTGGAACGGCGGCGCGATCACCCTGCTACCGGGGGCGCACAATGTTGTGCCGGCGCTTGCCGAATACACCCTGACTGTTCGCGATCCCTCGCAGGACGTGCTCGACGCGCTGGGGGCGGGGGTCGCGCCGATCGCCAGCGCGGTCGCCGACGCGCATCGCGTAAGCTGGGCACGTGCAGATCTCTTCGCTTTGGCGCCCGCGCGGATGGATGAGGGGCTGATGGCTGAAATCGAGGCTGCGGCGCGCCTGCATGGGGTCGAGCCGCTGCTTATGCCGAGTGGCGCTGGCCACGATGCCATGGTCATGGCGCGTCACGTTCCGACAGCAATGCTTTTCGTGCCCAGCATCGGTGGGCGTAGCCACGATATCAGCGAAGATAGCGATGAGCGTGACATCACCCTTGGCGCACAGATATTCGCAGAGGCGGTCTCTCGCCTTTGCCAGAATCTATAAATATAAAAATAATATAAAAGAAAATACCTGCGGGGGAGCGGTTGGAAATATTCCTTCACGCGCAATATCGGGGGTCTTTCTCATGCAAGAATACGGATAAATGTGGTCTGGCCGGGATGCGTTCCGGCTTCGAGGTCAGCAGCATTGCACCGCAAGAGGTGAACCACGTTCGCACAGGTGAATGTGGCGCCATGTTTATGGAAGAACGACTATGAAAGTTCGTGTATCGAATTTGGCCATAGTAATCGCCTGTGTGGCGGCGCCATCCATCGTCCATGCGCAATCGGGAAGCGCTGCTGCCGGCATGCCATCGGCCAGCGACGGGCAGGCCGCCACTTCGGGTGACATTACCGTTACGGCCGAAAGGCGCGAGGAACGCGCGCGAGACGTGCCGATTTCGGTCAGCACGGTTAACGAGGCGGATTACGCACTGATCACTGCGGGCGGTGGTGACATTCGTGCGCTGTCGGGCCGGGTCGCCAACCTGAACGCTGAATCCACGTACGGTCGCGTTTATCAACGCTTCTACATCCGTGGTCTGGGCAATCCCGACTACACAGTCAACGCCCAGTCGCCCGTGGCAATGTACATCGACGATGTGGTTCAGGAAAACGCCTATCTGCGCGGCATGCCCGCCTTTGACCTGCAGCGCATCGAGGTGTTGCGCGGGCCGCAGGGCACGCTTTACGGCAAGAACGCGACGGCCGGCGCGATCAACGTCGTCACCGCCAAGCCGACCAACTACGTCACTGCCTATGCCCGGGTCGATTACGGCAATCTGGGCACAACCAATGTCGAGGCGGCGCTCAGTGGGCCTTTGATCAAGGATGTGCTCAGTGCGCGTGTTTCGGTCCTGTATCAGCATCGAGACGACTGGGTGAAGAACATCGTCACCGGCAACAAGATCGACGGCTATGACGATTTTGCGGCGCGCGGCCAGTTGCTTTATACGCCGACGGCCGAGTTCAAAGCGCTACTACAATTCTACATGCGCTCGCTTGATGGTGGTGAGGCACTGGCATATGGCCAATACGTTGATCCGACTTATGGGCAACTACCAACCGGTCGTGACACCATCGCTCTGGGTATTGATCCACAATACAAGGTCCGCACACGTGGCGCGAACCTCAACATGAGCTATGACCTTGGCTTTGCAACTCTGACTTCAATAACCTCCTACCAGGCCGGCAGCGTCTACGACACCGGTGAGATCGATGGCTCATCGCGCGAAAACTCGATCTCGGGGCAAGGCATCCCCACCATGCACCAGACGACGCAGGAATTGCGCTTGGCGTCGAACGGCAACGGCCCGCTGAGCTATCAGGGCGGTCTCTACTTTTTCAACAGCGAGCTCGGCTATTGGAACACCAGTGTCAACAATGTGGGCAACAGCGCCAGCACAACGGCCGATTCCGCTGCGTATCAGATCGCGCACCAAAACACTGACAGCTATGCGGTGTTTGGCCAGCTCAAGTACCGGATAGCCGATCGGCTGACGCTGACAGGCGGCCTTCGCTATACCGCCGACCACGTTGATTTCCGCCAAGTGACCGGCGCTTACACGCCGGATTCAAAAAATCTGCTCGGCCTGCCGCAGTTCGACACAGATCCCTTTTACCAGACGGCCGGCCGTGGGCCAGATTCGGTCTTCGGCCTGCCGACCTCGGCCAGCACTTCCGGTAACTGGCAAAAGGTCACCTGGGACGTAAGTGCCGATTACAAGCTGAACGATGAGATCAACCTCTACGCCCGCGTGGCCGAAGGTTATCACGGCGGTGTGGTGGCCGGCCAGGCGATCTATAGCGCGTTGCAGCAGGCCAACCCCGAGACAATCCTGTCTTACGAAGTCGGCGTGAAGGGTTCGCTGTTCGACGGCAGGCTGCGCTTCGATGCCGACGTCTACGATTACGACTACAGGCATGAACAGCTCACCGCTTACAGCATCGCGTCGAACGGGCAGGAATTGCTCGGCCTGATCAATGCCAAGGGCGGGATCGGTCGCGGCTTCGAAGGCGATATCACGGCGAAGGTGACTCCGCAGCTGACGCTCTCGGGCAACATGGCTTACGACTACACGCGGATCAAGAATGGCACGCTTGTCCAGAATCCGATCGATTCGAGCCTCACCGTCGACGTCGGGGGGCAGCCCTTCCCCTCTGCCCCGCGCTGGACGGCCGACATCAGCGCCAATTACACCGTGCCGGTGGGCGATGATCGTGCCATCTTCGCGTCGACCGACTGGGTCTATCGCGGGCGCGAGAATTTCGAGGTCGCTTCCTACCTGCTGACAAAAGATTTCAGCCCGGGCAACTGGGAGGGCGGTGCGCGTCTCGGCTACCGCTTGGGCAATGCCTCCATCTCCGGCTGGGTGCGCAACATTGCTGATACTAGGGTCCGGTACAGCGCCGCTACTTTCGCCGGATATTCCGTTTTCTACAATGATCCGCGCACATACGGCATGGAGATGGCCTACCACTTCTGATAATCCCGGAGGCCGACCCGCCTGGGCGGGCGGCCTCCCACCATCTGCCAGATCCACGTCGGCTCCCGGCCGGCCAGCTCATTGTCATGATTGGAGAATTCGGTGTCGATTCCAGATGACCTGCTCCTCAATGCCCGAGACGACATCCTCGTGCGGCAAGACCTGTTGTTAGTGGCGTTGGGGAAGCGCCCGGCGGATTTGGCGATCCGCGTCGGCCGGCTGCTCCATGTCCACAGCAGGACCTGGGCCGAAGATCAGGAAATCGTCATCAAGGGCCGCCGGATCGCGTGGGTGGGCCCCGCTGGCCAGTATCGCGGCGAGGTGGCGCGGCGCGTCCATTACCCGGATCTTGCCGCCGTTCCTGGATTTGGCGAGGTACACAAACATATCGAGAGTACGCATCTCACGCCAGAATTCGAGGCCGCTCTGGTATTGCCGCGCGGCAATACATGGACCTGTGAGGGCAGCCATGAATTTGCCAACGTCAACGGCGATCGCAACATTGAGTTCTGGCAGGCCGCGCGCCTGCGCGGCGTGCCGCACAAGATTTTCATCCAGCCGGGCTCTGCGGTGCCCCCCTCGCACTGGGAGGAGACGGGCGGCCGCTATAGTTTTGAAGACCAGCGCAAGTTCATGGCGGATCACCTCTCGGTGGTCGCGCTCGATGAGGTGATGGATTGGCCAGCCGTCTGGAACCCTGAAAACCCCGCTTATGAGCGCGTGTGGAGCATGATGGAGGCGACCGTCGCGCAGCGCGGCGTGATCGAGGGCCATGGTTCGGCCCTCACCGAGGCGCATGATTCCAGCGCCTACGCCGCGTCCGGCATCTCTGCCGACCACGAACTCTGGACCTTCGAGGACGCGTGGGAAAAGCTGATACGCGGCGTCTTCATCGAGATCCGGCCTTACAACTTTGCGGCCGTGCTGCCCAGGTTGGTCGAAAAGCTCGGGGACTGGTCGCATGTCGCCTTTACGACCGATGATCGCAGCGTGTCCGACACCCTCATCGACGGCGCGGCGGATTACAACGTGCGTTTCGCCATCGAACATGGCGTACCTGCTGACATTGCCTATCAGTGCATGACGCTGAACCCGGCGCGGCGTATGCGCATCGACCAATGGGTGGGCAGCATCACGCCTGGTCGATATGCCGACGTCGTGCTGCTGGATGACGTCGAAAAGGTGTCGATTGCCTGCGTCTATGCCGATGGCGAACTGGTTTCGGAAGGCAAGCGCTATCTGGGGCCGCTACCAGAGATCGAATGGCCGGAATGGGCGACCAAGTCGATCAACGTCGGCCGACGGCTTGAGGGCGGCGACTTCGCGATTCCCGCAGAGCCGGGCCGCAACAGTATGAAGGCGGCGCTTTTGCGGCCCTTTCACTGGAATCAGGAATACATCGAGACCGAACTCGCGGTCGTCGATGGCGAAGTGCAGCGGGACCATACCCGCGCAATCACCAAGTTCGCCATGGTTGATCGCTATACCGGCACGGGCAGGCTCAGCGCCATGTTCTGGCTCGGCTGTGGCCCGGCGGATCCGGATACCGCGCTCGCCTGCTCGATGGCACATGACTCGCATAATATCTGGGTGGTCGGCTCCTCCGACGCGGCGATGGCGGCAGCGGTCAACCGGCTGCAGGAGATCGGCGGCGGCTGGGCGCTTGTCCATGGCGGCGAGGTCGTGGCGGACGTCTGCTATGAAGCGGGCGGATTGATGACCGCACGGCCGGCGGAAGAACTCGACGCCGAGATGCAGGTTTTGCGCGACAAGGCGGCCAAGGTCGAATGGATGTACGAGCCAACGGTCACCGAAATCTGGAAGCCCGGGTTCCCCGAGACGCTGATGTTTGCGACGCTGACGTGCGCACCATGGCGCTGGGTGCTGGTGGCGCCGAGTGCGGCTGCACCGACGGGCTTCGTTAACGTTCAGACTGGCGAGACGCGGCCCGTCGTTTGGTGACCGTTTTTAACGGGAGCAGCGCTCGCTGGCGTGTCACGCCGCCGTGCCGCTTTCTCATGCGCCGCTGCGCGACAGCGTTGCGACTTCCTCTCGCCCCGTGGGATCGAAGATGCCGATGATGGACCGCTTTCTCGAACGCACCTTTCAGCTCCGGCAGCGTGGCTCAAATCTGTCGCGAGAGATCCTCGCCGGCATCACTACCTTCGGTGCGGTGAGCTATATCGTCGTCGTCAATCCGGTGATCCTGGCGCCGAGTCAGGCGGGGCTGGAGCCCCTGATCGTCGGCACCGCGCTCGCTGCGATGATCGGCACACTGATCATGGCGCTGTGGGCCAATCTGCCCATCGCCTTGGCGCCGGGCATGGGCACCAATGTCGTCTTCGCCCAGATCGTCATTGTCAGGATGGGCCTGTCTTACTCTACCGCTCTGACGCTGGTGCTGGTGAGCGCCGCGCTGTTCCTGCTGCTGGCTGTGACACGGCTACGCGAGAAGATCGTCGCCGGCTTTCCCGAGAGCATTCGGGTGGGGATGGGGTGCGGCATCGGCCTGCTCATCGCCTATATCGGGCTGAACAACGGCGGGCTGATTTCGCATGTCAATGGCGGCCTGGCTTTCGGCGCGTTGACCGACGGGCGGGTGATCCTCGGCATCATCGGGCTGGTCTTGACGCCAGCGCTGGTGGCGATGGGCCTACCGGCGGCGCTGCTCCTGTCGATCGTGCTGATCGCGGCAGCCGGGCTTTTCGTGCAGGGGCCGGATGGCGTCGCCCTGACGCGACTACCGGTACATTGGCTCCAGATACCTGACCTCTCGCACGGCCTGTTCATCGCGCCTGACTTTGGCAACTATTTCCTCCATCTGCGCAGCTTGGCGCCAGTGACGTTGTATTTTCTGCTGTCGGCCTTTTTCTCCACCACCGCGACTCTGATCGCCGTGACGCGCCGCGCGGGCATCATCGGCGCAGACGGTAACATCCCGCGGTTCCGCCAGGCCTACGCGGCGGACGGACTGGCCTCCGTGCCAGGAGCGTTGTTGGGCATGCCGACGCTGGGCACTTACGCCGAATCCGCGACCGGTGTTGCAGCGGGAGGGCGGACGGGCCTCACTGCGGTTGTGGTAGCCGTACTGTTCGGCCTGTCGCTGTTCTTCTGGCCGGTGATCGCTGTAATTCCGTCGGTGGCAACTACGCCGGCGCTGGTGATCGTCGGGCTCATGATGATGGAGAGCGTGCTCGAACTGCGCACCGACCGGCCTGAGGATTTCGCGCCAGCGATCCTGATCATGCTCGTCACCGTCACCACCTGCGACCTGATGATCGGCATGGCGCTGGGCTGCTTCGCCTATACGGCAATTGCCATTGCCGCGGGGCGCTGGCGTAGCATCACCGGCATGGTGATGGCGATCGACGGGATCTTCATCGCCTATATGGTCCTTGCCACCAAAGTTTGACTGTGCGCAGGTCAGGAGCTTTGCCGCACAAATCCAGAAAGCTCAGAGCTATCCTTTTTCGCTTCTGACTGTGTTGGTTGTTCTGATTCGTGAGAAGCGATTGAGGATGGCGCGGGGGCTTTGAGTTTGGTTAGGGTCGACCGCCTGATCGGATACCCGCTAGGCGAACCGGCGCTTTTGCCTCGATGCCTGTACGTTCCGTTCAACCATTCGCCATTCGCCGCAAGAGCATAACGTCTCATCGAATACCGAGGTAATAGGGGGTGCTGATAGGGGTGCGGATGAGAGGGGTGTAAAAAAATATAAGAAATTCAAAATTATATTGATATGTGGTGTTGTGTATGGGTGCTGCCCCCGCAACCATCTTGAAGGACACTCGCGAATTTCGCCCGCGCCGCCCGTCAGCGCCGCCGGTATTTCCTTGTCCGCTCAGCCAATTCACAATCGCCCCAAATTCGCCGTGGAGCGTCACGTCCATTTCCCCTCGCTTTGCGCCGGGGGTCAGGGTCACGTGCTCGATCAACCCGCGAATGGCATTGGCCGCCTCGTCGCGGTCGTCCGGACGGTTCAGCGCCTCGGCCAGCCGTTCCACCTTCTGCGCGTAGATCGCGGCAATGTTCGGGTGAATGTCTGGCTGATCCACCGGCGCATCAGCCATGGCAATCTTCAGGACTTTTTCTCTTGCCTCCAGATCCAACAGACGATCCATCAGGGCCTCGCTGTAGCGACCCGCCGCAATCGCATCGACAATGTCGGTTTTACTGCGAGTGACCTTGGCCAACTCAGACTCCGCTGCCCCACGCGCGCTGCGCCGTTGGTGGTTGAGCCGGTTGGTTTCGGCTGCAAATTCTCGGATGGCCTCCTCGACCATCTCCGGCGTCATCAACCGATCCTTGAGCCCGCCGATCACCCGCTCTTCCAGCGCTTCTCGCGCGATCGTGTGGGTGTTGTCGCAGGCTCTGGTGTCCCGATGCGCTGAGCAGGCAAAGCGACCTTTGCTCCGTAGCGTAAAGGCGCCGCCGCAAACGCCGCACTTCAAAAGCCCAGAGAGCAGGGATTTGGGCCGGACGGTACTCCGCATACCGATCGCCTGACGGGTTGCCGCGATTTGACCTTCATATTGAATGGCGATGGATGCTTGCCGGGCCTTCGCCGCCTCCCAAAGTGCATCATCGATGATGCGCAATGCCGGCACGTCGGTAATGACCCATTCCTCCACCGGATTGATCCGGCTGACTCGCTTCCCCGTGCGCGGATCTTTGACGTAACGCTGCCGGTTCCAGACCAGCCGGCCGACGTACAGCTCATTGTTCAGGAAGCCGGTTCCGCGTTTGGCGTGACCGCGCAGGGTGCCATGGAACCAGAGCTTGCCCTCTGGACCGGCAATGCCCTCATCATTGAGGCGGCGCGCGATCATCAGCGGGCTGATCCCGTTGGCGTATTCGCGAAATACGCGGCGGACGATGTCAGCCTGCGCCGGATTGATGGTGCGCTCGCCATGGACCGGCTCGCCCTCGCTGTCGAAGCGCTTGGCAACATCATAACCATAACAGAGACCGCCGCCGGCTTTGCCCTTCTCGACCCGGCCACGCATGCCGCGATGGGTTTTCTTGGCGAGATCCTTCAGGAACAGCGCGTTCATCGTGCCCTTGAGGCCAACGTGCAGTTCGCTGATCTCGCCCTCAGCCAGCGTGACCAACGCGACCCCGTCAAACTGCAGATGCTTGAAGAGTGTCGCGATATCGGCCTGATCGCGGCTGACCCGATCGAGCGCCTCGGCGAGGATCACATCGAACCGTTGGTGCCGCGCATCCTGAATCAACTGCTGGATGCCCGGGCGCAGGGTGACGCTCGATCCCGAAATGGCGGCGTCCTTGTACACCCCCACCACCTGCCAGCCGTCGCGCGCGGCTTGTTCGCGGCAGATGCGCAGTTGGTCGTCGATCGACGAGATCGCGTCCCGGGACGTGGTGTAGGTTCTGACGGTAGCGCTGCTGGCCGGACGCGCGCTTTTCATATCGCGCTGTAGCGGCCGGCCAGTGGCGCGGGTGGT
>Ga0302187_10000877_pt1 | contig 26618 bp, 27 predicted proteins | sample II_Bog_E1_3_FD_202120 | JGI IMG/M metagenome (GOLD analysis project Ga0302187, IMG submission 202120) | Peat permafrost microbial communities from Stordalen Mire near Abisko, Sweden - II_Bog_E1_3 | ecosystem: Environmental > Terrestrial > Soil > Wetlands > Peat | place: Sweden: Abisko...
CCGCCGGTCTCCGGACCCACCCACGGGTACCGGTGCGACCAGCCGTACTACACGGCCGGCTGAGTCGACTCCACCGGGCCTACCGGCCGCACCATGCCGCCAGGGCGACGGCCTCGAGCCCGAGCTGGCGCGTGAGGCCACCGAGGATGGCCTTCTCCGCCGCCCCCCCGACCAGCGGGACCTTGACCTCCAGGTTGCCCGCCACCGTCTCGAGCGTGGCACCGTCCCGGTCGGCCAGGGTGAGGGATCCCCTGCAGTGCAGCATGCCCTCGTAGTGGTCCGGGACCACCACCAGCGTGCCCGTGTGGGCGACCGGGTCGTAGTCCGTCTCGATGACCCAGGTGAGCTTGTCGGCGTCGACGACCATCGCCGCGGGCCCCGAGATGGTGCCGGCGAAGGCGTAGCGGACCCGGACGACGAGGGAGCCCGACGCGGTGGACGCCGACAGGAGCTCGGGCGCCCGCACCGATGACGACGCGTCCCCCAGGCTGGCGTAGTAGCCCGGATCGCCCAGCGCCTCCACCACGGCATCGCGGTCGGCGGCGATCGTCTCGGTCACGGTGAACTGCACGGATCCCCCCTTGGTCGGTCGGACCAGCGTACGGCGGTGCGCCGACGGGAGGCACGATCCGCCGGCGGGCGGGGCCGCTCAGGACAGCACGTTGCAGGTCGACGGTGGGACCCGTCCGGTGAGCGCCAGGGTGAGGGCCACGGGGTCCGCCCGGTCGGCCATGGTCAGGAGGACCGGGTTCACGACGGCGAGCGCGGACGCCGGCGCCTCGACGGCGAGGCCACCGGCGAGCTGGAGGTCCAAGGTGTGGATCACGAGTTCGACCAACCGGGTGACGAGGTACTCGTCGAACCGGAGCCAGCCGGCGAAGTGGACCAGGACGGCGTCGTCGGGTGTCTCGCGCACCCGGGCCACCATCTCCGTCGCCACCTCGCGGGCCCACGGCACCAGGTCGTCCGGGGCCGACCCGGCGGCATCCGCGGCCCGGGCGGCGATCCCGTCGTGGGCGTCCTCGGTCGACAGCGCCACGCGGTAGTAGTCGGCCGCGTCGGCCAACTCGGGACCGGTCGGCTCCATGGCGGCGTCCTGGAAGAGGCCGAGCACGGCCATCCCCCGCACCGTGTGGGCCGCCAGTTCGCGCACCGTCCACCGGTCCGTGGCCGGCAGGTCCGCGGACCGCGGGACGACGATGGCCAGGGTGGACAGGAACTGGGCCACGGCGTCGTCGAGGGCCGGACGGACCGCGGGGGACCGTGGGGCGGACCGGTCGGTGCTCATGGGGTCAGCCGCACGCCGCAGCGTATGCCGCGGTGCCCGGCTGCAGGGCCTGCCCGGAGTCCGGTGCCACCTCGAGGCAGGACTCGTCGACCGCCTCGAAGTCACGGGCCGGCACCTGCTTCAGCTGGTCCACCAGTGTCGCCGACCAACGGGTGTCGGCGGTTCCCTGTACGAACCAGTTGGAGCCGTTGTCGGCCAGGATCAGACCGTAGGTGCGGAGGGTGGTCAGCACGGTCTGGCACGCCGCCGCGCACGTGGACGCCGGCAGGGTGAACGAGGCGTCGAGGCGGAACCGGGCGCCCATGGGCGGGCACGAGGTGTCGGCCTGTCCGGCCTCGTGGCGGGCCGGCCACACGTAGGCCTCCTGGGTGCAGGCGGCGGTGAAGCGCAGGGCGTGATCCATCGCGCCGGCGGCCACCTCGTCGTAGTTGGCCAGTCCGGGGAGGATGGGGAGCCCGGCGGCGTCGGCCGACGTCCAACCGGCCGGACGGAGGGCGTCCGACGTCAGGCTCCAGATGGCCCCGGACCCGGCGGTCGAGCGGCCCTTCGGGTGGAAATGGGTGTCCCAGGTCTCGTACAGGGTGCACGAGGTGGGGTCGACCATCAGGGCGTGGCGGTCCGATCCGCGCTCGATGGGTGTCGAGGACGACAACGGGTAGGGACCGGGGTCGCTCTGGCTGGCGTACTTGAAGCGCACGGGCACGAGCGCGGTCCCGGACGGGACGACCGTCCAGGGGATGCCGTACGGCTTGGAGGCCCGTCCCGAGGGACCGAAATCCGGGTGCAGGAACGTGGTCGCCGACCCCATCGATGCCAGCCAGGTGGCACTGTCCGGGTCCACCGGCAGACCGGTGACCGGGGTGTTCCACACGTTGTCGGCTGGGAAGGCCGGACACGACGTACCGGGGAGCAGCGTGCCCGGGACCGGGGCACCCGACGCGCTCGCCCCGGGGGTCCCGCACACGACGACGGCGCCCAGGGCCAGGACCGAACCGGCGACCACCGCTGCGTGGAGCATCCTGCTCCTCGTCCGTCCCCTGCTGTCCCGCATGGAGCCCCCGCTGTTCGCCCGGGGCCTCCAGCCGGTCGTCCGGCGGGGTGTCCCCACTCCCCCGGAGTGTACGCGTGACCACGTGCGTGGGTGCGGCCCCGGTCCTACAGTGACCCCGTGACCGACGAGATCCGACCCTTCCGCATCGAGGTGTCCGACGCCGACCTCGACGACCTCCGAGGCCGGCTGCACCGCACCCGGTGGCCCGAGGCCGAGACCGTCGACGACTGGAGCCAGGGGATCCCGCTCGCCTATACCCGCGAGCTCTGCGAGTACTGGGCCGACGGCTACGACTGGCGGGCCACCGAGGCCCGCATCAACCACCACCCACAGTTCGTCACCGAGATCGACGGTCTCGACATCCACTTCCTGCACGTCCGGTCGCCCCATCCCGAAGCCCTGCCCCTGGTGATCACCCACGGATGGCCGGGGTCGGTGGTCGAGTTCCTGAAGGCCATCGGTCCCCTGACCGACCCCGCGGCCCACGGCGGCGACCCGGCCGATGCGTTCCACGTCGTCTGCCCGTCGTTGCCCGGCTTCGGATTCAGTGGCCGGCCGTCGGGTACCGGCTGGGGGGTGGAGCACACGGCCGCCGCCTGGGCGACCCTGATGGCCCGCCTCGGCTACGGGCGCTACGGAGCCCAGGGGGGCGACTGGGGGTCGGCCGTCACGACCCAGCTCGGCCGCCTCGACCCGGGGCACCTGGCCGGCATCCACCTCAACATGCCCGTGGTGGCGCCGTCGTCACTCTCGTTCGAGGACCTGAGCGAGACCGAGAGCGCCGCCATCACGTCGATGGCGCACTACCAGCAGTGGGAGGCCGGCTACTCCAAGCAGCAGTCGACCCGACCCCAGACCCTCGGCTACGGCCTGGTCGACTCACCGTCGGGGCAGTGCGCCTGGATCGTCGAGAAGTTCTGGGCCTGGACCGACTGCGACGGCCACCCCGAACACGTCCTCACCAGGGACGAGCTGCTCGACAACGTGATGCTGTACTGGCTGCCGGGCACGGGCGCCTCGTCCGCCCGTCTCTACTGGGAGAGCTTCGAGAAGAGTTTCAGCGATGCCGAGGGCACCATCGACGTGCCCACCGGGTGCTCCATCTTCCCGAAGGAGATCATCCGAATCTCCCGCCGGTGGGCCGAGACCCGCTTCAGCGACATCCGCTACTGGAACGAACTCGACAAGGGCGGTCACTTCGCCGCCTTCGAGCAACCCGAGCGCTTCGTGGGTGAACTCCGCTCGTTCTTCGCCCTGGTGCGCTGACCCTCAGGCGGCCGACCCGCGCACGAGTCGACCTGATCGTGCGCCGGTGTCGGCGTCGTGGAGGCGGGTCGCCGCCCCGTCGACCAGCGTGGCCAGGTAGCCCTCGGCCGGCTGCAGGATGCGGCTGACCCCGGTGGGCAGGTCGTGGCGGAGCTCCGGTGGGCAGATACGCAGCCGCTCGAAGTCGATCACGTTGAGGTCGGCGCGCTTGCCCACCTCGACCGTCCCCCGGTCGGCGAAGCCGTAGAGCTCCGCGTTGGCCCCACTCAGCTTGTGCACCAGCAGTTCGAGCGGCAGGAGGTCGCCCGCCGTGCGGTCGCGGGCCCAGTGGGTGAGGTGGAAGGTCGACGCCGAACAGTCCGAGATGAGGTTCACGTGGGCACCGGCGTCGCCGAGACCGGTCACGGTGTTCGGGTCGAGGAGCATCTCGCGGCAGACGTCGAGGGTGCCGTTCACGAAGTTGGACCCGAGGAGCGCGTAGAACGCCCGGCCCTCGTCCGCCAGCAGCAGGTCGTACATGTACTCGATCGGATCCACCCCGGCGGCGGTCGCCACCGCCCACACGGACTGGTCGAAGCTCGGCTCGTAGTTCACCGGGTCGGTGAGCGGGAAGGTGACCGGCAGGGCGGGAACGAACAGCTCGACGACCAGGGCGCTGAAGTCGTTGGCGTCGCCGGCCGAGGTGTCCTCGGCCAGGATCGCCCGCTTGACCTCGGGCCGGCGCATCTCGGCGACCCGCTCGGCCAGGGGGAGGTGGGCGATGGCCCGGTAGGTCGGCCGCCCCATGAACAGGTGGTAGGTGTCGAGGCTGGTCATGATGGTCACCGACCGGGCGATCGTCTGGGGGCGCAGGGCCAGTCCCTCACGGTTGGCCTCGGCCGCGGCGTCGAGGACGAGGCGCCAGTGGTCGGGATCCTCGAACAGCTGGGCCACGGTGAAGGTCACCGGGCGGCCGCTCTCGCGAGCCGCCGCCACCAGCAGTGGGATCTCGTCGATGGGCTTGGCCCGCTCGCCCCCGAGCCGGTCGAGGCTGCCGATGGTCCCGGCCACGATGGCCTCGAACACGCCGTGGCCGGAGCTGCCCATCGCCCGGGCGAAGGCCAGCACCTCCTCCTCGGGGGCGTAGGTGCCGGGCACCGGGCGTCCCGACTTCGCCTTGTGGCCGATGGTCCGCGACGTGGTGAACCCCACCGCACCGACGGACATGGCCTCGCCGATGATGGACGCCATGGCGGCGATGTCCTCAGCCGTGGCGTCCTCGTTGGCCGCGCCGCGCTCCCCCATCACGTAGAACCGCACGGCGCCGTGGGCGATCTGGGCGGCGATGTCGATGGCGTAGCGGCCGCCGTCGAGCAGGTCCAGGTATTCGCCGAACGTCTCCCACTTCCCCCACGGCATGCCCACGCTCAGGGCCGAGCCGGGGATGTCCTCGACGCCCTCCATGAGGTCGATCAGGGCGTCGTGGTCGGTCGGGCGCACCGGAGCGAAGCCCACCCCGCAATTGCCCATCACCAGTGTCGTCACTCCGTTGGAGGCCGAGGGCTCGAGCAGGTCGTCCCAGGTGACCTGGCCGTCGTAGTGGGTGTGGACGTCGACCCAGCCGGGGGTGACGAGCGCACCGTCGGCGTCGATGGTGTCGGTCGCCGACTCGGTGATCGTGCCGACCTCCACGATGCGGCCGTCGCGCACGCCGACGTCGGCGCTGAACCGGTCCCCACCGGTGCCGTCGACCACGGTCCCGCCCTTGATGACGATGTCGAGCATGGCGTGCTCCTCCGCTCTCCCCCTGCGGTCCGACCCCACGGCCGGACGGCTGTCCGCCTCCCACGGTAGACGGCAGGGGGTGGCGGTGCCCGGAGCCCGGCGGGCGGGGCGGACGTACGCTGTGCCGTGGCCCCCGACCGATCGAACGCGGCGACGGCCCCCCGGCGTTCGCCGGTGGGCCTGATCCGGGCGTGCCACTTCCAACCCACGTTGGCCGTCACCGCGGTCACGACCGCGCTGGCCGTCCTGTCGGGCCGCGGTGCGTCGGGCTGCGTGGCGGTGGCGCTCGCCGTGGTGGCCGGGCAGCTGTCGACCGGTTGGAGCAACGACTGGTTCGACGCCGCTCGCGACACCGCCAACGGCCGGGTCGACAAGCCGATCGTGTCCGGTGCCGTCTCCGTCGCCACCGTGCGGACCGCGGCCCTGTGCGCCCTGGCGGCCTGCGTACCGCTGTCGTTCCTGTCCGGGTGGCGGGCGGCCCTGGTGCACCTGGCCGCCGTGGGCTCGGCCTGGGCCTACAACTCCGGGGTCAAGGCCACCGTGGCGAGCCCGCTCCCCTACGCCGTCTCGTTCGGGCTGTTGCCGGCGTTCGTCACCCTGGGTCTGCCGGGCCACCCGTGGCCGAGGCCGGCGCTGATGGGCGCGACCGCCCTGCTCGGCGTCGGCGCCCACTTCATCAACACGCTCGCCGACCGCGAGGACGACGCCCGCTCCGGCATCGCCGGACTACCCCAGCGCATGGGCGCCGACGCCTGCCTGTTCACCGGGGTCGCCCTGCTGTCCGGCTGTGCGGTGGCCATCTGGACCCTCGGGGGTGGCTCGACCGTCGTCCGGTCGATCCTGCTCGCGGCCTGCCTCGGCGCGGCGGCCATGGTGGTCGTCACGACCCTGCGGGGTGCCCCCCGGGCGGCGTGGACGTGGACCTTGGTGACCGTGCTCGGATGCGTGGTGCTGTTCGGTGTGGCCCGCCCGTCGCTCGTCTCCGGCTGACGCCCGGACGCTCCACCGGTTCCGGAGGCAACCCGATGTTGCGTAGCGGACTCCTCCGGTCCATACTGGCGATGTGGGTGGCGGATCCTGGGGGATCCCGGGTAGAGGCGGCTACTCGGGATTTCCGGCGGCCGGTCCCCCGACGTCCACTCCGTCAGCTTCCTCCAGCTCGGCGAACTGCCACACCAGCGACTCGAGACCGAGCGAGAACAGGTTCCACTCCTGCTTGTCGCCGTCGGGCCCCGTCGGGCGCAGGATGTGCCGGGTCATGGTCGGATCCAGCCGGTCCCAGACGGCGAAGCCCTCGGTCAGCGAGACGGCGAGCATCGACAGCTGCCGGATGCTCAGGCCCGGTCGTAGACGGATGCCGATCACGGTGAAGGCCTGGGTGAGCACGTAGTCCCAACGGGAGGCGTACTCCTCGTAGGTCGTCCGGATCCCGTCGGCCGTGGGGGTCCCCTCCTCGGCCGGCAGGTGCGACACCGCCAGGCCGCGGAGCCCCATCTTGAGGTCCGCCCTCGGGTCCCGGGTCACCGTGTCGGTGTAGGCCTCGCACGCCACCCGGACCACCTCGACGGCCGCCCTCCGGCGTCCCATCGGGGTCGCCAGGTCGGCGTCGGTCAGCACCCGGGCGGCGGCCAGGAGGGTCTCCTCCATACCGTCCCGGTCGTCGTTGACCAGGGCGGCGGCCAGGACCTCGGCCTGGAATTCCGCCATGTCCGCCCAGATCCGACCGATGACCGACGCGTTGGACACCCGCACCCCGTGCTCGACGGCCGCCCTGTCGAAGACCCGTTTGAAGGTGATCCGTTCCGTGCCGTGGGCCAGTCCCTCCTCGAGCAGCATGTCCAGTCCGACCTGGGTCAACAGCTCCTGCAGCTCGCGGCGGCGCATGGGCGCAATCTAGACCCCGTTCCCTCCGCCCCGAGCTGAGGCGGTCCGATCAGCGCCGCTTCGCCAGGTACTTCCGGTAGCCCTCGGCCAGCTCACGCAGCTCCGGGTCGGCGTCGAACCGGGGCTGGAACCGCTCCCAGGCCGCTTCGCGCCGGGCCGGGATGTACTCCGTCGGCCAGTACCCCTCGTGGGGGCGGTACCCCTTCAGGACGTTGCGCGCCACGGTCGATTTGTGCACTTCGTCCACTCCGTCGGCGATGCCCATGGTCGGAGCACCGGCGTACATGGCCTGGAGCGGGGTGAGGTCGGTCGTGCCCAACGATCCCATGATGTGCAGTGCGTTGAACGACACGTCGCGCAGGACCTTGGCCATCGTGAACTTGACCGTGGCGATGTCCGTCCGGCACTCCTGGGTGCTCGAGTGGTCGATCTTCCAGGCCGTCTCGAGGACCAGGAGGCGGAGCATGCGGATCTGGGCGTAGGAGTCGGCGATCTTCTCCTGGACCATCTGGTGCTCACCGATGATCTTGCCGTGCGACTCGCGGCTCAGCGCCCGTTCGCACATCATGTCGAAGGCCAGGTTGCACTGCGCGATGGTGCGCATGGCGTGGTGGATGCGCCCGCCACCCAACCGGCGTTGCGCCAGCACCTTGGCACCGTCCTCGGGACCGAGCAGGTGGTCGAGGGGGACGCGGACCTCGTTGTAGATGATGTGGTTGTGGTTGCGCGGTTCGGGCTGGATCTCGACCCCGGGGGTGTCCCGGGGGACCACGAACATGCCGTTGGTGCACATGACGAAGAGGATGTCGGCGACCCGTCCGGCACTGGTGAACCACTTCTCGCCGTTGATGACCCACTCGTCGCCGTCACGGGTGGCGTACGTGCGGAAGAGGTTGGGATCCGAGCCGCCCTGGGGTTCGGTCATCGAGTACGCCGACCACAACTCCTGGTCGAGCATCGGCTTCAGCCACCGCTCCTTCTGCTCCTCGGTGCCGTAGGCGGCGAGCATCTCCATGTTGCCGGTGTCGGGGGCCGCCGCACCGAACATCTGCGGCGCCGACGGGTACCGCCCCAGGATCTCGTTGAGCAGGGCGAGCTGGAGTTGGCCGTACCCCGGCCCACCGAGGTCCTCGTCGAGGAAGATCGCCCACAACCCCTGGTCCTTCACCTGCTGCTGGAGTCCCTTGACCAGGGCGCGGATCTTCGGGTCCTTGGAGCGGACCGCGTAGGGGAAGACGTACTCGAGCGGCTCCACCTCCTCGCGGCAGAACCGCTCGACCCAGTCGAGCTTCTCCTGGTAGTCGGGGTCCGTCGAGAAACTCCAGCCCATCGTGCCTCCTGGTCCGGGGCCCGATCCCCCGGGCCGTCCCGGACACGCTACCGGGAGCCGGGGGCGTCCTCCGGACCGCACGGGGCGGGGCCGGGGTCACCCGACGCTGGATTAGGTTCCAGGCCGTGCCCCACACCGGCGACGTGCCCGAGCTCATCACCACCACCGATCGGCTGGTGGCGCTCTGCGACGAGCTGTCCACCGAGGAGTACTACGGCATCGACACCGAGTTCCACACCGAGCGGACGTACTGGCCCGCGCTGGCGCTCATCCAGCTGGCCTGGCGGGACCACGTGGCGCTGGTGGACCCGCTGGCCGTCGACCCCGGACCCCTGGCCCGGCTCTTCGAGGGGCCAGGGACCGCCGTGGCCCACGCCGCCGGTCAGGACCTCGACATCCTGCGCCGTGCCTGCGGGTCAGCTCCCGCCCGGGTCTTCGACACCCAGATCGCCGCCGGGTTCCTCGGGATGTCCACGCCGTCACTGGCCCGTCTGGTCGACCACGTGCTCGGGATCAGCCTGGCCAAAGCGGACCAGCTCTCCGACTGGCTCCATCGTCCCCTGCCGGCCTCCCAGCTCGCCTACGCCGCCGGCGACGTCGACCACCTCCTGGCGCTGCGTTCGGTCATGGCCGACCAACTCGCCGCCCAGGGCCGCCTCGAGTGGGCGCTCGACGAGTGCGCTCTGGTGCTGTCCGTCCGCCGCCGCACCGTGGTGCCCGAGGAGACCTGGTGGAAGGTCGGTGACGTGCGCCGGCTGCACGGCGCGGCCCGGGGCGTCGCCCAGGAGGTGACGGCGTGGCGCGAACGACGGGCGGAATCCGTGGACCGGCCGCGTCGCAGCGTGCTGTCGGACCTGGCCATCCTCACCATCGCGCAGCGCCCGCCGCGCGACAGGCGCAGTCTCGAGGCGTTGCGCGGGGTCGACGGTCGCAGCCTGGCCAAGGGTGCCGCGGCCGAGATCCTGGAAGCCGTGGACCGTGGTCGGAACCTGCCCGCCGCCGAACTCCGGCTCCCTCCCGATGCCGTCGAGTCCCAGGCGTCCCCGGTCGCCGTGGCCGTGGCTGCCGGCCTCGTGCGTCAGATCGCCGACGAGCTGGACTTCGACCAGAGCCTGTTGGCCAATCGTTCCGACCTCGCCCTGCTGGTCGTCGGTGCGCCCAGTCGTCTTGACGAGGGTTGGCGCCACGAGCTCGTCGGCGTCCCCGTACGGAGGCTGCTGTCCGGCGCCGTGGCCGCCGCCTTCACCGACGACGGGCGACTCGTGCTCGAAGCACGCTCCCACCTGCCCGCGCCACCCGAGACGCCGGCCTGAGCAGGCGGCATCTGGCGTCCATCCTGGTGACGCCCCTGTCCACGCCCCGGCCACCGGCCACGTCCACGGGGCCACACGACGGGCGGGGTGCCTACCCGGTACCGCCTCCCGGCCCCGGGTCGGGCCAGGGGGCGGAGCGGGACGCCGCACCATGCGGCGGGCGGATCAGGAGGCCGGAGCGCTCACGTAGGAGTAGTCGCACCGGTACCCGTGCGTGCTGCTGTTGATCGGCGGATCGTCCAGGCGCTCGAACTGTCCGTTCACCACCTGGCCGATGAGGTAGCAGTTGCCGATCGTCTTGGCCGCCGGATTGTTGGGGGTGATGATGTGGTCCCCGTCGAACGAGGTGATCTTCGACAGCGCCTGGAGCTCCGACCCACGACTGGGATCGGAGCCGGCGTTCTTCAGGGCCTCTGAGAACAGCTGGGACGACAGCCAGGCGTACAGGGTGTAGAGGTCGGGGTGGAACCCCGGGGACGCCACGTTGACCCAGTGGAGGAAGGTGGCCACGGCCGGAATGTCGTTGGCGTCCCCGCCGAGGTAGAGCGAGGCGTTCTGCTGGAAGTAGTCGCCGTTGATGTTGGCCGCACCGCCCGAGTTGGCGGCGAGCGTGTCGGTGTACGTGGCCGCACCCAGGACGACCACCGGATGGAAGTTCTGCTGGGCAAGGGCCCGGAGCAGTCCGGAGGCGTAGGACTCGGCCATCTGGTCGACGAAGAGGATCTTGACTCCCGCGTTCTTCATCGAGACGACGTAGGGGGTGAAGTCGGTGGTCGTGATCCCGTAGGTCGGTTCGTAGGTGAGGTTGAAGCCCACCTTCTGGAGGACGTACTTCTCCCCGGCCCAGGTCGCTTCCGCCGACGGCAGGTCGGCCACCAGCGCTCCGGCATGGTCGACCGTGTCCGGGAACTTCTTCTTGAAGTACTGCATGGCACCCTCTTCCCATCCGTCGTTGAGGGGCACCGGGCTGAAGGTGTTCGGAAGTTTGTTGGTCGCCGGGTCGAGGACCACCGAGACGTTCGGGACACCCGGGTCGGCGGCGAGGAGTGTTCCGCCGTAGCTGTCCTCGAGGGAGAAGCTACCGACCAGGGCGAAGTCGTTGTCGATGGCGGCCTGGGTCGCCTGCCGGTTGGCGGCGCCGGTGAACCCGTCGTCCGCCGAGTCCACCTTGATCTTGCGGCCGTTGATACCGCCCGTCGAGTTCACGTAGTCGGCGTAGGCCTCGTCACCGACCACGGCCCCCTTGAAGAGGCCGCCGAGCGACAGCGTGGAGACATTGCCCACCGTGACCGAGTCCGAGGTCACCCCGGTGTGGTCGCCGAAGGCACTGGCCGGGATCTTGGACGACGGCGAGGTCGTACCGCTCCCCCCCGAAGCAGCGGTCGTCGTGGTCGACGACGAACTGTTCGAACTACATGCCATCGCCGTGGTCGCCAACAGGAGCGTCACCCCCAGTGCGGCCAGACGCATCTTCCTCCATCGTGATTCCACAGTTCCCCCTATGCAGTCGTTGGTCAGTCGGTCGTGAATCGGTGAGTCGTCTACCCGTCAGTCATGCGGTGTGGCACCGTCGATCTCGCGGAAGCGTGATGAGACCAGCCCGCGCATCTCCCCACTGGTGATGATCCGGAACCGGCCGTTCCCCACGGCATCGAGCACGTCATCCGCCACCTCCGCGGCACTCCGGGCGGCAGGTCCGTCGAATCCCGACCGCACGGCATCGCGCATCATGTCACCATCGGGCGCCCGCCGCTCGCTGCCGAACTCCGCCGGGCGGTTGCGCTCGCTCTCGAGAATCTGGGTCGGCGTCCTCCCGGGGCACAACGCACTGACCCCGACGGTGGCGGCTGACCGGGAATTCCCGGTACAGGCCCTTCGGGAGCGTCAGCCGGCCAACTGGTCCGTCAGCCAGGAGAAGACCACGTCCTGCCACACCATCTGTCCCATGCCTTCGCAGTGCCCCCCGGCGCCTTCCGCCTGGGTGAACCCGTGGAACTCCTTCTCGCACCGGAGGGCGTCGAAGAGCGTGTGACTCTGGCTGGCGAAGTCGCCTTCTCCCTCGGTCACGAGGGTGGGACAGGAGATCTGCTCGGCCAGACCCACCAATGAGTAGTTGACGAGAGTCCGGAGCCAGCCACCGAAACTCCCCGTTCCCATGGCGGCCATCCGTGACCCGTAGAACTCCCTACCGCGCTCGTCGGACACGAACCCCTCGAGCTGCTCGTCCATCGCCGGGTCTGCCGCCAGGACCTTCGCCCAGTCCTCTGCGCTGAACATGCTGACGAAGCGCGACACGAAGTCGTACTGTCCCGGATCGGCGACCAGCGCCCGGATGCGCGGTTCCATGCTCACCCCCCGAGGTCCCAGGTAGCCGCCGAGGCTCCGACCGACCAGGACGAGTTCGTCTTCGGACACGTAGGGCTGGTCGATCACCCAGTCCACCACGGGCGTGAGCACCGCCTCGAAATCCGGCCGCATCGTGACGCCGTGCTCGATGAGTTGGCCACCTTGGCCCGGACCGTCCCAGGTCACGGCATTCCAGCCTTGCGAAAGGGCGCCGTGCGCTCCGTACTTGAACATCTCCTCGCAGGTGCCGTCGAAGCCACCGGGGAAGAGCACCGTGGGACGGGGTGAGTCGTCGGCGTCGGTCGGCCGGAAGACGTAGCCGTCGAGCGGCACCGGATCGAAGGGGATGGAGATGGGCTCGACGGAGACGGGCAGGTGTGCCGTCGCGAGACGGAAGAGGTCGCGGTGCTCCCGGTACCCGGTGACGACCCGCTCGTCGGTCAGGTCGTGCCGGAGGAAGAAGTAGGACTGTCGGGAGTACTCCGAGGCCCGGAGATAGGCGGGCCCCGCCAGCGCCGACAGTCCGTGCCCGGCCGCCCGCTCACCTGACTGTCGTGCCGCGGCGGCCGTCCGGGCCCATTCGTCGTGCCAGGCGGTGTAGTCACCCGCCGGGACCCGCTGGGCCGTGGCGATCGCCTCACCGAGGTCCACCCCACCGACATAGGCGCCGATCAGGGTCCGGGCCAGCTGGGCATCCATGTCGGGATCTTCGTGCAGGGACAACGCCGTACCGCCCTTCGTCCGACAGCCTCACCGGGGAGTCATCGGCTCCTCATCCGGTCGTTCGCGGCACCGAACCTACCCGCACCGTTCACCCGACCGCGGCGGAGACGGGAACGGGGCGGTGCTCCGAAGGCAGACGGCCGTACTCAGGCCATCTCCACGACGGTCACCCGGTTCCGACCGGCCTGCTTGGCCCGGTACATGGTCCGGTCCGCCTCGATGAGCACTTCCTCGGGACGGCATTCCACCCCGGTGACGACGGCGACGCCGACACTGGCGGTCACGTGCAGGGGCTGGTCGGCGATCACGATCGGTTCGGAGACCGCCCGATGCAGGCGTGCGGCCAGAGCCTCGGCGTCGATGGACGGATTCGTCAGATTTTCGAAGAGCGCCACGAACTCGTCGCCACCGAATCGAGCGACGGTGTCCTGCGTGCGCATCAGACCGGTGAAGCGCTCGCCGACCACGGTCAGGAGCTCGTCGCCGCGGCTGTGACCGAATGCATCGTTGACGGCCTTGAAACCGTCGAGGTCCAGGAACACGACGGCCAGACCACCGAGATGACGCTGCATCCGGGCGATGGCCCTGTCCAACCGCTCCAACAGCAGTGCGCGGTTGGCCAGTCCCGTCAGCTGATCGTGACTGGCGACATGGAGTAGCCGTGCGTGGAGCTCGTCCAGCTCGTTGTCGTACTGCTTGGCCATGTTGACCAGACTCGCATTGCAGCTGCGGGCCACCATTTCGATCGCGGCGTCCAGCGTGCCGTCACTGGTCCCCAGGCTGGCGGCTTCCTCGGCCAGCACGAGACACGTCGCGTCCTTCCACCACAGGTTCAACTTGGTGATCAGGGCCACCGAGAGCGTTCCGCTCGGTCCGGCAGTCGGTCCGTCCGTCACGAGATCCGGTCCCGACCGGGCCAGGGACCGTTGCGTGGTGGCCTTCTCCTGGTCGATGGCGGCCTCACGACCCACCGAGGCGATCCGGCTACGGGCCGGATTGCTCGCCCCGGTGCCCGTCTGCAGCCAGTCGGCGATCGCCGTGACCGCCACCGAGACGATCTCCCACATCGGATGTCGGGACACCAGATCGAAGTCCATGTCCTCGGCCTGCTTGACGTACCGGGACTGACAGATCCGCAGGATGTCCTCGCTCCGGGCCTGGAGCGCACGTCCGAGGACGGCCCGCTCGTACCGGCCCGTGTCGTTGTCTTCCCCGGGGTTCGAGGGCGCACCCGTCTCCTCGAGCTGAGTCGAGGGCAGTGCAGAGATGTCCATGGGTCGAATTGTCGTCAGCTAGGACGATCATCTTGAGGCGCCGTGTGGCCCCGGGACGGGGTCTGGCTCGGGGCCCCCACCCTGCTCATTGACCCTGCTCGTTCCCTGCAAGCTTGAGCATCCGATCACAAGGAGCGGGCACGGAAATCGGATCACCCACCCGGTCCAGGGTCGCCTCGAGCGCAACTCACGGACCTCAGAACTCGACGTAGTCCTGCGTCACGACGACGCGGGCGTCTCGGTCCCACCGTCCACGCCACCCTGAGCTCCGTGGCCACTCAGTTGATCTCGCCCTCACCCTTGACGTTCGCGCCGATCTTGCGCATCTCCTCATGGTGTTCGGCGACCCGTTCGGCATCCTCGGGGTCCTGTTCGGCGAGGAAGCGGTCAGCCGCATGCCGTTCGCCGGAATCGGGCTGCTGATCCTCGGCGCGGTCGTGACGTCCTTCCCACGTGTGGCCTTCCGCCGGCTGAGCCTCGGTGCGGGGTTCGGTGTCGGTCATGGTGGGAAACCTCCTGAGCGGCGTGCACCTGCGTCCTACCCGAGGTGCGGCCGCCGAAACGCAACTTGGCCGTCCGGGCGTCGATGTCGGCGGTGTCCGACCATCAGATGCAGTGGCCAGTGGCCCGATGGAGTGGCCAGTGACCGAGACCTCCTCGTCCGCACAGGCCGAGTGACCGACGGATCGCCGGTGGGCAGTGGCGGCAGCGACGGGGCCGCAGCCTCCGTCAAGCCTCTGGCCCGCGACGCACTCACGTGACCAGCGGTACGACCAAGCAGTCCCAACGGGGTTCGAACCCGTGCTCCCTCCTTGAGAGGGCGGAAGGGATCGTGGCAGCCCGACCGAGCCGGTCCCAGGGGATGTCATTTTGGCAGGTCAAAACGGCCATCCTCGACGACCGGTGAAACGCCGTGACTCGCGATGCGACACCGTGGAACGAATTTGTTGGGTGGAATGTTGGGTCTTCTGTCCGTTGCGATATCTACCCTGGCTCTGGAGCTTGTATATACAGACTTTACGGTTGTATATACTTTTCACATGACCAAGCGGCTCGTGGACATCGACGAAGAAGCCCTTGATGCTGCCCGATCGCAGCTGGGTACGACCACGATCAAAGCCACTGTCAACGAGGCGCTGCGGCTGGTCGGTTCCGACCGGTCAGAGATCGTCCGCAACTCGATGGACGTGCTTTCGGCCATGCCGCTCTCCGATCGAGATGATGCATGGCGCTGACTCATCTGGTCGACACCAGCGTCCTCACCCGGGTCGGCTCCCCATCTGTGCGATCAGCGCTCGAGCCCCTCGTTGCGGCCGGATCGGCGGCCCGGGCAGGTATCTCCGACCTCGAAGTGGGATTCTCTGCCCGCAATGACAAGGAGTGGGATGAGCTGATCGGTGCGCTCCAACCAATGGAACTCGTCGAGACGTCGGCGACACACGTCGCTCGGGCTCGCCAGACTCAGAGACTTCTCTCGGCGAAACGCCAGCGGGGCCGAAAAGTGCCTGACCTTCTGATCGCCGCCGCAGCCGAAGAATACGGACTCACGCTCCTGCACTACGACACCGATTTCGACCTCATTGCCGAGGTCACCGGCCAGTCCTGCCAATGGATCGTCACCAAGGGATCTATCGACTGAGAACGACAGATGTTCGAAGCAATTCAGCGATGCAACTTCTCGAACTCGCAGTCCCAACGGGGTTCGAACCCGTGTTCCCACCTTGAGAGGGTGGTGTCCTAGGCCTCTAGACGATGGGACCCTGTCGGACCACCACACTAGGGCGGTCCGTTGACGCCCCGGATGGGGCGGTACTGCCCGCCCCGGAAGGGGCGGTGTTCCACTACTCCCCCGAGAGGGCGCACTGGCTGCTCGGGGGGGAGGGATCGAACCTCCAACCTCCAGATTCAGAGTCTGGCGCTCTGCCGGTTGAGCTACCCCCGAATGGGCGAAGCGCCAATTTAGCCGACCCGGGACCACCCCGGGGCCGCCCCGGAACCGCACGCCCACCGTTCAGCTCTGGCCCGGGTGATCTGGTCCGGGACCCACCCTCGGCGGTGCGTCAGGCCATGGTTCGGGCCGTCACTACGATCATCGACGTGGACGCGCAGCGGGTGGTCATCGTCGGCGGCGGTGTCCTCGGCACCATGCACGCCCACGAGGCTTGCCGGCGGGGCTGGGAGGTCACCCACCTGGAGGCCGATGCGGGCCCCCGGCGGGCCTCGGTGCGCAACTTCGGCCTGATCTGGGTGAGCGGACGGGCCGCCGGCCCCGAGCTCGACCTGGCCATCCGGGCCCGCGAGCTGTGGGAGCAGATCGCCGGACACTCCCCCGCCGTCGGGTTCCGGCCCGACGGCTCCCTCACCCTGGCCCGTCACGACTCCGAACTGGCGCTGATGGCCGAGGCCGCCGGCCAGCCCGACGCCGCACGTCGTGGCTTCGAGCTCCTCGACCGGTCCGGTGTCCGGTCCCGCAACCCTGCGGTCGGAGGCGCCATCGTCGGTGGCCTGCTGTGTCGACGCGATGCCGTGGTCGAACCCGGCCGTGTGCTCGGCACGCTGCGCGTCACCCTCGAGGCCACCGGTCGCTACCGCTGGCTCCCCCGGCGCCAGGCCGTCGACGTCGAGACCTCGGCGCACGGTACCGCCGTGGCCATCGACCACCTCGGTGACCGGCACGAGGGGGACGCCCTCATCCTCTGCATCGGCGACCGGCTGTCCGGCCTCGGTGGACGGGTGGGGGCCGTGCTGGCCGCCGCTCCCCTGCGTCGCTGCCGTCTCCAGATGATGCAGACCGCTCCCTTCGACCAGCACCTCACCACCGCCCTGGCCGACGCCGATTCCATGCGCTACTACCCGGCCTTCGACCTACCCGGCCGGGAACGACTGCCCGAACCCTCGGCCACGGCCAGCGGCTGGGGCATGCAGCTCCTGGTGGTGCAGCGCGCGGCGGGGGGTCTGACCATCGGCGACACCCACGTCTACGACGAGCCGTTCGACTTCGCGGTCGAAGAGCACCTCTACGACGACCTGCGCGCCCGGGCCGAGGGCATCCTCGGGCGTCCGCTGCCGGCTGTCGTGCGACGATGGGCCGGTGTCTACACCGGCGTCACCGACGACCGCATCTACTACCGGAGCACCCCGGAACCCGGGGTCACGGTCGTGACCGGGCCGGCCGGACGGGGCATGACCCTGTCACCGGCCATCGCCGAGGAGACCTGGGAGGCACTGACCCGATGACCACACCGATCCGACTCGCCGCACTGGACATGGCGGGCACCACGGTGGCCGACGAGGGGGCCGTGGCCGAGGCGTTCCAGTCCGCCCTCGACGCGGTCGGCCTGGTGGCCGGTGACCTGATGGACGACCCCGGGGCCTACGTCCGCCGCACCATGGGCCAGTCCAAGATCACCGTGTTCACCGAGCTCCTCGGGGGTGACGGCCACCGGGCCGCACAGGCCAACGAGGCCTTCGAGTCCGCGTTCGACCAGGCCGTCGACCGGGGCGAGGTGGCCGCCCTGCCCGGAGCCGAGGACGCGTTCGCTGCCCTGCGCGACGGAGGCGTGCGGATCTGCCTGACCACGGGGTTCTCGCCCGCCACCCGCGACAGGATCCTCGACGCGCTGGGCTGGAGGGGACGGGTCGACCTGGTCCTCTCGCCGGCCGATGCGGGCCGGGGGCGGCCCTGGCCGGACATGATCCTGGCCGCCGTGCTCCGACTGCGCATCGACGACGTGGCCGAGGTGGCGGTGGCCGGCGACACCACTTCGGACCTCGTGGCCGGGTCGCGATCGGGGGCGTCGATCGTGGCCGGGGTGCTCACCGGGGCCCACACCCGGGACGAGTTGGCCGAGGCCCCCCACACCCATCTGCTGAACTCGATCGCCGACTTTCCGGCCCTCGTGCTGACCTGATCCTGCGGTTCCCCGCCCGGCGGATCGCCGGTCGATGCCGCCCTCGGTGCTCCGCTATCCGAAGGAGTGGATCGAATCGAGGTTGTCGAACCCGATGATCCGCCCGAGGGCGACCCCCAGCGTCTCCTTGGCGTAGTACGGGACCGCCGAGATCCCGCTGATCGGCGACGTCTGGGTGGGCGTGGGATGGGGCGTCAGCCCGACCGACGACGCGATGGCCATGGACCGCGCCATGTGGAACTTGTCGCTCACCACCAGGACCGAGGTGTCCCCCCGGGCGATCAGCGCCGGGGCGGCCTCGGACAGGTTCTGCCACGAATCGCGTCCGCCGGCCTCCAGGATGTCGGTCGCCGGGACGCCCACCGATTCGAGGTAGCGGGCCGAGGCCTGGGCTTCGGTGTAGGTGTCGCCCGGCTCCTTGGATCCCGTGACCATGATCATGGACGCGTAGTGCTGGTGCCACAGGAGTGCCGCCTGCTCGAGCCGGGCCTCCAGATCGGGCGACGGCACGCCGTTGTACTGGGCCGCGCCCATCACCACGATGGCGTCGGCCGCCTGCGGGTCGTACTGCTGTCCCGTCCGCCAGACCTGGTACGCCGTGATGCCGAGGTAGACCACGACGGCGATCACCAGGTACTTGACCAGCCGCAGGGCGAACCGGAGGATGCGGAAGACGAACAGGGTCGTCCCTCCGTCGACCGGAATCAGTGGACCCGGCCGGCCGGAGCCGCGGGTGACGTCATGTGGCGGGCGTGCCGCCGGCGGCGAGCAGATCGGCGGCCGAGCGCAGCCGGGCCAGGGTCCGGTCACGGCCCAGCACCTCGAGTGCCTCGAACAGGGGTGGGCCCACCCGACGGCCGGTGACGGCGATCCGGACGGGCGCCTGGGCCTTGCCCAGCTTGCGCCCGACCGACTCGGCCACCTCCAGGGTTGCGGCGTGGAGGGCCGCGCTCGTCCAGTCGTCCCGCAGCGCCTCGTAGGCGGCGGTGGCGGCCGCCAGGATGGCCGGGGCACCGTCGTCGCCGGCCATGGCCTTCGCCCACGAGTCGGGGTCGAACACCGGGGCGTCGAGGAAGAGGAAGTCGACCATGGCCGGAACCTCGCCGAGGACGGCGACCCGCTCCTGGATCACCGGGGCCATGGCCGCGAAGGCGGCCGGGTCGAAGGAGTCCGCCGTCCACGGTGCGGCGTCACCCTCGAGCCACGGACGGCAGGCCTCGATGAAGTCGGCGGGAGCGAGCGCCCGGATGTACTCGCCGTTCATGTGGGTGAGCTTGGCCACGTCGAAGAAGGCAGGCGAGTGGTTCACGTCCGCCAGCACGAACCACTGGACCATCTGGTCGCGGGTGAAGATCTCGGACTCGTCGTTCGGCGGGCTCCACCCGAGCAGGCCCAGGTAGTTGACGAAGGCATCGGGCAGGTAGCCCTGGTCGCGGTAGGACTCGACGGCCACCGGGTCCTTGCGTTTCGACAGCTTCTTGCGGGCCTCGTTGACCAGCATCGGCAGGTGGGCGAACACGGGCAGTGCCGGTGTCGGCTGGCCGGGCGGCCCGAAGGTCCCGTCGGTGGTCCACCCGATGTCGGCCAGGGCGCCCCACACGAGGATGCCCCTCGGCGTGGTGGGCAGCAGGTCCTCGCCCCGGATGACGTGGGAGATGGCCATGTCGATGTCGTCGACCACATTGGCCAGCACGAACAGCGGAGCACCGCTGCCCTTGACGGCGACGAAGTCGTCCATGGCCGAGCACGGGAACTCGACGTCGCCCCGGATCACGTCGGGCACGGTCACGATGCCGTCGTCCGGCGTCCGGAACCGCAACGCCCGGCCGTCGCCCCGCGGCAGCCCGAGATCCCGGCAGTGCCCGTCGTATCCCGGGGTCAGGATCCCGGCCGCCTTGTTGCGGGCCGTCACCTCGTCGTGGGTGCACGCGCAGGCGAAGAGGCGACCGGCCTCCCACAGGGCGTCGATCGCCTGTCCGTAGCGCCCGCCCCGCAGGGACTGGCGGTACGGGCCCTCGTCGGCGTCCATGCCGAGCCAGTGCAGGGCCGTCAGGATGCCGTCGACCCACTCCTCGCGGTTGCGCTCGGTGTCGGTGTCCTCGATACGGAGCACGAACGTGCCGCCGGACTGACGGGCCACCAGCCAGTTGAACAACGCGGTACGCGCGCTACCCACGTGGAAGTAGCCGGTCGGCGACGGGGCGAACCGGACCCTCGGGGCGTCTGGTGCCACCCCGGGCTTACTCGTCCTCGACGATGGTGATGGCGCCGGTCGGGCAGCCGTTGGCGGCCTGGCGGACCTTCTCCCGCAGTTCCTCGCCGGGGTTCTCGTTCAGCACGTAGAGGAACCCGTCGTCACGGACCTCGAAGACCTCGGGGGCGATGCCCATGCAGACGGCGTTGCTGGCGCACTCGTCGTAGTCCACAACAATTTTCACGGCGTTCCTCCGGGAGTTCGGTGAAGACGCCCACTGTACCGGCACTCGGCCCCGGTGACGGGACGTCCGCCCGGCCCACCGGACCGGACTCCGTACGTCGCCACCGTGCCGGACATGAGCGTGGGAGCCGGGCGTAGCCTCGGGGCATGTGCCGAAACATCACCATCCTGCGGGGGCTCGAACCCCCGGCCACCGCCGACGAGGTGGAGGCCGCCGCCCGTCAGTACGTGCGGAAGGTCGGTGGGGTCCAGGCCCCCTCCCCGGCCACCGCCGACGCGTTCGAACGGGCCGTCCGGGCCGTGACCGACGCCACCGCGGAGCTGCTCGCCTCCCTCCCACCCCGGCGGAACCCGCCGCCCACGGTGCCGCCCCTCCGCCGGCGGGCCGGGGCGTCCGGCTGACCGCCCTCGTCAGACCGGCCGGCCGTCAGACCAGCCGGCCGTCCACCAGGGGCACGGTCCGGGTCAACTCGACCGACTCGAGCATGCGCCGGTCGTGGGTCACGAGCAGCAGGGTCCCGGTGAAGGAGTCGAGTGCGGACTCGAGCTGCTCGATCGCCGCCAGGTCGAGGTGGTTGGTCGGCTCGTCCAGGACGAGGAAGTTGACCCCGAGCGCCTGGAACATCGCCAGCTCGGCGCGGGTCCGTTCACCGGGGGACAGCGTCGCCGGCGGGCGGGTCACCTGGTCGGCCTCGAGCCCGAACTTGGCCAGCAGCGACCGGGCCTCGGACACGGTGAGGGCACACCGGTCACAGACGTCACGCACCAGATCGCGGTGGCCGCCCAGCAGCCGACGATCCTGGCCGAGGACCCCGGTCACCACACTCGGGCCGACCCATCGTTCCCCGGCGGTCAGCGGCACGGTACCGAGTACCGCGGCGACCAGCGTCGACTTGCCCGAGCCGTTGGCCCCCTGCAGTCCCAGCCGGTCGCCCCAACCGACCTCGAGATCGAGGGGTCCGAGCCGGAAGTCCCCCCGATCCACGACGGCACCGGAGAGGCGGACCACCACGTCTCCGGCCCGGGCCGTCTGCTCGATGGTGAACCGGAGGTCCCATCCCTCCCACGGCTTCTCGACCGCCTCCAGCGACGCCAGGGCCCGTTCCGTCCGCCGGGCCTTCGACGCCAGTTTCTCGGTCCGGTCCACCCGGAACCCCCGCTGGGCCTTGTCGTTGTCCTTCGGCGACCGGTTCTCCTTGGCCACGCCGGTGGTGGCCCACTGGCGTTGCCGCACGGCCCGCTCCCGCAGTTCGGTGCGGGTGCGCTCGAAGTTACCGTAGGCCTCCTCGGCATGTCGTCGGGCCGTGGCCCGCTCGGCCCGGTAGCCCGCCCAACCGCCTCCGAACTCCCGCGCCGTGCCGTCGTGCTCGTCGAGCTCGAGGACCGTGGTCACCGTCTGCTCGAGGAAGGCCCGGTCGTGGCTGACGATGACCATCCCACCCGGGCGCCGGGCGATCCACGCCTGGAGGCCTCCGATGCCGTCGAAGTCGAGGTCGTTGGTGGGCTCGTCGAGCAGCGTGACGGCGAAGCGCGACAGCTCGATCGACGCCAGCGCCACCTTGGCCTCCTCGCCACCGGAGAGCGCGGACAGCGGCCGCTCGGCGAGCGAGGGGTGCAGACCGAGTTCGTCGAGGACGGCGCCGATGCGCGCATCGAGGTCTCCGGCGCCCAGTGCGGTGTAGCGCTCGAGGGCCGTCTCGTAACGCAGCTCCGCCCGCCGGCCGCCGCCGGCCAGTCCGGCGGCGGCCGAGGTCAGCTCGTCCTCGGCCGCCCGCGCTCCGGTGCGCCGGGTCAGGTGGGCCCGCACCGACTCGCCCGGCACGCGCTCGTGCTCCTGGGCCAGGTAGCCGACGGTGGCCGAGGCGGGATCGCGGGAGACCGTGCCGGCATCGGGCTCCTCCAGGCCGGCCAGCAGCCGGAGGAGCGTGGACTTCCCCACCCCGTTGGGTCCGGTCACCCCGACGCACGACTCGGGTCCGACGGTCAGCGAGACATCGGTGAGCACCGTGTGGCCGCCCCGGGCCAGCGCCAGGTTCCGGGCCACCAGGGTGGCCGACGACGACGGGTCGTCACGACGGGATGCAGGGGTGGAGCGGGAGACAGGCACGGGGGACCTCCGGGACCGGGGTACGGACAGGACGTGGTCGACCGGGTCTCACTTCACGTGGCGATCGTATCCCCGTGGGCGTCCCGCCGCGGGAGAGGGTCCGTCCCGGTCAGGCCAGGCAGCACACATGGGTCGTGAGCGGCCCACCGTTCCAGACCGTGGCGTCCCCCAGAGCGGCCCTGTGGTCCATCCGCCGGCCCTCGGCATCGGCCCGGGCCCGGTGGAGATTGAGGACCACCCGTTCGGCGTCCGGCCACCCGGCGAACTCACCGAGATCGGCGGTCCGGGCGAGTTCGAGCGGCGTGAGTCCTTCGGCGGCCGCCCGGTCGGACAGGTCGAGGATGAGGCGGTAGTAGCGCTCGTGCTCGGCCAAGACGTCGGGTAGGTCCCGACCCGTGGTCACCGGTCCGTGCCCAGGAACCACCACGTCGGGTCTGAAGTCGGCGATCCAGTCGAGGGCCCGCCGCGCGCCCTCCACCGACCCGCTGAACGCCAGCGGTGTCAGCCCCACGAAGAGGAGGTCGCCGGTGAACAGGACCCGTTCCTCGGGCAGCCACGCCACCAGGTCGCCCGCGGTGTGGGCGGCATAGCCGGGGTGGACCAGGTCCACCCGACGGTCGCCGGTGTGGAGGGTGAGATCGGTGCGGACGACGACCGACGGCACGCGGCGGGTGACGGGACCCCAGTCGGGCACCGGATCCCAATGGGGCGTGCAGCGCTCGATGAGTCGGTCGGCCAGCAGGTTGGACCGCATCGTCTCGTGGCCGATCAGCGCGGCATCGGGCGGCAGGAGCGAGTTGCCGTAGGTGTGGTCGCCGTGTTCGTGGGTGTTGACCGCGAAGCGGACCGGTGACCCGTCGGTCGCGGCGGCCACCGCGTCGAGGAACCGGCGGGTCCGGTCCGCGGTGGCACAGGTGTCGATGATCAGCGTGCCGTCCGCCCCTGTCACCACACCGGCGTTGTTGAGCCACCAGGTGCCGTCGGGTTGGATCCAGGCGAGTACGCCGTCGACCACCTCCACCAGGTGTCCGGCCGCGACCGTCGAGTCCGGGGAGTGTCGGTGGCCGTCCACGACCCCATTCTCTAGTCGATCGCCACCCGCCGTGCGGGGTACCCGACGCCGGCGACCGCCCGCACGTCGACGACGTGACTAGGGCTTCTCACTCCCGACGACCCACATGGCGAAGAACTGGGATCCGCCGCCGTAGGCCTGTCCGAGCGCCAGCTTGGCCCCGTCCACCTGGTGCTCGCCGGCCTGGCCGCGCACCTGCATCGCCACCTCGAGGAAGCGGAGCATGCCCGAGGCACCGATGGGGTTGGAGGACAGGACACCGCCCGAGGCGTTCCACGGGATGTCGCCGTCGAAGGCCGTCGCCCCGGACTCGGTCAGCTTCCAGCCGTCGCCGAGGTCGCAGAATCCGAGGTTCTCCAACCACATAGGCTCGTACCAGCTGAAGGGGACGTAGATCTCGGCGCAGTCGAACTGCTCGCGGGGGTTGGTGACACCGGCCTGGCGGTAGACGTCGGCCGAGCAGTCCCGGCCGGCCTGCGGGTTGATCTGGTCACGACCGGCGAACATGGTCGGCTCGGACCGCATGGCCGCGCCGTGGACCCAGGCCGGTGGGTAGTGCCCGGACACGGCGTCCTCGGCGGCCAGCACCATGGCGGCGGCACCGTCCGACGAGGGACAGGCCTCCAGGTAGCGCAGCGGGTCCCACAGCATCATCGAGTCCTCGACCATCTTCATGTCGATGTCGGCGAGGTGGAGGTGGGCGAAGGGGTTGCGCATGGCGTTCTTGCGGTCCTTGACCGCCACGATCCGCCCGATGTGGTCGGGTGCCCCCGAACGGCGCATGTAGGCCCGGATGTGCGGCGCGAAGTACCCACCGGCGCCGGCCAGCAACGGGGCGGCGAAGGGTTGGGGAACCGACAGCGCCCACATGGCGTCCGAGTCGGACTGCTTCTCGTACGCGACGGTGAGCACCCGCTTGTGGATGCCCGAGGAGATGAGGTGGGAGGCCACGAGGGCGGTCGACCCGCCGACCGAGCCGGCGGTGTGGACCCGGATCATCGGCTTGCCCACCGCACCGAGGGCGGGGGCCAGGTAGATCTCCGGCATCATGTTGCCCTCGAACATGTCCGGAGCCTTGCCGATGACCACGGCGTCGATGTCCGACCAGGTCAGGTCGGCGTCGGCCAGGGCCATCTTGGCCGCCTCACGGACCAGGCCGGCGATGGACACGTCGTCCCGCTTGGCCTTGTGGTGGGTCTGGCCCACTCCGATGACTGCACAGCGCTCTGCCATCACGCACCTTCCAGGACGCACACGAGATTCTGTTGGAGACACGGGCCCGACGTGGCGTGGGCCACGGCCCGGTCGGCCTGACCGGCGGCGATGCGGCTGGCCGCCTCGCCGATCCGGATCAGTCCCGCCGACATCAGCGGGTTGGCGGCCAGCGGGCCGCCCGACGGGTTGATGACCACCGAGTCGTCGAGGCCGAGGGCCTCGGCGAGGATGAGTTCCTGGTGGGCGAACGGGGCGTGGATCTCGGCGATGTCCACCTTGCCGGCGGCCACCCCCGCCACCTCGGCGGCCTTGGCTGTCGAGGGCGACACGGTCAGGTCGCGAGCACCCAGCGAATGGGTCTCCATCCGGTGGTCGAACCCGGTGATCCACACCGGACGCTCGGACCACTGTTCCGCCTTGTCCCCGGCGGCCAGCACGATGGCGGCCGCACCGTCGGTGATGGGCGGCAGGGCGTGACGCCGGAGCGGGGCGACGACGTACTCGTCCTGGAGGAGCACCTCGGCGGACACGTCCTTGCGCACCTGGGCCTTCGGGTTGGCGAGGGCGTCCCTGCGACTGCGCGACGCCACTTCGGCGAAGTCGGCCTCGGTCGCCTTGCCCGAATCGATGAGGGCTCGCGCCTGGAGGGCGCTGAGACTGACGATGTCCGGCCACAGCGGCGCCTCGTAGTAGGGATCGAGCTGCAGCGTCAGGATCTCGTTCAGATCACCGAGGGACGACCGGCCGAACGAGTACACCAGCGCGGCGTCGACCTCGCCCTCCTGGAGGAGCACCCAGGCCTCGTAGAGCGCCCAGGCGCCGTCCATCTCCACGTGGGACTCGGACCGCGGGGGCCACACCCCCACGGCGTCGAGCGCCATGACGAAGCTGAACGGTCCACCGATCAGGTAGTCCGTCGAGCCCGAGCAGATGAAGTCGACGTCGTCCTTGGTGATCCCGATGTTGCCGAAGACCTCGGCGATGACCGGGTGCAGGGCCTCGGCCTCGTTGCGCTCGCTCTCCCGGCGCACGCTCTGCGCCTGGGCGAACGACGCGATGGAGACGGGACGGACGGTCCTTCCGGCGGCGCTCACAGGTACTCCTTGTAGGTGTCGTAGTCGGCGTCGGGCTCGCCGTTGGGCCGGAAGTACCGGACCGAGGCGAGGGACGGGATCAGTTCGGACTCGTCGACCCACACGGCCTCCACCCGCATGCCCATGCGGATCTGGTCGGTGGGGATCTCCTGGATGAGGCCCATGAACGAGAGGTTGGCCCCGTCGAGGAGGATCTGGGCGCAGATGTAGGGGATCTCGATGGACTGTCCGGCGAAGGGGACGTTGACCACACAGAAGGTGGTCACCGTGCCGGAGTTGCCCAGCAGCACGTCCTCGGTGGTGGGCACGCCGTCGGTCGGGCAGGTGCCACGGCTCGGCACGTAGACCTTGCCGCAGGTCCCGCACCGCTGGCCGAGGAACTCACCGCGCTCGAGGCCCCGGAGGAACTTCGACTGGGCGACCCCGGGGGTGAACTCGAAGTCGAGCCGGATCGGGGTGGCGAGCATGGTCACCGGGCCCGCGTCGTCGGTCTGCTCGTCGGCCATCAGGAGGCACCTCCCTCGATCACGAATGCTTCGACGT
>Ga0302187_10000882_pt1 | contig 26550 bp, 23 predicted proteins | sample II_Bog_E1_3_FD_202120 | JGI IMG/M metagenome (GOLD analysis project Ga0302187, IMG submission 202120) | Peat permafrost microbial communities from Stordalen Mire near Abisko, Sweden - II_Bog_E1_3 | ecosystem: Environmental > Terrestrial > Soil > Wetlands > Peat | place: Sweden: Abisko...
ATTATCAGTCGCGCCTGCCCGGCGAACCCGCGCATGGCTATAGCGACTTTCAGGAACACCCGCTCGAGCCGCGTTCGGTCCGTTTCACGCTCGCCAAGACGTTTTAATCGGCGGCTGCGCTCGCGTGTTCGCGCTTTCCCCGATGCGCAGGTTTTTGCACGTCACGACGGCAGGGCCATGCAGTTCGCAGTTTGACCGGCCGCACACGCTGCCTCAACGTCAGCAGGCCTGCTGGCTTAGCCTTCACTGGGACGCGGCACGGCCCGCTTCGCTTCCCACGGATGAGATCGGCTCCATCCGCCAAGGTGCCAAGACCTCTGGTGGGGGGCCCTTGATTGCCTTGATCAGGCCCGCGCCATTCAGTTCGTAAAGCAGATATCCGTGGGTACGCTGAACTTCTCCGGCCTTGAGCGCACGGCCAAATATCGTGGTATCGTCACAGTCCTTGATACATCGCAAGCGACTGCGCACTTCGGCAGCGGCGCCGGTGCTGTCCGAACAAAAGAACAAAACGTCCAGTGACTCGGTCACGAATGGCCGCTGCCGGGCATAAAAGGCCCGGACGGCTGCCTTGCCGCGGATCTGCATGACGAAACGGATGTCATCGGCATAATAATCAACGACGCGCGGGTCGCCAGCATTCATCAATGCGACATACCGGTCATAGGCGGCCCGATCAAAACGATCGCAGTCCTGGGCGATCGCCCGTCCCGGACGCAGCAGCAACGACGCCATTCCGGCGAATGATGTCGCCAGAAAGGCGCGGCGCGGCGGCCCGTCGGCTTTGGCCAAGACCAACGTCAGCTCTGCCCGGTCAGATGCAGGCCAATCCCCTGCAACGGCGCGAGCGCCTGAAGGATCGGCGGCAGAATCTTCACAGGCCCGGTTCCCGCCGGATAGCGCAACTGCGGATCGCAGTCCGTGGCGGCGGCCATCGCGGCTTCGACGACGGGCGTGACGTCGTCCGGGGCATGCGCTTCAAGGCCGTCGAAGTTGCGGTTGAACACCTCCGCGATCGCCGCATAAGGTGCGCTTGCCGCGCGATCGAGCGACTTTTGCGGCAATGCCGTTTTGAACGGCCCCGGCACCACGCTGACCACGCGCACCCCAAAACTGCGCGTTTCGATGTCGAGCGCCGCCGTCGCCGTATCGAAGCCATGCTTGCTGGCGCAATAGGCGGCCATGAACGGCGTTTTCAGGAACGCCGCGACCGACGTGATGTTGATCACCCGTCCCGCGCCTTGCGCGCGCATGACCGGCAACGCCAACCGGATCAGATCGAGCGGGCCGAACAAATTGGTTTCGAACATCATCCGCCACTGATCGTCTGGCGTATCCTCGAACGATCCGCGCGCGCCGACGCCTGCGTTGTTGATCAGCAGATCGAGACGGCCAAACCGCGCAAGCACACCATCGACGACCGCCTTGCGCATGTCGGCATCGGTGACATCGAGCGCCGCGAGCACGACATCGTCTGGCCTGGCGGCGGCCAGCGCCTTCAGGCTATCCGGCGCCGAGTCTGGCCGCCGCATGGTCGCGACGACCTGATATCCGCCCGCGGCAAAGGCAAGCGCCATCGCCTCGCCAAAACCCGAGCTGCACCCTGTAATCAGTGCGACAGGCATACCCAATCTCCCACATGAATTGCGGCCGCAGCGCGCGCGCCAACCCGATGTCTCACTTCATCAGTTCGGCGATCACCGGATTCGGCGGGCCCCACTGTCCGCCCAGCAGCTCGCCGAGGCCGACGACGCCGCCGCCGTCAGAGGTGCGCAGTTGATCGCCGTCGGTCCAATGTTCGATCTCGTGCCCCCAGGGATCGTTCCAGTAATCGAAGATCTGGCTGCCCAGGATGTGTCGCCCCACGCCCCAATGGGCCTGCCAGCCCGCAGCTTTCAGATGCTCGTGACCGGCCATCAGGTCGTCGATATCCGCCACCTCGAACGCGGAGTGCATGAACTGGGGCGGCGCGCCGGGTCGCTCGAACACGAACACGGTGTGATGATCGCAGGGCTCGTCGCCACGATCGGCGCGCAGGAAGGCGCCAATCGCAACGCCGGGTTCGGGTTGTACCTCGTCCGACGTGACGAAACCGAACCGTTCCTTGTACCATTGCTGGGACCGCGCGAAATTCGACACCCCGAACACGCAGTGACCAAGCCGTTGTACATGCGAAGCGCCCTGCGCCACGCGGCGGAAACGCGCGACCCTCGGATAGGCCCCGCCGTGGTTCCAGGGCTCTGGAAACGGGAGCGCCCGCTCCGCCGGCACGGGCTTTTCCTGCTCGGCAACCGCTTCTATCAGGAAACCATCGGGATCGGTGAGCCGGACGACCAGTCCGCCACCCGGCGCATCGAACGGCTCGACCGTCTTGCCGTCGTGCGCCGCGAGCCGCTCGAGATCGGCCCGGTCGCGCACCCAGATCCCCAGCGCCGCGAAACCGGGCTCACCGCGCTCGGTCGCGTGGAGGAAGGGCGCGCGGCCGGTGCCGCGCATGAACAGACGGCCGTCTTCCTGCAGCGGAACGGCATCCACCATCCCGAAATCAAGCAGGAAGGACCGCATCTTGTCGAGGTCCGGCGCGCGGAAGCGCACATGGGCCACGTCATAGGCTTTCGCGATACTCATCGCTGACAGGCTCCGAAAATAGGCCGGCTGTTACGCGTTGCGCCGCCGGGCGCTGGCTTCACAAAATGGCTTCGGCCAAACCGCGGCATGTCTGGCCGGCGGTCGACCATCGAAATGGCATTCACGTTCAAAATTCACTCGCTGGCGCAGATGCCCTCGATGACTCCGATTCCCTCGATCTCGCACCGGCAGACGTCGCCCGGTTGCAGGAACTCCTGCGGCTTGCGCGCCCAGCCGACCCCACCAGGCGTACCGGTGAAGATCAGATCGCCCGGCTCAAGCGTCATCGCCTGCGACAGATATTCGATCTGGGCCCACACATCGAAAACCAGGTTCGCGGTATTCGATTGCTGGCGCATGTCGCCGTTCACGGTGCAGGTAATCTGGTGGCCGTGCGGGTCGGGCATCTCGTCGGTCAGCGTGATCCACGGGCCGAACGGCGCGTGGCTATCGAACGACTTGGCAATCGACCACTGCGGCGAGTGCCCCTGCCAGTCGCGCACGCTGACGTCGTTCCCGACGCAGTAGCCGAACACCGCCTGGGGCGCATCGGCGCGTGAAATGTGCCGCCCGCCCTTGCCGATCACCGCGACCAGTTCGACCTCATAGTCGAGGCTGCCGGGTGACGCCCTGGGCACCTGGATCGCATCATAGGGACCTGCGGCGGAACTCGACGCCTTGAGGAACCACATCTGCCGGGTCGGCGTTTCGCGGCCGGATTCGGCAATGTGATCGGCATAGTTGAGGCCGATCGCCAGGATCTTGCCCGGTCGCTTGACCGGCGCGCAAAGCGTGACGCTGTCGAGCGCAAGCCAGCCTTCGGTCGCGCGCGCCAGACTGTGCAGTTCCGGCCCGACTGCGCCGAAATCGGCGATCAAGGCCTTCATGTCGGTGGCCCCGGGCACGGGCAGGATCTGCCGATCCCTGACGATCCCGACCTGCTCGGCCCCACCGGCCTGAAAAACTGCGAGTTTCACGGAATGCACCCTTTCTCATTGCCGCTGCCGGAACACATCCCGGTGCTGCGGCGGTATCTGGCCTGGCGCTGTCTTGCGCCGCCGCCTGGCGCAATGTTAGGTGCCTCAATCGCGCGCGCGAATGTCCCGCTGCGTCAGATCGGATAGTGCCCCGGTTGCGTTTCGATCGTCACCCAGCGCAATTCGGTGAATGAATCGATGCCGGCCCTGCCGCCGAACCGGCCATAGCCCGATGCCTTGGTGCCGCCGAATGGCATCTGCGCCTCGTCGTGCACGGTCGGCCCGTTGATGTGGCAGATGCCCGACTGGATCTGCCTGGCGACACGCAGGCCACGCGCCGTATCGCGCGTGAACACGGCGGCCGACAGGCCATAGGCGGTATCGTTGGCCAATTCGATCGCATGCGCCTCATCCCGCGCCCGGATGACCGCGACGACGGGGCCAAAGCTCTCGTCGCGGAACAGCTTCATCTCCGGCGTGACTTTGTCGATCACATGCGCGGGCATCAGCACACCACTGGCCTCACCGCCGACCAGCGCCACCGCGCCGTGGGCAAGTGCATCGTCGATCAGACCTTGCACGGTCGTGACGGTCTTGATGTCCACGACCGCCCCCAGCGGGCTTGTCCCCTCGCGCGGATCGCCGCAGGGCATCGAGGCCACCTTGTCGCGGAATTTGGCGGCAAAGGCATCGGCCACCGCATCGACCACGATGATCCGCTCGGTCGACATGCAGATCTGCCCTGAGTTCATGAAGGCACCGAACGCCGCCGCCTTGACCGCCTCGTCCAGATCGGCATCATCGAGCACCAGCAGCGGCGCCTTGCCGCCCAGCTCCAGCAGAACCGGCTTGAGCTGCTCGGCCGCACGCCTGGCGATGATCTTGCCGACATGGGTCGAGCCGGTGAAGTTGATCCGCCGAACCGCCGGATGATCGATCAGCGCGCCGACAATCTCGGCCGCATCCTCGGGCGCATTACTGACGATCTGCACCGCACCCTCGGGCAGACCCGCCGCATGAAACGCCTCGACGATCAACGCGTGCGTGCGCGGGCACTGCTCGCTGGCCTTCAGCACGGCGGTGTTGCCGCAGGCCAGCGGCATGGCGATCGCACGGACGCCGAGGATGATCGGCGCATTCCATGGCGCGATCCCGACGATCACGCCGACCGGCTCGCGCAAGGCCATGGCGAGACAGCCGGGCTTGTCGGAGGGGATGACCTCTCCGGTGATCTGGGTGGTCATCGCCGCCGCCTCGCGCACGACGCCCGCCGCGAGTGCGAGGTTGAAACCGGCCCAGCCCTGCGTCGCGCCGATCTCGCCCATCATCGCCGCGATGAACTGGGCCGCCCGCGCCTCGAGTTCCGCGGCCGCCTGGTTGAGCAGCGCGCGGCGCGCGTTCGGGCCCAGGGCGGACCAGACCGGGAAGGCCGCCTGCGCCGCGTCGCACGCGGCATTGGCATCGGCGACGCTCGCCGCCGGTACTGTGGAGGCAATGTCACCCGTCACAGGATTGCGGCGGTCAAAGGTCTTCGCAGTGCCCTCGACGGCTCTGGGCTTGGTTTCACTCTCCAGCACGGCGCACGCTCCCAATTTACAGATCACTGAGCCCATCGGATCGGGCGCACGCCGGCATGGACCTCGCATCCCGCCGGTGGCGCGCCGAAGCGATCAGATTTCGTTGACGAAACGGTTCTCGATCGCGCCAAGCCCATCGACGGCGACCCGGACGACATCGCCCGCCTTCATAAAGCGATGACCGGCGATGCCGACGCCCGCCGGGGTGCCGGTGGCGATCAGATCGCCGGGCTCAAGCGTCATCACTTCGCTGAGATAGGCAATCTGGTCGTAGATATCGTAGATCATCTCGCCGGTGGACGACCGCTGCCGCTCCTCCCCATTGAGCTCCAGCGTGAGCGTCAGCGCATGCGGATCGGCGATTTCGTCGGCCGTCGTGATCCACGGACCGATCGGGCCGTGCGTGTCGAACGACTTGCCCAGCGTGAACGTCGGCGAGCGGAACTGCCAGTCGCGCGCCGTCACATCGTTGCACACCAGATAGCCCGCGATCACCGAACGCGCATCCTCGCGCGAGACGTGACGGCAGCGCTTGCCGATCACGACGCCCATCTCGGCTTCATAATCGACCATATCGGGGCCGGCCTTGGGCACCTCGACATCGGCAAATGGGCCGTTGATGCACGTGACCTGCTTGTTGAACCAGATCTGCGTTTTCGGAGCGGTCACGCCGGCGGCTTCGGCCTCATCGACATGCGACTGATAGTTCATGCCGATGGCGAGATACTTCCGGGGATCTGCGATCGGCGCCTCCAGCGTGACGTCGGCCAGTGAAAATGCCGGCCCGTCGACGGCCTCGATCGCGGCGCGCAGATCATCCAAATCTTCGAGCAGGCGGCGCATCGAATCACCAACGCCCGGGACAGCAGCGCCAAGATCGACAACTTGATCACCGACCACTTTTCCCAGACGGCTACGCCCGCCGACAGTAAACCTTGCAAGCTTCATCGATTTCAATCCTTTGCCGAACATCGCGTCGGGATGAGCGCGGCACGTCTCGCCGATGTCCGATCGCAGCCCGCAGCATTTGCCGTCGCGCCTGCACACCTCGGCTTGCTCTCCCTTGCCTCAGTGGTGACTATAATGTACAAAGATGACTGTCTAGTTCATTTTTACCGATAAGACGGCCTGCGTATCGCGCCATGGCTTTGGCATGCAGCCACCGGGACGGCGCGACATAATGAAATTTCGATCATGACCAAAAAAGGGGGAGAGCAGATGGCAGCAACCATAGCACGCGTTGAGGATGATCATCATCTCATTCCGCCGGAAACCGCCAATAGATATAGCCGAGTTGCGATTTGGCTTCACTGGGCCATCGCGACATTTATCATCTGGAACTTGCTGAGCGGATTTATCATATGGGACATCGCTCATGATTTTTTCATGAAAAATAGGTTTTTCTACTTTCTGGGAATAACCTCGCACTTGTCTTCCGGAATGACCGTCCTGGCGTTGACAGTCGTCCGCATCGTTTGGCGCTTGACCCACGAGCCCCCCGCCTACCCAACCGGCATGAAGCCTTGGGAACGCCACGCCGCGCATCTCGCGCATTTTCTGCTTTATGCGGGCATGTTGCTGATGCCTCTCACCGGGTGGGCGATCCTGTCCGCGCATCCGCCGGCCGGTTCGCCCGGTGCGCTCTCGGCCCCATCTCCCTTCGCGAACGGGCCGGCACATACCTCACCCGCCGGGCCGCGTCCGGCAGGGCCGCCCGCCGGCCCACACGGTGCCCCGCCACCGCCGGGCATCTGGTGGATCATACCGCTCCCGGTGATCGCGCCGATCGCCGACATCGGCATCGAACCGGGCGGGGTGAAGCCCCAACATATCCTGCATGATCAAATTGCCGGCTGGCACAAAGTCGGGGGCTATCTGATGCTGTTGTTGCTGTTCGCGCACATTGGCGGCGCCCTCAAACATCAGTTTATCGACAATGAACCCGAACTGCAGCGCATGGGGCTGCGCGGGCGCAAGCCGAAAGCTTAGGGCTGCGCCGCAACGTCAAAAGGCCACGGGCATACGCCTGTGGCCTTTTTGCTTGCACGGATTCACTGCTGCCAGATGCTCTCGGCCCGCATCGGCCGGGCCAGAATAAGCGAACTGCCCAGATTGAGATTGCCGAGCGTGCGCACTTCGAACAGCGCCTCGACCGCGTCGCCGCCGCTTTTCGCAAGGATCGCATCGAGTTGATGCGGGTCTGCGGCAACTTCGCCCATCTGCATCACAGCCGGATCGCGTGTGCCGGCAATGATCAGGATCCGATTGCCGGACGGGCCCCGCAAACTGGCGATATAGCCGTAATCCCGCTGCGGCACTTTGCCATCCGCGACCACGCCCCAGTCGGACTTGAAGCGGCGACCACTCGCCTTGTCGACCAATTCGTCGAAATTGCTGCCGATCTTGAAACCCGATGCCCTGAACAGCGGATCCTGCAGTGGCCCCAGCCCGCTCAGAAAGCCGACGTAGACCACGTTGGCGGTCTTGAAAATGTCGGGCCGCACATCCGACATGTTATCGATCGCCGGCTGCATCGCGCTGGATCGTGCCGCAGCGTTGACCACCGGCAACAGGCTGCGCAAGGCCAGGCCGCCGCCGACAGGCAGATAATGCAAGTTGACATCGATGTAGCGCCCCACCTTGTCGGGGTTCGCGAGAAGATGGTTTTCCAGATCCTCGCGCGAATTGATCGCGAAATCGCGGACCAGCCGGGACACGACGATGCCGTCGGGCGCATCGCCGAAAATATAATAATCGCCCAACACCACCAACGTCGGCCGCCGGTTCTCGGCAATCGGCCGCCACAATGCGTTCAGCACGGGCCCGGCAGGCTGTCGCTCGACATAATAGGCCCAAGCGCCCACATTGCCGAGCGCCAGCACCGCAAGAGCCAGCCACAAGCGACTGATCCGCCGTCGTGGCGGGGCTTCCACAACCGGCAGCGGCAGGTCCGGTGCCTCGGCCGCGACCGGCGAGGCGAGCATCAACCGGTATTCGCCAAGCGGGAGCGACAGGCGATCCGCGCTGTCAACGGCTCGGGCATAATGATCGCCCAGCTTGCGCCGCAGACGATGGATATACACCCGCACCGATGCGTCCGCCATGACGTCGAAATCGGCAGTCTTGCCGAAAACCTCCTGGGCGATCTCGATTTCCTTGGGCACACGCCCGACCAACGATCGCTCGAGCAAAAAGTCGAACAGCCGGATCAAGGGTTCGGAACGGCCAAGATCGCCGCTCGCCCGAAAACGTGCGGCCTCTGCTGTCAATCGCGCCCGATAGTCAGTGTCTTCGGTCGTCATGTTGCGTTGCTATCAGCCTGCGCCAACAGGGCAAGCGCAAACCACCGCTCGGCACCCGGCCAACACGCCGGCAGTAACGTACTGTAACATGTACGTTACCGTATGGATCCGGGCGGGTGACGGTAAGGATCTGGACGGGTCGGGGCGCGTCAGTCAAGCGATGTCCGTAATGACCGCAACCAGCACTCTTGCCGCCGCCTTCAGGTCACGCCCGCTGTTGCCGGCGCTGGCGCTTTTGCTCGTGCTGACGGCACTGCTCGGCAGCTGCGTGTGGAAGCGAAGCGAGCAAGCCGCCGTCCTGCGCGCCGATCCCGAAGCGATTCTGGCCGATGAAAGGCTCCGCAAGGTTGCGCTGGCTGGCGGCAAACCGGTTTACCAACACTACTGCGCGGCCTGCCACGGGGCCGACGGCAAGGGCGACCAGACGCTCGGCGTCCCCGACCTGACCGACGACGATCACCTCTATGGCACGGGCACGGTCTCGCAGATCGAGGACATCGCGCGCTATGGCATCCGCGCCCACAACAAGCGCGGCTGGAACCTCGCGGTGATGCCTGCCTATGCGCACAAAATCCCCGATGCGGCCGAGCCACTGCCACCGCAAACGCCCGCACAAATCAACGATCTCACCCAATACCTCCTCTCCTTCACAGGCCGGGCCACCGATCCAGCGGCGGTCAAGCGCGGCCCCGAAACCTATTCAAAGGCCGGTTGCTGGGATTGCCACGGGCGCGATCTGGGCGGCGATCCGGCCATCGGTGCGCCCACACTGACCGATAACATCTGGCTCTATGGCGGCACCGCCGATGACATTCGCCGGACCATCAGCCGTGGCCGCGCCGGGATCAGCCCAGCCTTCGCCAGAACCCTGACACCGGCCCAATTGCGCGATGTCGCCGTCTATGTCGCCTCGCTGGCGCCCACCGCACAGGATAGCAAATGACCGAACAGCACACCCCGGGCGCGCAGGCGCCCAGCGGCATCTGGGACATTCACCAGACGGTCGGCCGCCGTTCGCTGATCCTGGCCGCAGCGGGCGCGATCATCGGGCTGGCGATCGCTGGATATGGCCTGTTCACCGCGCAAGGAACGCGCACGGCCAATGTCCCGGCCGAGGACGCCGCCCTGGTCAACAACATACCACTGCTGCGTGCCGACCTGATCGCGCAGATTTCCGCGTTATACAGCGTGCCTTATGCCAAGGCCTCGCAGGCACAGAAACAGAAAGTGCTGCAGGATATGATCCGCGAGGAACTTTACGTCCAGCGCGGTGTCGAAATGGGCCTCTCCAACGACGATATCGATGTGCGCCAGGCGCTCGTGCAGGCCACCGAAGGCCAGATCGCGCAGGATGCGATGACCGCGAAGCCCTCCGAGGACGAACTGGCGACCTGGTACAACGCCCATCGCGGCCGATATGCGAGCGAAGGCATGATGACGATCCATGATTGGACCGTGCCGGCGGGCGCCGATGCGCGCCAGACGGTGATGCGCCTGCGCGCCGGTGCCTCACCCGCCACGCTGGGCCTGAAAAGCACGGGCCGCACCGATGACGGCGAGGAATTCTACTTCGCCGCCGAAGAGCATCTGGGCAAGAGCATCTTCGCCATCGCGCGCGGAATGGTCGACGGTGCGGTATCAGATCCGATCCGGGCCCCCGATGGCGTCCACATCGTGCAAATGGTCCACAACAGGAAACCGGTGCAAACCCCCTACGCAAAGGCCCACGATCAGGTCTTGAACGACTTCCTGGCCAACAAGGTCGCCCGGCTGCAGGACGGCAACAGGCGGTTCCTGCAAAAGCGCGCCGACATCAAGATCGCATCGGACCTGCAATGACGATGGGGCGGATAGCGTACATCGTCGGCCACCTGTTCCTGGCCATGGTGGCGACATGCCTGTGGCAGATTGCCCCTGCCAGCGGCCATACGCGTTCTGAATCGCATTCGACCTGGCTGGTCGATGGCAGTTCGGTGCACCTGACCTTCTCCGTGACCGACCTCGAGGCGCGGCGGCTGACGCCCGATAACCGGCCACCCAACGATCCGCAGTTGATCGCCTATCTGGCGCCCAAACTCGGCGTTACCGCCGAAGGCAAGGCCTGTGCATTGGTCGGCAGGCCACGGCCGGTCGCCGCCGTCACCGGTTATCGCCGCGTCGAATTCTTCTACGACTGTCCGTCCGCGCAGGATATCGTACTGCGCGACAACGCTTTTTTCGAGCTGGTGCCCACCCACGTCAATCTTGCGCAGATCCAGAATGCCAAGGGCGATTTCGCCGAAGATGTGCTGACCAGCGACTCCCAGATCATCGATCTGAGCAAAGCCCAGGGCGACGCGTTGGAAGGCGCCGGCTTTCTGACGTTCGTGAAGATGGGGGTGATGCACATTTTCACCGGCGTCGATCACATGAGCTTCCTGCTGGGGCTGGTGCTGATCTCCCGGCGGTTCAAGGATCTGGTGTTCGTCATCACCGGCTTCACCATCGGCCATAGCCTCACGCTGGCGCTCGCCGTCACCGGCGTCGTCCGGCCACATGCCGAATTCATCGATGCGCTGGTGGCACTCACCATCGCCTTGATCGGCGTCGAAAATCTGGCCGTTCAGATCCATCGCCCGCGTCTGTTCGCGCTGTGGACGGCGGGTGCGCTGTTTGCGATGGCGGGTCTCAAGCTGATCGGGATCGGGCTGCTGCCGTTCACGCTTCTCTTGGGCGCAGGCCTTTTCGCGTCGAACTATCTGATGGTTTCGGGCCATGTTCGCGATGCGGGCAGGCTGCGACTGATCGTGACGCTGATCTTTGGGCTGATCCATGGCTTCGGGTTTGCCGCAGATCTGCTCAATGATGCCATTCCACCTGCCAAGCTCGCCGAGTTGCTGGTGGGTTTCAACCTCGGTGTGGAGATCGGCCAGTTGACCGTCGTCTCGGTCACGGTCGGGGCGGTTGTGTTGCTGCGGCGCTTGCGGCTGACGCTGCCGAGGCCGATCGTCGTCGACGTCTGCGCATCCGGCCTCATCCTCGAGGGCGTCTACTGGTTCGTCAGCCGCAGCTTCAGCTTTTTATGAAAGGCCGGCCGGCTAGCCGCAGTCTATTCCAGAGTTGCGCGCGCCGCCGACTTGGCCGCACGCGCGGCCGCCTCGCTCTCAACGCCCAACGCCTTGAGCACGCCGGCCATCAGCGGGATAATCCGGGCGATCAACCGTTTGACCGACTTTTGCCGATCAATCGAATCCTGCAGCATGACAAGCATCGCGCCCACCACCAACAGCGTCGCGGAATCGGCAGGGATCCCTTTGAAGTGACCGGACTCAAGCCCTTCGACGATGATCTCGCGCGCCTTGACATTCAACGGCGCGGAATCCTCGAGAAGTGCCGGCGACAGTTTGATCAAGGCGGCAGCGCTTTCCGGATGGTCGATGGCAAACCGCAAGATCAGAAACGATCCGTGGACAAGCCGCTCAGGCGGAGGGGTCTGCGCATCGATCCCCACATCCAGCAGTTGCGCAACGTGACCCCGCACCATGCCGAACAAGGCTTCGGCCAGCGCCTCCTTGCTATCGAAATGGTTGTAAAGACTGCCCTTTGCGACTTCCGCTTCGCGCGTGATATCGTCAATGCTGACCCCATCGACCGAGCGCGTGGCAAACAGCCGTTGCGCCGCCTCGAGCAAGGCCAGTCGGGTGCGGGCGATGCGGCGGTCCGCTTTCTCGCCCGGGCATCGCTCGGTATCGAGCTTGCCCAGAAGCGATTTCGATGGTCCGGGCATTTCTGTAAGTCGCGGCCGAACCGCCATGGGATGATCCTGTTCAATCTGAAAATGGGTGTCGTGCCGGGGCGCCGAACATTCCTCCCTATCGCCGAAACTGACCGGTTCGTTCAACTGAAATCCGTGCCGCCTTGCGCGATCGCGGCCTGTGCCCATCGACCGAGGCGTCACGCGCATGCTCCATGACATGCTGCACCTGCCGGTAAACGACGCGAGACGGCACGATCGCACTTGGTCTCAAGGTCATACCCTGTCACGATAGACGACCTGTGGGGCGGTTGATCCGCACCATGCCGAAGGTCACGCAACCAAGGACGCTCGACGATGTCTGATTCCGCGCCGGACAGCCTGAAGGGCGGCGATCTCGTCTATCGCCAGCGGCGGCCCGTGCGGCTGTGGCACTGGATCAATGCGCTGACCGTGATCGTCATGTTGATGAGCGGGCTGATGATCTTCAATGCGCATCCCAGCCTCTACTGGGGCCAGTACGGCGCCGATAACGACACGCCATGGCTTGAGATCGGCGCCGACGGCAGCGCCGGCTTTTTGCGGATCGGCGGGGTGACGATTCCCACGACGGGGGTTTTGGGCATGTCGGGCGGTGTCCAGATTGCCTTCCCGCCGCTGGTCACCATCCCATCGAGTTACGATCTGGCGGGGGCGCGGCAGTGGCATTTCGCCTTTGCCTGGTTGCTGGTGGTGCCCGGCATCCTGTTCTGGATCTGGGGCGTGGCGAGCCGTCACTTTCAGCGCGATCTCGCGCCGACGCGCGCCGAACTGCACCCGGCCAGCCTGTGGCAAGACATCAGGAACCATGCCCAGCTGCGCTTTCATACCGGCGAGGCGGCGCGGCACTATAACATTCTGCAAAAGCTCAGCTATCTGGGGGTGATCTTTGGCCTGCTGCCGGCGATGGTCCTGACCGGGCTGACCATGTCGCCGGCGATGGACGCGGCATGGCCCTGGCTGCTCGATCTGTTCGGTGGCCGGCAATCGGCGCGCTCGATCCATTTTATCTGCGCGGCGCTTCTGGTCGGCTTCATCCTCGTCCATCTGTTGATGGTGCTGCTCGCCGGACCGGTCAACGAACTCCGCTCGATCATCACCGGCTGGTACCGCCTGCCGGAGGAGAAGGCCCAATGACGCTGCTGAAGCGCCCCTTGCGGATCGCCCTCACCCGCCGGAAACTGGTCGGCTCGCTCGGTGCCGGCGCGGGCGGACTGCTGCTATCGGGTTGCGATCGGATCACCGCCTCGCCGACAGTCCAGCACGTGCTCGGGGTCGGCGAAAAGCTGACCATGGGATCGCAGCGCCTGCTGTCCAGCCGCACGACCCTGGCCCCGGAATTCTCGGCGCTGGACATGTCGCCGGTATTCCGCACCAACGGCAACACCGATCCCGCGAGCGACGCCTATGCCCGCCATGCTGCGGAGGGTTTCGCCCATTGGCAACTGGCGGTGGACGGTCTGGTGCGCCGGCCGCTGTCGCTGTCGCTGGCACAGATCCGGGCGATGCCGGCCAGAACCCAGATCACCCGCCACGATTGCGTCGAAGGCTGGAGCGCGATCGGCAAATGGACGGGTATGCCACTGAAGCTGGCGCTGGATGCGGCGGGGGTGCTGGCATCGGCGCGCTATGTCGTGTTTCATTGTGCCGACGATTTCGCCGGCGACCCTTATTACGAAAGCATCGACCTGATCGACGCCTATCACCCCCAAACCATCCTCGCCTGGGGGATGAACGACCAACTCCTCAGCATCGGCCACGGCGCCCCGCTTCGCCTGCGGGTCGAGCGTCAGCTTGGCTACAAGCAGGCCAAATATGTCATGCGGGTCGAACTGGTCGACAGCCTCGCAGGCATCGGTGGCGGCAAGGGTGGCTATTGGGAGGATGCCGCCGGATATCAATGGTACGCCGGAATTTGAGAGGCGGCCGGTCGCGGTTTCGGCACGGGCGTCTCGCCGAACGTGCCGGCGGCGCGCGCCTCTGAAGCGGTGCCCGTCCACAGCGGGCATTTTTGCACCGTTCAGGCCACATATGTTCGGATCGCGCGTTTCCAGTGTCGGCAACAGGGAGATGACGGTTGGCGATCATGGCATTCCGGGCACGCAGTTGGGCGCCCACAAGCACGGCATGAAGCATTGAGCGCCACCATTTGGGCCACCTGGGCGATCTGTGCCGCGGCAACCGCAGGCGTCATCACCCGCCCGTTCCGCTGGCCTGAGGCGATCTGGGCCGTCCTCGGCGCCGCCTTGCTGTTGATCTTCGGGCTGATGCCCCTGGGTGCCGCCATCGCCGCCGTCGGCAAGGGGATGGACGTCTACCTGTTCCTGATCGGCATGATGCTGCTCAGCGAAACCGCGCGCGCCGAAGAACTGTTCGACTGGGTGGCCGCCACGGCGGTCAACCACGCCAACCAGTCGCGCGCGCGCCTGTTCCTGTTGGTCTACGCGACCGGGGTGGTGACGACGACATTCCTCTCGAACGATGCCACCGCCGTCGTCCTGACGCCGGCGGTCTATGCGGCGGCGCGCAAGGCCAGGGCCGAGCCGCTGCCGCTGCTGTTCGCCTGCGCGCTGATCGCCAATGCGGCGAGCTTCGTGCTGCCGATCTCCAACCCCGCGAACCTCGTGCTGTATGGCGGCAAGATGCCACCGCTGGGCCAATGGTTCGGGTCGTTTGCGGGTCCATCGATCGCGTCGATCGCGGTGACGTTCGTCATGCTGCGCCTCGTCGAGCGGCGGGCGCTGGCGGGCGCGTGTGAATGCGATGTCGATCGCGATCCCTTGACGGTTGGCGGCAAGGCGGCGCTGGCGGGGATCGGCGCCACGGCGGGGCTGTTGATCGCCGTGTCTGCGCTCGATCGACCGCTGGGTCTGCCGACCTGTCTGGCCGGCGTGGCAACGCTGCTTGGGGTGTGCGTGCTGCGCCGCGTCTCACCCGTCGCGACGATCGGGCATGTCTCGTGGAGCGTGCTGCCGCTGGTCGCCGGGCTGTTCGTGCTGGTCGAGGCGCTCGATCGGACCGGCGCGATCGCATGGGTCGCCGACGCGTTGCAGGCGTCGGCCGTACACCCGGCGATAGGGGCGGCGACGGCAGGCACGATCCTCGCCTTCGTCGCCAACCTGATGAACAACCTGCCGGCCGGGCTTGTCGCCAGCACCGCCGTCGCGCAAGCACATCCGCCGCGACTGATCGTCGACGGGCTGTTGATCGGCGTCGATCTCGGGCCGAATCTGTCGATCACCGGTTCGCTTGCCACTATCCTCTGGCTCCAGGCCATCCGCCGCGAGGGTGAAGACATCGGCTTCTGGCGCTTCCTCAGGATCGGCACGGTAACGATGGTGCCCGCCCTCGCGGCCGCGCTCGGCGCAAGGTTGCTCGTCGGTTAGGCAGGCGCGCCGTTCGCAGAGGCCAACCAAACCCAGCGCCACATTATGGATTGCCCATTGGATTAGGTAGCGCTATCATCAACGCCAACGCAGACAACTGCGCGAGCGAGGATGCCGACGAATGAAAAAGTCCAGTGCGATCACGTGTGCCGTTGCCCTCGCATGTGTGAGCGGCACCGTCGATCTCGATGCCAAGACCACCGGCGGCGCGCCCGCCTCCGCTTTTCGCAATCAACCACTGGTGCGCAGCATCTACACCGCCGACCCTTCGGCGCATGTGTTCAACGGCAAGATCTACGTCTATCCCTCGCACGACATCCCGACCGATATCCCGGACGACGACCTCGGCAACGAATACGCGATGCGCGACTATCGCGTGCTGCGCATGGACCGGATCGGTGGCGCAGTGACGATCGGCCCGGTGGCGCTGGACGAAAAGGACGTACCCTGGGTGTCCAAGCAGATGTGGGCACCCGATGCTGCCTATCGCAATGGCACCTATTACCTGTACTTTCCGGCGCGCGACAAGATGCTGGACAAGAACGGGCTTGGCACGTTCCATATTGGCGTCGCCACCGCCAAGTCGCCAATGGGGCCGTTCAAGGCCGAGCCCAATCCCATCCCCGGCAGCTTCTCGATCGATCCGGCGGTGTTCACCGATACTGACGGCAAGACATACATGTATTTCGGCGGCATCTGGGGCGGCCAGTTGCAGCGCTGGGCTGGCGGCCAGTTCGATCCCAACGGCTCCGACACAGATCTGCATCGGGATGACGCGCCGGCGCTCTCGGGCAAAGTGGTGCGGATGAACGCCGATATGAAGACCTTTGCCGAGGCGCCGCGCGATGCGGTGATCCTGGGCGCGGATGGCCAGCCAGTGCTGGGCAAGGATCACGAGCGTCGCTTCTTCGAAGCCTCGTGGATGTTCAAACGTGGCGGCACGTATTATTATACTTATTCCACTGGCGATACGCACTTTCTCAACTATGCAATCGGCACCAGCCCCTATGGCCCGTTCCGCTATACCGGCCATATCCTGAAGCCGGTGCAGGGGTGGACGACGCATCAATCGATCATCGCATGGCACGGCAAGTGGTGGTTGTTCTATGCCGACAACCAGTTATCCAACAGGAACCACTTGCGCAACGTCAAGGTCACCGAGCTGACCTTCAATCCCGATGGCACGATCCAGACCATCGATCCGATGAAGGCGCGCTGAGCCGATGTATCTCGGCCTCGATATTGGCACCAGCGGCGTTAAGGCGGTGATCACCGCCAGCGATGGCCGCGTGGTCTCGCAATGCAGCGCGGCGCTTTCGGTCTCGCGCCCGCACGACCTGTGGTCCGAACAGGCGCCCGACGACTGGGTCGATGCCACCAGTCGCGCGGTGCTGGGGCTCGACGCGGGGTTGCGGCGGGCGGTGGCGGGCATAGGCTTGGCCGGGCAGATGCATGGTGCGACGCTGCTGGGCGCCGACGACCGGCCGCTGCGCCCGGCGATCCTGTGGAACGATGGCCGCAGCTTTGCCGAATGCGCCGAGCTGGAGGCCGCCGAGCCGCGCACCCGCGCGATCACGGGCAACATCGCCATGCCCGGCTTCACCGCGCCCAAGCTGCTGTGGGTGCGCCGGCACGAGCCCGAGGTGTTTGCCGCGACGCGCACCGTGCTGCTGCCCAAGGATTACGTACGGCTGGCGCTGACCGGCGAGAAGGCCAGCGACCTGTCCGATGCGGCGGGCACGCTGTGGGTCGATGTCGCGGCGCGACAATGGTCGGAAGCGATGCTGACCGCCACCGGGCTGAGCGTCGATCATATGCCGCGCCTGCATGAAGGCCCCGACGTGACCGGCCACTTGCGCGCCGATATCGCCGCGCAATGGGGCATGGAGCGCGTGCCGGTGTTTGCCGGCGCGGGTGACAATGCCGCCGGCGCGCTGGGCGTGGGCGTCACCGGCGCGGGCCAGGGGATGCTGTCGCTGGGCACCTCAGGGGTGATCTTCGTCGCCGACACCGCGTTTCGCCCCAACCCGGCGCGCGCGGTCCATGCGTTCTGCCACGCGCTGCCCGGCGTCTGGCACCAGATGAGTGTGCACCTGTCCGCCGCATCATGCATCGATTGGGCGGCGGCGGCGTGCCGCGTCGGCGCCGCGGCGGAGTTCTTCGCGCTGGCCGAAAGCGCCGGCCCCATGGCCGGGCCCGAGCTGTTCCTGCCCTATCTTTCGGGCGAACGCACCCCGCACAACGATCCGCACATCCGCGCCGGTTTCCTTGACATGAGCAACGCCACCACCACCGCGTGGCTGGCCGCCGCCGTGCTGGAAGGCATCGCCTTTGCCCATGCCGACGGCATCGACGCCCTGCGCGAGGCCGGCACGCAGATCGGCGAACTGGCGGTGATCGGCGGCGGCTCGCGCTCGTTGTACTGGGGACAGATCCTGGCGAGCACGCTCGGCGTCACGCTGCATTATCTTGAAGGCGGCGAGGTCGGGCCGGCGCTCGGTGCGGCGCGGCTGGCGCAGATCGCCGCCGGCGGCGCTATCGCCGATGTCTGCGTGCGTCCGCCGGTGCGCGCCACGATCGATCCCGACCCCGCGCTGGCCGCCCGCCTCGCCCCCAAACGCCAGCGTTTCCAGCGCGCCTATCACGCCTTGCGCCAACTTCAGGAGCTGCATTGATGTCCGCCGACTATTTCGCCCCGTTCGACACGGTCCGCTACGAAGGACCGGAGAGCCGCAACGACTTCGCTTATCACTGGTACGATAAGGACCGCGTCGTACTGGGCAAGCGCATGGAGGATTACCTGCGTTTTGCCGTGTGCTTCTGGCACACGTTCTGCTGGCCAGGCAGCGACGTGTTCGGCGCCGGCACCTTCCGGCGCCCGTGGTTGCAGGGCCCCCAGGACGAGGCCGCCGCCCGCGCCAAGCGCGAGGCGGCGCTCGCCTTCGTCGAGAAGCTGGACCTGCCGTTCTATTGCTTCCACGACGTCGATGTGATGGCCCCGGCCGAGAACATCGCCGAGTTCCGCGCCAGTTTTGCCCGCGCCGTCGATCACCTCGAGGAACTGCAGACCCAGCATGGCCGCAAGCTGCTCTGGGGCACCGCCAACCTGTTCTCGCACCCGCGCTATATGGCCGGCGGCGCGACCAACCCCGATCCCGAGGTCTATGCCTGGGGCGCCAGCCAGGTGCGCGACGCGCTGGAGGCCACGCATCGCCTCGGCGGGCAGAACTACGTGCTGTGGGGCGGCCGCGAGGGCTATGACACGATCCTCAACACCGATCTCGGGGTGGAACAGGCCAACTTCGGCCGCTTCCTGCAACAGGTGGTCGAGCACAAGCACAAGATCGGCTTCACCGGCGCGATCCTGATCGAGCCCAAGCCGCACGAACCCACCAAGCACCAGTACGATTTCGACACGCAGACGGTCTATGGCTTCCTCAAACGCTTCGGCCTGGAAAACGAGGTCAAGGTCAACATCGAGGCCAACCACGCCACGCTCGGCGGCCACACCTTCGAGCACGAAATCGCCATGGCGCGCGCGCTGGGCATTTTCGGGTCGATCGATGCCAATCGCGGCGATCACCAGAACGGCTGGGACACCGACCAATTCCCCAACTCGGTCGAGGAACTGACGCTGGCGCTGATCGAGATCGAGCGCGCAGGCGGGTTCACCACCGGCGGGTTCAACTTCGATTCCAAGGTCCGCCGCCAGTCGGTCGATGCCGCCGATCTGTTCCACGGCCACATCGGCGGTGTGGACGTCATCGCCAAGGCGCTGCTCCGCGCCGAGGCCATCATCCAGGATGGCCGCCTCGATGCCTTCCGCGCCGAGCGTTACGCCGGCTGGCATGGCGCGACGGGCGAGGCACTGCGCCAAGGGTCGCTGGCCGATGCGGCAGATCATGCCGCCCGGCACAACCTCAACCCCCAGCCGCGTTCGGGCCGGCAGGAGTGGTGCGAGAACCTGATCAACCGCGTCTGAGGTGATGCGCGCAGCGGGGGCTGTTCTCGCGGCGCGCATGCCTGTCATATTGCTCAGACTTAATTGCCGGCAGCCGGGCGATAGCGCCTCCTGCAGATGTGCAATATACCGCAACAAAAGCGGCATTACCGACAACAAATTGATACATCGCGGCGGCAAAAACCCATCGCTCCGCAAGCGGAATTGGCGTAAAACTCGTACAAATAAACGTCGAGTGAGGAGTGCCATGGACCGACCGGTTTTCGCGGGTGCCGCCCTGTTGGGCTGCGGTGCCTTGCTCGCCATGACGGCGGCGCCAGCCAGCGCCGCCACCGCAAACGACAACATGGCCCCCTATTTCGTGCCGGCCACCACCGCACCTGCAGCGCCTGATGCCGATGGCTTCCTGCGCCGCTGGCTGCTGCTGGAACCGGTCGCCAAGCCCAACCGCACCAACCAGGGCTTCACCCGGCCCTATGTGCGCGATGCCTTTGCCAAGGCCAGCCCGCCCGCCGCCCTCCCCCGCGATGGCGAGCGTGTGACGATCGCCGGCCAATCGCTGCGCTGGCACGCGCTCGACAGCCAACTGGCCGATGCCAAGCTGTTCAACTTTGCGCTGGATCTGGGCAAGACGACCTACGGCGTGATCTTCTGGGTCACCACTGTCGTCGATGTCGATCACGACATCGCCGATGCCCACTTTGCGGTCGGTTCGAATTCGGCGTCGATCTGGTGGATCAACGGGCACGAGGCCGCCGGCCTGTTCGGCGACCGACGCATGGTGATGGACGATGCCGTCTCGCCGCGCCTCACCCTGCACAAGGGCCGCAACGTGATCCGGGGCGCGATCATCAACGGCCCCGGGCTCAGCGATTTCTGCGCGCGGTTCGTCGACGATGCGGGTCAGCCGATCACCGCGCTCACGGTCACGCTGCGCTGAGGCGCGGTCGGATCATCCCCCTTTTCTGGAGGCTGTCATGAAGCAACAACTCCGTGCCGGCGCCTGTGCCGCCGCCCTGCTGCTGGCTGGCGCTGCGGCGCAAGCCCAACTCGATGGCGAGCCCTATATCCACGATCCCTCGACGATCGCGTTTTCCGACGGCAAGTACTACACCTTCGGCACCGGCGCCGGGGGGCTGGTCTCGACCGACGGCTGGACTTGGCATCGCGGCGGTGAGCGCCCCGGCGGCGGCGTCGCGCCTGATATCATCCACATCGGCGATCGCTACTATGTCGCCTATGCGGTGGGCGGCGGTGGCATGAACGGCGGCCATGCCAGCAACGTCAAGGTGATGTGGACCAAGTCGCTCGATCCGCAATCGCGCGATTTCGGCTATCATGATGTCGGCGTGGTCGCTTCCAGTGACGGGCACGAAGATGCCGACGCGATCGATCCGGCGTTCCTCTATGCCGAGGGCCATCTGTGGCTCAGCTATGGCACTTATTTCGGGTCGATCCGGCTGGTCGAGCTGGACCCCGCCACCGGCCAGCGGGTGGCCGGCAATCAGCCGGTGGATATCGCCATCGACCTTGAGGCCACCGACATGATGTACCGCGACGGCTGGTACTATCTGCTCGGCACGCAGGGCACCTGCTGCGATGGGCCCAACTCGTCGTACAACATCCGCGTCGGCCGCGCGCGCGCGCCGCAAGGGCCCTATCTCGATAACTTCGGCGTGCCGATGTTGAAGGGTGGCGGCAAGCTGGTCTGGGGCGCGCACGGGCGGGGCCTTGGCGCGGGGCATTTCGGGCTGGTCGATCTGGGTGACGGGGTGCAAAAGTTCTCGTTCCACTGGGAATCGGACATGGACCGCACCGGGCACAGCGTGCTCGACATCCTGCCGCTGACCTGGACCGATGGCTGGCCCGTCGGGCAGGACAATCTGCGCCCCGGCACCTACGAGATCCAGTCCGAGCGCGGCGGCGCGCTGGAACTGGCGGTGGACGAGGTGCGCATGCCGTTCGATTGGCGGCGTAGCGGCTTCATGGCGCCCGCCGGGCCGGTCGCGCCATTGCCACTGCAAACGCTGGCCGAAAATCAGGCGACATGGCCCGCCGGCCCGGTGGCGGTGGACATGGGCCAATACATGATCCGCCCGCATCAGCACTGGACGATCACCCCGGAGCCCGGCGCCGGCGGCTACATGGGCGCGCCCTATGTGCGGATCGGCATCGCAGGCACCGATCGCACCCTGACCGCCGCCGCCGATGGCGAGGTGATCGCCACCCCCGGCTTCACCGGCGCGGCCGAGCAACTCTGGCGAATCGATATGCTGGCCGACGGCACTTATCGCATCATCCCGCGCACCACCCCCGATCCGCGCGCACCCTTGGCGTTGGCCGCGGTCGGGCGCACGACGGTGCGGCTGGAGCGCTTTGAGCCGGACAGCCCGGTGGGGCGCTGGACCTTCCGCCTGCCGTAAGCGCTCTGGACAAGCGTCGACCAACCGCCCTAGGCTCTGTCGCCTTGGTGCGCGGGGGTATGACGGTTGTGAAGCAAGACCCGGTGCAGGGCTATCAGTCGGCGGACGGCGTTGATAAGGCGCTGCGGCTGCATGGGTCGATCGCCCGCGATCTGGGCATTGCCATCGTCAGTGGGCGCCATGCGCCGGGATCGGTGCTGCCCAGCGAACTCGATTTCGCCGAGCGGCATCACGTCTCGCGCACCGCCTATCGCGAGGCGATCCGCATCCTCGCCGCCAAGGGACTGGTCGAGAGCCGGCCCAAGGCGGGCACGCGGATCACCGATCCGGGCCGCTGGCATCTGCTCGATCCCGATGTGCTGGCCTGGACGTTCGCGGGCGAGCCCAGTCTGGCGCTGGTGCAAGACCTGTTCGAACTGCGCTTGGCACTTGAACCGGCGGCGGCGGCCCTGGCGGCACGGCGCCGCACGTCGGAGCATCTGGCGCAACTGGGCCACGCGCTGGAGGAAATGGCGCGCCACGGGCTGGCCACGCCCGAGGGGCAGGCCGCCGACCAGATGTTCCACATCACCCTGCTGAAGGCCACGCGCAACACGCCGATGATCTCGCTGGCCAGCTCGATCTCGGCATCGGTGCAGTGGACGACGATCTACAAGCAGCGCAAGCGTAAGTTGCCGCGCGATCCGGTGCCCGATCACCGCGTGCTGTTCGATGCCGTGGCCAATGGCGATGGGCCGGGCGCGCGGCGGGCGATGGAAACGCTGATCGAACTGGCACTGGCCGACATCGGCGCAGACAGCGCCGGCAGCCGGGACTGACCGCCACCCGCGCGATGCGGATGGCGGCATCGCCCGATCAGGCCGGTTGCCAAACCCCATCGACGCGGCGCGGCAGGCCCCATGGGTTCGCGCCCTGCAACGCCGGGGGCAACAGCTCATCAGGGATCGACTGATAGCACACCGGGCGCAGGAACCGCATCATCGCCAGCGTGCCCACCGAGGTGCTGCGCGGATCGGATGTCGCCGGGAACGGCCCGCCGTGAACCATCGCATGGCACACTTCGACCCCGGTCGGCCAGCCGTTGGCGAGCACGCGCCCGGCACGCTGGACGAGGATCGGCAGGAGTTCGCCGGCCAGTGCCGCATCGGCATCGGCCATGTGGACCGTCGCGGTCAACTGGCCATCGAGCGTCGCCAGCAGCGCCTTCATCTCGGCCACATCCGCCGCCGCGACGATCACCGAGCTGGCGCCGAACACCTCGTGCCCCAGCGCCGCATCGGCCATGAAGTCCGCCGCCGAGACGCGGAACAGCGCCGCCGTGCAGGTGTTGCCCGCGCCCGCCACGCCAGTCCCGACCTGCTGCGTGCCCTCATGCCCGGCCAGCTTGGCGACGCCATCGGCATAGGCCTGCGCGATCCCCGGCGTCAGCATCACTTGCGGCGCGGCCTCGGCCATCGTCGCGCCCGCCGCCGCCACGAAGCGATCGAGATCGGGCCCGGCCAGCGCCACCACCAGTCCGGGATTGGTGCAGAACTGCCCCGCCCCCATGGTCAGCGAGCCGACGAAGGCCTTGCCCAGATCCTCGGCGCGATCGGCCAGCGCGGCGGGCATCAGCACCACCGGGTTCACCGCCGAGAGCTCGGCATAGACCGGGATCGGCTCGGCGCGCGCCTGCGCCAATGCCACCAGCGCGAGGCCGCCGGCGCGGCTGCCGGTAAAGCCCACCGCCTTGATCGCCGGATGCGAGACCAGCGCCCCGCCCAGCGCCGTGGAGCGGCCGGGCAGATAGCTGAACACGCCGGCCGGCAAGCCACTGGCCGCCACCGCCGCGACGATCGCGCGCGCCACCAGTTCGCCGGTGCCGGGGTGGGCCGGGTGGCCCTTGACGATCACCGGACACCCGGCGGCAAAGGCCGAGGCGGTGTCGCCCCCCGCCACGCTGAACGCCAGCGGGAAGTTCGACGCACCGAACACCGCCACCGGCCCCAGCGGCACATTCATCCGCCGCAGGTCCACACGCGGCAACGGCTGGCGATCGGGCAGCGCCGGATCGATGGTGGCATCCAGCCAGTGGCCGGCGCGCACTTCGGCGGCAAACAGGCGCAACTGGCCGACGGTGCGCCCACGCTCACCCTCCAGCCGGGCGCGGGGCAGGCCCGATTCGGCCATCGCCGTCTCGATCAGCACGTCGCCGATGCCGAGGATCTCGCTGGCCACGGCCTCCAGGAACTGCGCCCGATCCTCAGGCGTCAGCGCGCCGAAGGCCTCCGCCGCGGCAGCGGCCAGTTCGGCGGCGGCGGCCACATGCTCGGGCCCCGCCTCGCTGATCTCCGGCCCAAACGCCGCGCCGGTGGCGGGGTTGATCGCGGTGAAATGGGTGGCGGCGGCGGTCTCGCCACGGCCGATGAGAATCGATCCTGTCACGCTCATGCTGGTCATTCCTGATTGGGGGGCATCAATGATTGTCGCGCGGCAGGCCACGGGTCTGAGCGATGCGCTGATAGGCCTCGGTGCCTTCCAGAATCATGCCAGTGCCCATGTCGCCCACCATCGAACGCTGGATCGCCTGCCACGGCGTCTGGCTTGCGGGATAGGCATAACCGCCCGCCGCCGCCAGCGCCACCTTGCGCGCGGCCAGCTCCTCGGCGGGGATCAGCACGTCGGCAGTGCCACGCCGCAAGTCGATGCGCACCCGGTCGCCGGTTTTCAACAGCGCGAGGCCGCCATTGGCCGCCGCCTCGGGCGAGGCGTTGAGGATGGATGGGCTGCCGCTGGTGCCCGATTGCCGGCCGTCGCCGATGCACGGCAGGGCGCGGATGCCCTCGCGCAGCAGATAGGCGGGCGCGCGCATGTTCACCACCTCCGCCGCGCCGGGATAGCCGATCGGCCCCGCCCCGCGCATCACCATCAACGTGTACTCGGTGATGCCGGTGGCGGGGTCGTCGATGCGGCGGTGATAGTCCTCGGGACCGTCGAACACCACCACCGGGCCCTCGAAGGCATCGGGATCATCGGGATTGGCGAGATAGCGCGCGCGGAACTCTTCGCTGATCACGCTGGTTTTCATCACCGCGCTGTCGAACAAATTGCCCGAGAGCACGATAAAGCCGGCATCGTGGACCAGCGGATCGGCGAAGGGGCGGATCACCTTCTCGTCCTCAATGATAGCGTCACGGCAGTTCTCGCCGATGGTGTGTCCATTGGCGGTCATCGCCTGCTCGGCGATCAGGCCTTGCCCCATCAACTGGTTGACCACCGCCGGCACGCCGCCGGCGCGATAATAGTCCTCGCCGAGATATTCGCCCGCCGGTTGCAGATTGACCAGCAACGGCACTTTGTGGCCGTGTGTTTGCCAGTCAGTCACGTCCAGCTCCACCCCGATATGGCGGGCGATGGCGGCCAGGTGGATCGGCGCATTGGTGCTGCCGCCGATCGCGCTGTTGACCTTGATGGCGTTCAGAAACGCGTCGCGGGTCAGGATGTCGGAAGGCTTCAGATCCTCGCGCACCATGTCGACGATGCGCTTGCCGGTGCGCCAGGCGCACTCCTGGCGGTCGCGATAGGGCGCGGGGATGGCGGCACTGCCCGGCAAGCTCATGCCCAGCGCCTCGGTCAGCGAGTTCATCGTCGTCGCCGTGCCCATGGTGTTGCAATAGCCCGCCGAGGGGGCCGAGGATGCGACCAGCTTGATGAAGCCGGCATCGTCGATCTCGCCCCGGCTCAGCATCTCGCGGGCTTTCCAGACGATGGTGCCGCTGCCGGTCCGCTCGCCCTGATGCCAGCCATTGAGCATCGGCCCGACCGACAAGGCGATCGCCGGAATATTGACGGTGGCCGCCGCCATCAGCGCGGCGGGCGTGGTCTTGTCGCAACCGATGGTCAGGACGACGCCGTCGAGCGGATAGCCATAAAGCACCTCGACCAGCCCGAGATAGGCCAGATTGCGGTCGAGCCCGGCGGTGGGGCGCTTGCCGGTTTCCTGGATCGGATGGACGGGAAACTCGATCGCGATGCCGCCAGCCTGGCGGATGCCCTCACGCACGCGCTCGGCCAGCACCAGGTGGTGGCGGTTGCAAGGCGAGAGGTCGCTCCCGGTCTGGGCGATGCCGATGATCGGCCGCCCGGAGCGCAGTTCCTCAAGGCTCAGCCCGAAGTTCAGATAGCGCTCCAGATAGAGCGCGGTCATGTCGATATTGTCGGGGTTGTTGAACCAGGCGGCGGAGCGAAGTGTCTGTGTCATCTGTTCACCGTGATGCGTTGATCATGACGTGGGAATAAGGTTGGTGAAGTGTCCGAAACGCGGCGCCGACGCAGGTCTGCCGGGCAGCGCCCTCGAGCGTAGCGAAGCACGTGTCATGCCCACTGAACCCTTCGTTGGAACCTGCACCAGTGACTTCACGCTTGATCCTATATCCTCATACATTTATGATCGCAACCATACTGATAGTTCTCATCGATCGCCTAAATATCGACGCAATAATATGTTTTTTAACATTTTTTATGAGAATTCGATTCATTCATCGG
>Ga0302187_10000883_pt1 | contig 26513 bp, 25 predicted proteins | sample II_Bog_E1_3_FD_202120 | JGI IMG/M metagenome (GOLD analysis project Ga0302187, IMG submission 202120) | Peat permafrost microbial communities from Stordalen Mire near Abisko, Sweden - II_Bog_E1_3 | ecosystem: Environmental > Terrestrial > Soil > Wetlands > Peat | place: Sweden: Abisko...
CTTTCGATCCCGGCCACAGCGCCGCGCGGCGCGACATCGGCGAGGGCGCGGCCCATGGCCGCCAATTCGCCGCGCAACAGCTCCAGTTCGGCCGGCCCTGCGGAAGGCGCGGTCGCAGATTCCGCCACGGTGTCCGCCAAGGCGGCTTCGATGCGATCCGCCAATTCGTGAAAGGCGCGATACAGCTTTTCGAGCCGCCCGGCGAGGCCATCGACGCCTTGCTGCAAGCAGTCCAACCGCTTCTCGTCTTCAGGATTTTTCGCCCGATCGAGCTTTTGGCCCAAGGCCTCGAACCCATCCTCGATCAGCGCAGCCAGCGGCGGCCGGGCAGGTTTGGGGACACTGGCGTCAAGGCTGCGCTGACGCGCTTCGATGGCGGAGATCGCGTCGTCGAGGCGGCGCGGCGGCGCGGGCGGGGTAAGGCGCGAGCTTGGCCGCTCCAGACGCTCCATCAGAGTTTTCAGCCGATGTTCGAGCGTTGAAAATGGGTCTTCGCACTCCGCGCCCGCAAGCAGATCGCGAACCGGCGCCACAGGCCGGCGCGTGTCGGGATCTTCGGGCGCGATGCGGGTGTCTTTTTTGTGCATCTGGGCTTCGATGTCGGCCAGGCGGTCGTGGAGCCGCGACAGCTTGCCCGAGCGCTCGCTTTCGGTTTTCTCGATCAGGGTCGCGACATTGGCGAAGGCCCGCGCGGCGCCCGCTTCGACGCGGCCGGCCTGCGTCTGAAAGGCGGCCATCGCCTGTTCGAGCAGCGCCTCGGGTTTTGCGTGAGGGCGTTCATGCGACGTCGCGGCGACCGGACGAGGCGCGCGCTCTTCGATCAAATCCTCATCCCAGCTGGACTCGCCGCGCCGCGCGGCGCGGAAAAGCGAGCGGCTGGCTCCAATGTCCTGACGCTCATCTTGCCGCTCCGCCTTTGGCTCCTCTTGCCGCCGCCCGGCTTCGCCGCGCCGCCGCTGCGGCGTCGCCTCCGCATCGCGGCTCAGACGCGCCAGTTGCGCCGCGACGGCCTCCAGACGCTCGTCCGCGATGAATTCCTGCGCGCTGACGCCGATTTCAGCGGCGCGGTCCGAAATGGCCCGGTTCATCCACTCGCCCAAAGTCAAGCCGTCGCGGCGCGCCGCTTCCTTCGCGGCTTCGCGCGCGTCGAAATCCACGCCCTTGATGCTCCAGGGAACCGCCTTGTTCATTTCTGCTTCCCGGTTTCTTTGCGGACGGAGGCGTTTGCCCCCTTGCGCCCTGCGCCGCCTGAACCGGAACACGACTCATGCGCGACGACGCGGCGGTCCTCACGCTTGATTTTCTGCAAATAGGGTAAAAAAGCCGTTAACCTTTTCGTGGCGGCGGGAAATGGCGCGTCGCCGGATGGGCTTGCCAGTTGTGTTTACGCAAGGTACAACCTTTACGCGTAACCGCGTAAGTGATTCTCCTTGACCCAGGACATTTCCATGAACGCCCCCGCCCTCCTCAAGACACCCGCCTTTGAAGCCCCAAGCCACGCCGTCGAAAATTTGGACCCAAAAAATCTGGACCCAAGCGAACCCCTGACCATTGGCGAAGTCTCCCGCCTGTATGGCGTGACTTTGCGCGCTCTGCGCTTTTATGAGCAACGCGGGCTGCTCTCGCCGATCCGGCGCGGCGGCGCGCGTTTTTACGACGGCGCCCAGAAACTCCGGCTGCAGATGATCCTCAAGGGCAAGCATCTGGGCTTCACCCTCACCGAGATCGCCGAACTGCTGGAAGCCGACACCACGCCGAACGACAAGAGCGACGATTTCGTCCTCGACGAAAAAATGGTGCTGTCGCAGTTGCGCCATCTCGAAGAACGCCGCGCAGAGCTCGACCAGGCGATCGAGGAATTGCGCGCCGCGCATCGGAAACTGCTCGCCACGCCCCGCTGATCTCCCGCCCCACATTACGCGGTATTTGCGATAATCCATCGAGTTCTGGAACGGCCCGCCCCCGCGAGCCGTTTTTTTTTGGGTTTTCAAGACAAGCCCCTTGTCGCGCCCGCCCCTATTGTTTATATATGAACCATTCGAACAGCGGCCCAAGCCGCGCGATAAAGTCATCCGGGGAAAAAGCTCATGCCCAGCTACCAACCGCCTGTCGCGGACGCGCTTTTCGTGCTCAACGACGTGTTGAAAATGGACCAGTACGGCCATCTGGCCGGTTTTGCCGACGCGTCGCCCGACATCGTCGCCGCCGTGCTCGAAGAGGCGGCCAAGCTGGCTTCGGGCGTGCTGCAACCGCTCAACCTTCCCGGCGACCAGGAGGGGTGCCGCCGCGCCGACGACGGCTCGGTCTCCACCCCGAAAGGATTCAAGGCGGCTTACGAGGCCTATGCCGGCGGCGGCTGGATCAGCCTGCCCTTCGACCCGGCTTTCGGCGGCCAGGGCCTGCCCTATGTGCTCGCCGCCGCCGTCAACGAGTTCTTCGCCGCCGGCAACATGGCCTTGTCCATGTATCCCGGCCTGACCTCCGGCGCGGTCGCGGCGCTGCTGACCCATGGATCTGAAGAGCTGAAACAGCTTTACGCCCCAAAAATGCTCGAAGGCCGCTGGACCGGCACCATGAACCTGACCGAACCGCATTGCGGCACCGATCTCGGTCTGCTGAAAACCCGCGCGACGCGCCGCGAAGACGGCAGTTTCGCGCTGACCGGCCAGAAGATTTTCATCTCCGCCGGCGAGCATGATCTGACTGAAAACATCGTCCATCTGGTGCTGGCGCGAATCGAAGGCGCGCCCGCCGGGGTCAAGGGCATTTCACTGTTCGTGGTCCCAAAATTCCTGCCCGACGCGGCGGGAAATCCCGGCGCCAAAAACGCCGTGTCCTGCGGCTCGATCGAGCATAAGATGGGCATTCACGGCAACGCCACCTGCGTGATGAATTACGACGGCGCCCAGGGCTGGCTGCTCGGCGAGGAAAACCGCGGCCTCAACGCCATGTTCGTCATGATGAACGAGGCCCGTCTCGCCGTCGGGCTGCAAGGACTGGCGCAATCGGAAGTCGCCTACCAGAACGCCGTCGCCTATGCGCGCGACCGCTTGCAGGGCCGCTCATTGTCCGGCGCGAAAAACCCGGAAAAACCGGCCGATCCGCTGATGGTCCATCCCGACATCCGCCGCATACTGCTGGAAATCCGCAGCTTCAACGAGGCGGGACGGGCGCTGGCGCTATGGGCGGCGCTGCAAAGCGACATCTCCCATCGCAGCCCCGACGCCGCCGCGCGCGAAAAGGCGGCGGACCTGCTCGGCCTGTTGACGCCGGTGCTCAAGGGCGTGCTGACCGACCGGGGTTTTGAAAATTGCGTCCAGGCGCAGCAGGTGTTCGGCGGCCACGGCTATATCGTCGAATGGGGCATGGAGCAATTCGTGCGCGACGCCCGCATCGCCATGATCTACGAAGGCGCCAATGGCATCCAGGCGCTTGATCTGGTCGGCCGCAAATTGCCGGCCAATGGCGGCCGCGCCATCATGGCGCTGCTCGGCGAAATCGGGGCCTATCTCAAGACCAATGATGGCGACGAGGCGCTCAAGCCGCTGCTCGGCCCGTTAAACGCCAGCCTCGGCCATTTGCAGCAGGCTTCGCTATGGCTGATGCAGAACGGCATGTCCTCGCCCGACAACGCCGGCGCCGGGGCGAGCGATTACATGCATCTGCTCGGATTGGTTCTGCTCGCCTATATGTGGGCGAAGATGGCGCAGGCGGCAAAGGCCGATCAGGATGTGGGCCGGGCGGAATTCATGCAGGGCAAACAGGCTTGCGCCCTGTTTTTCGCCCAGCGCATCCTGCCGGAAACAGCGACGCGTCTGGCGCGCATCACCTCTGGCGCAGCCAATGTGATGAGCCTGCCGGCGGATTTGTTTTAAACGGCCCGCCAAATCACTCATAAAAATAGTTCCACAGGGGAAACCTCATGACGGAAGCTTTCATCTACGACGCGCTTCGCACGCCGCGCGGACGGGGAAAACCGGATGGCGCGCTGCATGAGGTCTCCACCCTCGGCCTCGCCGTCAGCGCCCTGACAGCGTTGAAACAGCGCTCCTTGCCAGATCCTTCGCTGGTGGATGACGTCATTCTCGGCTGCGTCGATCCGGTCGGCGAGGCCGGCGCCAATATCGGCCGCGCCGCAGCCCTGGCCGCAGGCTATGGCGACAGCGTCCCTGGCCTGCAGATCAACCGCTTCTGCGCCTCCGGCCTCGACGCGGTGAATTTCGCCGCCGCGCAAATCATGTCGGGCCAGCATGATCTGACGGTCGCCGGCGGCGTCGAAAGCATGAGCCGCGTCGGCATAGGCGCCTCGGGCGGCGCGTGGCCGGTCGATCCCTCCATCGCTGTTCCCTCTTATTTCGTGCCGCAGGGCGTTTCAGCCGATCTCATCGCCACCAAATATGGGTTTTCGCGCGACGCCGTGGACGCCTACGCCGTCGAAAGCCAGAAACGCGCGGCCAAGGCCTGGGCGGAAGGGCGGTTCAAGCCGTCCATCGCGCCGGTCAGGGATTGCAATGGCCTGACCATTCTCGACCGCGACGAGCATATGCGCCCCGAGGCCGACATGCAGTCGCTGGCGGCGCTCAAGCCGGCTTTCGTCATGATGGGTGAACAGGGCGGCTTCGACGCCGTGGCCATCCAGGCGCATCCCGAAATCGAGCGCATAAATCATGTCCACCATGCCGGCAATTCCTCCGGCATCGTCGACGGCGCCGCCGCCGTGCTGATCGGCAACCGCGAAGCGGGCGCGAAACTGGGTCGGGCGCCGCGTGGAAAAATCCGCGCTTTCGCCAATATCGGCTCTGATCCGGCGCTGATGTTGACCGGCCCGGTCGATGTGACCAAAAAGCTGTTTGCGCGCAGCGGCTTGTCCTTTGCCGACATCGACCTGATCGAAATCAACGAGGCTTTCGCCGCCGTGGTGCTGCGTTACATTCAGGCCTTCGATCTCGACCCGGACAAGGTCAATCCCAATGGCGGCGCCATCGCGCTCGGCCACCCGCTCGGCGCGACCGGCGCGATGATTCTGGGAATGGCGTTGGACGAGTTGGAGCGGACGGACAAGAGTCTGGCCCTCATCACGCTTTGCATCGGCGCCGGCATGGGCACCGCCACCATCATCGAACGCGTCTGATCGGGGAGATTAACATGAACCTCACTCAATTCCGCCTTGAGACGGACGCCGACGGCATCGCCTTGGTGACCTGGGACGTCGCGGGCAAGAGCATGAATCTCATCGACGCGACGATGATGAGCGAACTCAAACAGATCGTCGATGCGACCACATCCGACGCGGGCGTAAAGGGCGTGGTGATCGCCTCGGGCAAGGATAGCTTTTCCGGGGGAGCCGATTTGACCATGCTGGAGGCCTCCGGCCGCGTTTTCGCCGAGACGGCCGCGCGTGAGGGCAAGGACAAGGCGATGCAGGGCCTGTTCGACGCCACTTCGAAGCTTTCGCGCATCTACCGCAAGATCGAAACCTGCGGAAAACCCTGGGCTATCGCCATCAACGGCGCCTGCCTCGGCGGCGGGTTCGAACTGGCTCTGGCCTGCCATTATCGCGTCATGGCCGACGACGACCGCACCCGCGTCGGCCTGCCCGAAATCAAGATCGGCCTATTTCCCGGCGCCGGCGGCACGACCCGCGTGTCGCGGCTGATGCCGACGCCCGACGCCCTGCAAATGCTGCTCAAGGGCGACCAGATCAAGCCGGCGGCCGCCAAGGCCAAGAACCTCGTCCACGCCCTCGCGCCTCGCTCCGACATTGTCGCCAAGGCCAAGGAATGGATCAAGGCCGGCGGCAAGGGCGTCGCGCCTTGGGATATTCAGGGCTGGAAGGCGCCCTCGGGCAAGATCTTTTCCCCCGGCGGCATGATGATCTGGCCGCCGGCCAACGCCATCTACCGCCGCGAAACTTTTGATAATTACCCTGCCGCGCGCGCCATTCTGCAAAGCGTCTATGAAGGCCTGCAATTGCCGATGGACCTCGCCTTGCGCGTCGAAAGTCGCTGGTTCGCCAAGATCCTGCGCTCGCCGGAGGCGGCGGCGATGATCCGCTCGCTGTTCGTCTCGATGGGCGAATTGAACAAGGGCGCGCGCCGGCCCAAAAACATCCCGCCGACCGCGATCAAGAAAATCGGCGTCCTCGGCGCCGGATTCATGGGCGCCGGCATTGCTTATGTGAGCGCGCTGGCAGGGATCGAAGTCGTGCTGATCGACCGCGATCAGGCCGCCGCCGACAAGGGCAAGGGTCATGCCGACACTCTGCTATCGGCCGCCGTCGCCAAGGGCCGCAGCACGCCCGAGGCCAAGGCGCAGGTCTTGTCGCGCATAACTCCCACCGCCGATTATGGGGCGCTCGCCGGCGTCGATCTGGTAGTCGAGGCGGTGTTCGAGGATCGCGCCGTCAAGGCCGAGGCGACGGCAAAAGCGCTGGCCGTGGTAGGGCCGGATGCGATCTTCGCCTCCAACACCTCCACCCTGCCGATCACCTCGCTGGCCGAGAATTGGCCCAAGCCGGAAAATTTCGTCGGCGTGCATTTCTTCTCGCCGGTAGACAAGATGCTGCTGGTGGAAACCATCCTCGGCGCCAAGACGGGCGACCGTGCCTTGGCCGTGGCGCTGGATTTCGTCCGCGCGATCAGGAAAACGCCCATCGTGGTCCATGACTCGCGCGGCTTCTTCGCCAACCGCTGCGTGCTGAACTATATCCGCGAAGGCCATCTCATGCTGATGGAAGGCGTCCCGGCGGCGATGATCGAAAACGTCGCCCGCATGGCCGGAATGCCGGTCGGGCCGCTGTCGCTCAACGACGAAGTGGCGCTGGATCTCGGCTGGCGCATCCTGCAGGCGACCAAGGCCGATCTCGGCGCGCAGGCGGTCGATCCCTCGCAGGAAAAACTGCTGGAGGAAATGGTCGTCAAGCTCGCTCGGCACGGGCGCAAGAATGGCAAGGGCTTTTATGATTACCCGGACAAAGGCCCCAAGACGCTGTGGCCGGGCCTTGCCGAATTGCAGCCTGGGCACGTCGACCCCGACACGCTGGACATCGCCGAGATGAAGCAGCGCTTCCTGGTGGTGCAGGCGGTCGAAGCCGCGCGCACGGTCGAGGATGGCGTCATCACCGATCCGCGCGAAGCCGATGTCGGCTCGATCATCGGCTTCGGCTTCGCCCCCTTCACGGGCGGCGCGTTGAGCTATATTGATTTCATGGGCACGAAAAATTTCGTCGCGCTGTGCGATCGACTGACAGCGAAATACGGCGAGCGCTTCGCGGTCCCGGCCCTGCTGCGCGAGATGGCGCAAAAGGGCGAGACATTTTATGGCCGTTTCGGCGGCAAGCAGGAGGCGGCGTAACCGTCGCCCGGAGAAAAATCATGGCGCGGAAAATCACGGTCTATTTTTCGCTCCTCAGTCCATGGGCCTATATCGGCCATGGCGAGTTGCAGCGCCTTGTCGCCAGACATGGGTTGCAGGTCGATTACCGCCCCGTGGCGCTCGGCCAGGTTTTTCCTGAATCGGGCGGCCTGCCCTTGCCTAAACGCCATCCATCGCGCCAGCGCTATCGCATCCTCGAATTGCAGCGCTGGCGGGACAAACGCGGGCTGGATTTTCATCTCCATCCGCAATTCTGGCCCTTCGATCCGTCGCTGGCCGACAAAATCGTTTGCGCCATGACGCAAGCCGGCGTCGATCCGGAAAAATTCATCGCCGCCGCCTTCAAAGGTATTTTCGAAACCCAGCGCAATCTCGCCGATGACGCCGACCTTGCGGCGATACTCGCCGCCTCCGGTTATGAGCCACAGTGGCTGGAGCGCGGCAAAAGCGCAGAGGCCGCGGCGCGCTACGCCGCCAACCTTGAGCAAGGGCTGTCGGAAGGCGTGTTCGGCTCGCCGGTCTATCTGCTCGATGGCGAGGTTTTCTGGGGCCAGGACCGGCTGGACCTGCTCGGCGACGCCCTCGCAAGCGGACGCAAGAGCTTTAGCGCCGAAGCCTGAAGGCCTTTGGAGATCACGGACGGATCGTTGGCATGGCGGAACGCGAACTCACGGCTCTGAAAACGGTATACGGCCTCAAGCCGACGGCGCTTTCGCGTCTTTGGCGCAATCCCGCCGAGGCTGGCGTGGTCACCTATTGCGTCTTGCCCTCGCCCTTGCCTTCGCTGGCGGCGGCGACGGCGACGACGGAACAGCGCAATGACAAGAGACGGCGGACACGATTGCGTTCGGGCAAGATCCTCGACCGCGCCAATCGCTTCCTGATCGATGCGGCGATCATCGACCGCTCCAGCGCCGGTCTGCGGCTGCGTCTAGCCCGAGACCTGGCGATCCCTGATGTTTTTCGTCTTTTCGATGAGGAAAGCGGATTGGTTCTTGGCGCACGTCTTATCTGGCGCCGGCAGGCTCTGGTCGGCGCCCGACTCGACCCCGTCGCCCCCCTACCCGCCAGCCCCCGCCAGATCGCGGCTTTGCGGGGGAAATTCTACGCCATGCGCGACTGACGAAAAAAGCGAGCGCAGGGGACACGCTCGCTTCCTAACCACGGTTTTTGAAAATTCAGTTCAGCGTCAGGCAATAGCCAAGGTAGCGCTTGGAATCGATCGGATCATAGCCGAGGCGATGGCGCAATTTCTTGCGCAGCTTGCTGATATGGCTTTCGACCACGTCCTCCTCGACCTCCTCGTCGAACAACCCGTAGATGGCGTTGAAAATCTGGGCCTTGGTGACGCGCTTGGACTGGTTGGCGACCAGATATTCCAGGATGCGGCGCTCGCGACGCGGCAGTGGCAGCGCCAGACCCTTCACTTCCGGGTCGCGGCCGTCGAAATAGACCCGCATTTCGCCGACCACTTTAAATTCCTGCTGCGCCTCCTTGCGGCGGCGGATCGCGCCGACCCGCGCCATGATCTCGCGCACATGCACAGGCTTGCGCACAACGTCGTCGACGCCGGCGGCGAAAAGATCCAGCGTCTGTTCCAGCGACGGCGAGTCGTTGAGCGCGATCACCGGAACATGGCAGCGCTCGCGAATCATGCGGGGAAAAACATCGCGGCGGCGACAATCGCCGATCAAAAAAGCCTCGACCGCCAGCAGATCCGGTTTGCCGACGCCGACGACCCATTCCTCGAATTCGTCGGGGCGAAGGCCGGTCGAGGCGACGCCCTCACGATCGAAACTCGAAGCATAGCCGCTTTTGACGATTTCACGATCGTCGACGATGACAAACATCCGAGCCCCCAATCCACATAAATTTTGCTGCTTCGCTGCGCCTCGATCCCAACCCGCAACTGGATTGCGCCGCGACGCCTTGCACACTCATAGGTTGTATCAAGATGGTTAACAAAAGCTTAACATCTGGCTTGCTGTGCCAAAATGGCGCGTCCGGCGATGGTTTTTGAAAAGTGTCTTTGCGCGTTTGTTGAAGTTTTCCGGCCCACACTCTCCGCGCGGTCAAAAACGCCGCCTCTGACCGACAACGACCCTGAGTTGCGTAAATGGCCTTTAGCGAGGAATTTGGAGGACGGCAGAGCCCGTTCGCACGCCTGCTGGAGGCTTTGGACGCAGACAATCCACCTTATCCCGAAAGCAGCTTCGCGCGACTTTGGCCGGGCGCTTCCGCCACATCCTCGAGGGCGAACTTTCCTTCGAGCGACGCGGTCGAAAGCCTCTATGTCGAATCGCTCGGCCCCGAGCCTTCGCCCGTAAAGCCCTTGAAAAATGACCTGACGGCCAATTTCGCCGACATGCGTCAGGAACTCGCACGGCCCCAGACTCACGCCGAGTTGCGCCAGCTGCGCCGCCGCTGCGCGCTCCTCCTCCATCCCGACCGCGTCGCGCCGTTGGACCGGTCGCTGGCGGAAAATTTCATGGCGGAAGTCAACGCGGCCATCGACCGTGCTATCAAGGGCAAATCAACTGTCGCGCAAACGCCGTAAGGCGGTTGTCGTCATTGCGAAGCGGTCCGATTTCATGCGCCAGCTCATTTTGCTCACCGGCAGCGGCATATCCGCCGACTCGGGCCTCGACACCTTTCGCACCTCCGGCGAAAAAAGCCTGTGGGCGCAATATGACGCCGACGTGGTCTGCAATTTCGATTGCTGGGAGGAGAATTTCGACCTCGTCCACCGATTCTATTCGGCGCGCCGCGCGCAACTCGGGACAGTGTACCCCAATGCCGCGCACAAACTGGCCGTCTCCTGGCAGGAGCGTTTCGGCGCGGAGCTGATCACCCAGAATGTCGACGATCTTTTCGAACGCGCCGGCGCGCGCGATGTGTTGCACGTGCATGGCTCCCTCACGTCGATGCGCTGCCTCGACTGTGAAACCATTTGGGACGTGGGCTACCAGAGTTTCGACCCCGCAACCGGTTGTTGTCCGCATTGCGGCGCCCTGCGGGAGGTGAAGCCGAATGTGGTGTTCTTCAACGAAAGAGCCCCGCTTTACACCGAAATGTGGCGACGGCTCGCCGAATTGACCGAGGACGATATGCTGGTGGTGATCGGAACCTCCGGCACAGTGTTGCCGGTCGGCGAGATCGCGCGCCGATGCCCGGCGACCAGCGTGCTGTCCAATCTCCAGTCCGAAAGCTCGGTCGCCGACCGGAATTTCGACCATGTGCTGCATGGACGCGCGGCCGAGATCTCGCCAAAGCTCGACGCCTTGGTGACGCGCCTGATGGCGAGTTGAACCCGGAATTTTGACACTCCGCGTCACCGAGCCTAAAAACGGGGCATCAAAAATACAAGCGAGCCTTTTCAATGACTTTACGCTACGTCGATCTGGCGGGGTTCAAGGCCACGCCGCTGACCCGCGAGCCATTCGAGTTCCTCAGCCTGCCCGGCTTCCTCAACGCCGAAGCCTGCGCCGAAATCAATCGCGATTACCCGAAAATCGCCGAGAGCGGCAGCTTTCCGGTGGCGCAGGTGGCTTTCGGCCCCGCCTTCCAGCACTTGCTCGATGAATTGGGCAGCGACGAATTCCGCCACGCCTTCGAGGAAAAATTCGCTGTCGACCTGACGGGGCGCCCGCACACCATCACGGTGCGCGGCCGGTGCAGCCCGAGGGACGGACGCATCCACACCGACACCAAGAGCAAGATCATCACGATTCTGATCTACATGAATCCCGAATGGGAACATTCCGGCGGCCGCCTGCGCCTGCTGAAATCCAACGCCGGTCTCGACGACCCGATCATGGAAGTCCCGCCCGCGGCGGGAACCCTGCTGGCTTTCAAACGCTCGGAAAACTCCTGGCACGGCCACATGCCTTTCGAGGGCGAACGCCGGGTCATCCAGTTCAATTGGGTCACATCGGAAGGCGACCGCCGCATCACCATGCTGCGCCATCATCTTTCGGCGGCCTTCAAGCGTCTGCTCGGCAAGACTGCGGAACAGCCCTACGCGTGACCGGGCCGTGAGGGCACTAAAATGAAACGGGCGGAAGGCCAAAGCCTTCCGCCCGCTTTTGTTTGCAACCGTCAGCCGAAATCAGGCCGCCGTGGGAACTTCGGCGATCGTCTTCAGGATCTGCGAAGCGATCTGGTAGGGGCAACCCTGCGAATTGGGGCGGCGATCTTCCATATAGCCGCGATAGCCATTGTTGACGAAGCTGTGCGGAAGGCGGATCGAAGCGCCACGATCGGCCACGCCATAGCTGAAGCTGTCGATCGAGGCGGTTTCATGCAGCCCGGTCAGGCGCATGTGATTATCCGGACCGTAAACGGCGATATGGTCGGCGCGGTTCTTTTCGAAAGCCTTCATCAGCTTTTCGAAATACTCCTTGCCGCCCTTTTCGCGCAGGTAATCCGTCGAGAAATTGGCGTGCATGCCCGAGCCGTTCCAATCCGTGTCGCCGAGCGGCTTGCAGTGGAACTCGATATCGACGCCATACTTCTCCGCAAGACGGAGCAGAATGTAGCGAGCGATCCACATTTCGTCGGCGGCGCGCTTGGAGCCCTTGCCGAAAACCTGGAACTCCCACTGGCCCTTGGCCACTTCGGCGTTGATGCCTTCATGGTTGATGCCGGCGTCGAGGCAGATGTCGAGATGTTCCTCGACGATCTGGCGAGCGATGTCGCCGACGTTCTTGTAGCCGACGCCGGTGTAATAGGGGCCCTGCGGCGCGGGGAAGCCATGTTCCGGGAAGCCCAGCGGACGGCCGTCCTGAAAGAAGAAATATTCCTGTTCGAAGCCGAACCAGGCGCCAGCGTCGTCGAGAATCGTCGCGCGGGCGTTGGAAGGATGCGGTGTCACGCCATCGGGCATCATGACTTCGCACATGACCAGAGCGCCATTGGTGCGGGTGCTGTCCGGGTAGACCGCGACGGGCTTCAGCACGCAATCCGAGCTCTTGCCCTCGGCCTGCTTGGTCGAGCTGCCGTCAAAACCCCAGTTGGGCAGGTCCGTCAAAGACGGGAACTTGTCGAATTCTTTGATCAGCGTCTTGCCACGGAGGTTGGGAACAGGCGTATAACCATCAAGCCAAATATATTCGAGTTTGTACTTGCTCATTTTGCTCACGAGTCCTTTGGCAAAGCGAAACGCGGCGAATTTCGCCTCGACGAATTTCGCCTATGTCACACAAGAAAGAACGCTTTATGCCCGCTCCCGGCAAACGCCGACGGGTTAAGTCGTTCAGACGAACATGCGCGACGAAGCACAAATTGCGCCAGAAGCGAGCAGCCCGAAAATTGCGATTTTCGAAGGATTTTTCGGGCGCCGCCGTTCACATCAGAACAAAAATAAGGCAATCTAAATCGAATTAAGGCAATTTATGCCTCAAATTGAGGCGCCATGACCGACTGTGGCTTAAACCTCACAGCCCATTCCGGCCCTTGGCCTCGGTCTCCGCCCAAAGGCGCCGATAGACCTCGACGATCTGGTCGACCTCGCGATTGCGGTTGAAGTTTTCGACGATCTCGGCCCGCGCCTTGAGTCCAATCGCTTCGATGCGTTCCGGCGCCTGCATCAGTGCTTCGATGGAAGTGGCGAGCGCATCCACGTCTCCGGTTGGCGCCAGAACGCCATTCTCGCCGTCGGTGATGACGATTTCGGCGGCCCCGGCCCGCGTTGCGACCACAGCGTTGCCGGCGGCCATGGCCTCCAGCATGGTGAGCCCGAAGCCTTCCACCCGCGATGCGAACACATAGATGGAAATGCGCTGATACCACAGCGGCACGTCCTCTATCGGCAATTCGCCGAGAAAGCGGATGCGATCCTCCAGACCGCTCGCGGCAATCTGCTGCTTCAGATTTTCGACAAAAGGCAGATTATCCGGCGTCGTCAGGCCGATGATGACGGCGGTGAAATCCGGGTAGCGCGGCAGCAGGCGAAGCATCGCCTCAACGAACAAATCGATGCCCTTTTGCTTGCGCACCCGGCCGAAGACGCCAATTCCATATTTCCCCGGCAATCCGGTTTCGGCAAAGCTTTCTAAGCGGTCGGCGGGCGGGCGATAGGAGTCGACGTCGATGCCATGCAGGATCACGGTCGAGGGGCGATCGAGAAACGAGGCGGCGATGTCGCTGGTCGCGATGATCGCGTCCATGCGCGAGAGCAGAAAGCGGGTGTAGCCGGAATGGCGGCGCTGGGCGGCGGAATTGAAGATCAGCGCGAAGCGGAATCCCAGCGCTTTCAGGACCACACCCGCCAGCATTTCCACATTGCGGCGCGCATGCCAGATGCGCAGCCGATGGCGCCGGGGCTGCTGGAAGCGCAGCTTCAGGAGATCAATCCAGCCGAGCCTCGTAATGCCCTCGGGAACGTCGGGTCCAAACCACGCCGCGCTGCAATTCCGGGCGATCAGCGGCGCAATGGTGCGGTTGACCGCCGTGCCGCCGGAATAGCGCCAACTCAGGTTGGGAATGATGACTTCGATCTCGTCCTGCATTTTATCTTGCTGCAACTTGCTTCGCCTTTGCCTTCGTCCGGAGCTTATCGACCGTCAAAGCGCCTCCGAGTCAAGGGCGCGCGGCAACGCGCCGCGGCGACGGCGCGACTTTGGGGCCGCCGCGATGACGGCGCGACTTCGGGGGCGGCGCCTGCGGGTTTGCCTTTTTCGCGCGGCGCTCTAGATACTGGGGCAATCCTTTCCTTCCCTCGCGGAGATTCCATGCCCAACGCCGATTCCACTTCGACACTCCACGCCAGGGTCATCGTCATCGGCTCCGGTCCCGCCGGCTATACGGCGGCGATCTATGCGGCGCGCGCCATGCTCAAGCCCATGCTGATCGCCGGTTTCGACGCTGGCGGCCAGTTGATGATCACCACTGATGTCGAGAATTATCCGGGCTTCGCCGAGCCGATCCAGGGCCCCTGGCTGATGGAGCAGATGCGACTCCAGGCCGAACACGTCGGCGCCGATCTGGTCAGCGATCATGTGGTCAAGGTCGATGTGGGCCAGCGCCCCTTCAGGATCGAGGGCGATTCCGGCCGGATCTACACCTGCGACGCGTTGATCATCGCCACCGGCGCCAAGGCGCAATGGCTCGGCGACGCGTCCGAGGAAAAATTCAAGGGCTTTGGCGTCTCCGCCTGCGCCACCTGCGACGGCTTTTTCTTTCGCAACAAGCAGGTTGCGGTGGTCGGCGGCGGCAATTCGGCGGTGGAGGAGGCGCTCTATCTCTCCCATATCGCGTCCAAGGTCACGCTCGTCCATCGCCGCGACACCCTTCGCGCCGAGCGAATCCTGCAGGAGCGGCTCGCGGCGCGGCCCAATGTCGAATTCCGCTGGAACAGCGCCATCGACGAGATTCTCGGTTCTGAAAACCCGCTTTCTGTCGAATCGGTGCGCCTGAAGAACATCCAGACCGGCGCGACCGAGCACATCGCGGTGGACGGCGTTTTCGTCGCCATCGGCCACAAGCCCGCGACCGAGCTTTTCGCCGGCCAGATCGACCTCAAGCCCAATGGCTATATCAAAACAGCGCCGGATTCGACCGCGACCAATATCGAAGGCGTCTTCGCCGCCGGCGACGTGGCCGACGACAAATACCGCCAGGCCGTGACGGCGGCTGGCCTCGGCTGCATGGCGGCGCTGGAGGCCGAACGCTGGCTGGCGATCCAGGAGGCCGCCGCGCCCGCCAAAGCCTAGGTCCATCCCTAAGACCCCATCCCTTAGACCCATTGTCGCGACTCGCCGCCGTCGCCCAAAATGCGACAGGCGGCGAAGGAGCGACAAAAATGTCCAGGGCGATCATTGTGCAAGCGGGCGGCGGCTTCGAACGGGTCACCATCGGAGAGGCCGAGGCGGCCGATCCCGGCCCCGGCGAAATCAAGGTGCGTCTGCACGCCAATTCGCTCAATTATCATGATTACGCCGTCGTCAGCGGCATGTGGGGACCGCAGGCGCCACGGATTCCCATGGCCGATGGCGCGGGCGAGGTCACGGCGGTCGGCCCCGGCGTCAGCGAATTTTCGGCCGGCGATTCGGTCGTCAGCACATTTTTCCCGGACTGGCTCGACGGCGAACCGACGATGGACAGTTTTGCGGCGGTTCCCGGCGACGGCCTCGACGGTTATGCGCGGGAGAACGTCACGGCGTCGGCCCAGTCCTTCACCCACGCGCCAAAAGGCTTCAGTCCGGCCCAAGCGGCGACGCTGACGACCGCGGGCTTGACTGCGTGGCGGGCGCTGCATGACGATGGTCGCCTCAAGGCGGGCGAAACCGTGCTGGTGCAAGGAACCGGCGGCGTGTCGATCTTCGCCCTGCAATTCGCCAAAATGGCGGGAGCGAGCGTCATCGCCACCTCATCCAGTTCGGAAAAGCTGGCGAAGCTGGAGGCTCTGGGCGCCGATCATCTGATCAACTACCGCACCGATGCGGCCTGGGGCGAAACGGTGCGACGACTGACCGACGGACGCGGCGTCGATCATGTCATCGAGGTCGGCGGTCCGGCGACGCTGGAGCAATCGATGATCGCGGCCCGCGTGGGCGGCCATATTTCGCTCATCGGCATTCTGACCGGCCTCGGCGGCCCCTTGCCGCTTATAACCGCGCTTCTGCGACAGTTGCAGTTGCGGGCCGTGCTGGTGGGCAGCCGCCGCCAGCAGATCGACATGATCCGCGCCATCGACGCCAATGGGTTAAAGCCGGTGATCGACAGCAGCTTTCCGCTCGAAGACATTGTCGCGGCCTTCCGGCATCAGGAAAGCAACCGGCATTTTGGCAAGATTTGCCTGGAGTTTTAAACGCAAAAAGCCCCGTCTCGCGGCGGGGCTTTCCAGAAGCAGGGCCAAATGTCTTGAAACTCAGGCGATGATTCGTTCTTCGGCTTCCGACGGCTCGCGCAACACATAGCCGCGGCCCCAGACGGTCTCGATGTAATTGCGGCCTTCGCTAGCGTTGGCGAGCTTCTTGCGCAATTTGCAGATGAAGACGTCGATGATCTTCAGTTCCGGCTCGTCCATGCCGCCATAAAGATGGTTTAAAAACATTTCCTTGGTCAGGGTCGTGCCCTTGCGGAGCGAGAGCAGCTCCAGCATCTGATATTCCTTGCCGGTCAGATGCACGCGCGCGCCGCCGACTTCCACCGTCTTCTGGTCGAGATTGACCACGAGGTCGCCGGTGGCGATCACCGATTGGGCGTGGCCCTTGGAGCGGCGCACGATGGCGTGGATGCGGGCGACCAGTTCGTCTTTGTGGAAGGGCTTGGTCATATAGTCGTCGGCGCCGAATCCGAGGCCCCGCACCTTGTCCTCGATGCCGGCCAGTCCGGACAGGATGAGGATGGGCGTCTTGACCTTGGCCACGCGCAAATGGCGAAGCACTTCATAGCCCGACATGTCCGGCAAGTTCAGATCCAGCAGGATGATGTCGTAATCATAGAGCTTGCCGAGATCTATGCCTTCCTCACCAAGATCGGTGGTGTAGACATTGAACGTCTCGGACTTGAGCATCAGCTCGATGCTTTGCGCGGTGGCGCTGTCGTCTTCAATCAATAATACGCGCATGTGAAGTCCTCACCCCCGCCCCAAGAAATAGCGACGCCGGCCGATACCGCCACCGGGTGGCGGCTGGCGCCCGACCCAGGACGAACGCCCACGCAAATCATTTCCAAAAACCCTTAACGCCAAATGGTTAACAAAGAGTGATTCCATCTGGCAAGCGTCTTCGGCGTTAATTTTCGTTGGACTGCCTCGTTGTCCCGCCCGCAACAAAATGACCTGTGGAAAAACCCCGGCGTCGCCCTGTCGTTAAGGCCCCGCCGCATTTTTCCCGTTCCCGGCCCCAGCGCTCCGCCCGGCGGAGACTTGGTTAGGAACATGGAAAGGAGTGTTAATCACGGCGGTTAAGGAAAGCTTAGCAGCGCCCCCGCCAGCCCCTCCCTCCCCAGTTATTTTTCACATACGGACCTTGTTTTCGTCACGCAGGTAAGGAAACGGCAACCTCCGTGGGGCACTGTCCGGCTGTCTCGCGGAAATCCCCTGGTGGTTGAAATGTGATTTCAACGCGTCCGTCCTTGGAGTAAAATGTGATGAAATCGCGGGATACGCTGGTCCGTCTCAAGCGTTTTCAGGTGGAGGATAAACGCCGCCGCCTGTCTCAGATCGAAATGATGATCGCCGAATTCAACCGCATGGCGGTGGAGCTCGACCGCGAAATCGCCGTCGAGGAACAAAAATCGGGCGTCAAGGACGCCAGCCATTACGCCTATTCGACTTACGCCCGCGCCGCCCGGACGCGCCGCGACAATCTTCTTCATTCAGCCGACGAATTGAAAGGCCAGCTTGAAGAAGCGCGCCTGCTGTTCGACCAGGCCTCTGACGAATTGGCCAAGGCGCAAGTCTTGGAGGGCCGCGACAAGGCGCCGGTGCTCGGCGACCTGACCCGCGACGTGATGGATCTGGCGGCCCTGCGCGGCGCCCGCGCCTGACGAAAGCACGAAGCCGCCGGGTGCGCCGGATCTGAATCCGGACTTGCGCTCGGCGTCGCCCTGTAGCAAAGGAGGCGGGAGGCGACGCGCCATGCGTCGAAGCCCGTCGGAGCTTTGCAGGGCCCGGATGAACTTCATCAAACGCAATCTCGACTACGTCTGGCCCGCGCTCGGATTCCTCGCTGTCCTGGTTTCTTTCTGGCTGCTCTACCGCGAATTCCACGGCCAGCAACTGGGGCCGCAGCTTTTCGCCGCCTTCCGCGCCATTCCCCTGACCCATTATGCGCTGGCGGTGCTTGCGACTTTGCTGGCCTATGCCGCGCTGGCCTATTACGACCGGATCGCCCTGCTGCATCTCGGCGTCACCGGCATTTCTTGGCGTTTCATCGCGGCCTGCTCCTTCACCACCTACGCCCTGTCGCATAACATCGGCGCCTCGGTGGTTTCCGGCGCTTTGGTGCGCTATCGCGGCTACACGTCGAAGGGCCTCTCAACTCCGCAGATCGCCGTGCTGGTGGCGGTCTGCTCCCTGACTTTCCTGCTCGGCGCGGTTTTCCTCGGCGGACTCGTGCTGGTGCTGCGTCCGCACGTCCTCGTCCAACTCAATGAACTGCTGCCCGCCTTCCTGACCCATGCTTCGACGGCGCGGATCATCGGCGGCGCCTGCCTCGCGGCGGTAGCGCTTTATTGCATCGGCTCGGTGCTGCGGCTGCCCTCCTTCAGCGTGTCGGGCGTAAAAATCGCCTATCCGCGCTGGGACATCGTGTTGCGCCAGATGATCGCGGCCCCGGCGGAAATCATCGGCGCAGCGGGCATCATTTATTTCGCGCTGCCCGAAGCCGGCAATCCCGGCTTTCTGGTGGTGCTCGCCGTGTTCATCTTTTCGTTTTCCGCCGCGCTGGCTTCCAACGCCCCTGGCGGACTGGGCGTGTTCGAACTGATTTTCTTGAAAAGCATGCCCGGAGCGCCGCAGGACAGCGTGCTCGCGGCGCTGCTGCTGTTTCGACTATTTTATCTGCTGCTCCCGCTGGGTCTGGCGATTTTTGTCGTGCTGGACTTTGAAAAGCGCCGCCTCGCCGAAGCGATCAAACACCATCACAAATTGGCCGAGGAAGAGTCCACGGTCCGCGCCCGTACGCGCGCCCACAGCGAGTGACGCCGCCGCCCCATGGGACCGGCGGCAAGGCGGCAAGAGGTCACATGCGGTATTGTTGCAGGCGCGTGGTGCGCAGTCCGGCCAGTCCATGCTGGTCGATCGACATTTGCCACGACAGGAACTCGTCGACGGTCAGCGTATAGCGGCTGCAGGCTTCCTCCAGCGATAGCAACCCGCCGCGCACGGCGGCGACGACTTCCGCCTTGCGGCGGATGACCCACCTTTTGGTCGAGGTCGGCGGCAGATCGGCGATGGTCAGCGGACTGCCATCGGGCCCGATGACATATTTGACCCTCGGGCGGTGGGGCTCGGTCATGTTCTGTACTCACGTTACGCGGAGAACCCTTACTATGACCCGACCATAGCCCGCCCGACTTAAAAAACGCCTAAGCAAATGCTGGCAATTTTCGGCATAAATGCTTGCGGGAAGGCGATTTTATTGCCAATTCCTTAGCGGCGCCCCGGATGTGTGCGTATTCGGCACAAGTGAAAGCTTTCCGTTAACCAGTGCGCGAATAGCGCGATCGCGAGGCGGGAAATGCGCCGTTTATCCCGGGCGACCTGCGATTCGCCGACGGGCCCGGGCAAGTCCGTTGAAAATCGTCGCGAGAGTCCTTATTGATCAGGAGGTCCGGCGAGGGACGCCCGTTTTCCGCTCATCCTTGAACGGCGGGCGCCCGAAAACCGGCGCGAGACCCAAAATCATGAACGCCGCAGCAACGCCCCCTTTCAACTCCCTCGACCTGCCCGGCCGGCCAGAAAACACCCGCGTGGTCGTGGCCATGTCGGGCGGCGTCGATTCCTCGGTGGTCGCCGCCTTGCTCAAGGAGCAAGGCTATGACGTGGTCGGCGTCACCATGCAGCTTTACGATCAGGGCGAGACCGAGCACCGCGTCGGCTCCTGCTGCGCTGGCCAGGATATCTTTGACGCCCGCCAGGCCGCCGCGCTGATCGGCATCCCGCATTATGTGCTCGATTACGAGACCCGCTTCCGCAAAAAGGTCATCGACGCCTTCGCGCAATCCTACGCCGATGGCGAGACGCCCATCCCCTGCGTGACCTGCAACCAGCAGATCAAATTCGTGGACCTGTTCGACATGGCGCGCGATCTCGGCGCCGCCGCGCTGGCGACCGGCCATTACATCTCGTCGCGCGCCGACGGCGATGCGCGGGCGCTGTACCGGGCGCTCGACGCCGACCGCGACCAGAGCTATTTCCTGTTCGCCACCACGCGCGAGCAGTTGCAGATGTTGCGCTTTCCGCTCGGCGACATGAGCAAGCCGGAAGTGCGCGAACATGCGCGCCGCTTCGGCCTCGCCGTCGCCGACAAGCCGGACAGCCAGGACATTTGCTTCGTGCCGACCGGCCGCTACAGCGAGATCGTCGAAAAGCTCGCTCCCCAGGCGGCCACGCCGGGCGACATCGTCCATATCGACGGGCGCAAACTCGGCCGCCACGCCGGCGTGATGAATTACACCATAGGCCAGAGGCGCGGCCTCGGCCTCGGCGCCGCGGTCGCCACCGGCGGCGAACCGCTTTATGTGATCAAGATCGACGCTGCCCATACGCAGGTCACAGTGGGGCCGCGCTCGGCGCTGGCCACCAAAAGGGTTTTTCTGCGCGACGTGAACTGGATCGGCCCCGGCTCTTTTGAAGAGGCTGCGGCGGCTGGCGCCGAAATCGCAGTACGAGTCCGCTCGACCCGGCCTCCCGCGCCGGCCTTGCTGGAGCTGAAAGCCGGCGAGCCCTGCGTGGAATTCCTCGACGACGAGAGCGGTGTGGCCCCCGGTCAGGCTTGCGTCTTCTATGACGACACCGGCCCTCGCGCCCGCGTGCTCGGCGGCGGCTTTATCAAGAGCGCCGAACCGGCGGGTTTGACGGCTGCGGTCTCGCCCTCGCACGCGCCCGCGGCTCGCGCATGAACGAGACGCGCCGCATTGTCGCCCAGCTCGAAAACGCCCATGTCGAGGAGGCTTACGCCCGCTGGGCGCCCATCTACGACCTCGCTTTTACCGCGGTCATGGCGCCCGGACGCCACGCCGCCGTCGCCGCCGCGCAACGTCGGGGCGGCGCCATTCTCGATGTCGGCGTCGGCACCGGCCTCGAATTGCCAATGTTCAACAGCAAGGTCGATCTCGTCGGGGTCGATCTGTCGGAACCGATGCTTCGGCGCGCGCAGTCGCGAGTCCGGCGCAAAAACCTGCGGCAGGTGGCGGGGCTTTGCGTGATGGACGCCACGCGACTGGCCTTCCCTTCTGCGCATTTCGATTCGGTTGTCGCGCCCTATGTGCTGACGGTGGTTCCCGATCCCGCAGCGACGCTGGATGAATTGGCGCGCGTGGTGAAGCCGGGCGGCGAGATCGTGCTGGTGAATCACGTCGGCGCCGATTCGGGACCCATCGCCTTGATCGAGCGCTGGCTCGGCCAGAAATCGGCCAAACTCGGCTGGCGCCCGGAATTTCCCTGGTCGATCCTCGGCGACTGGATCAATTCACGACCCGACCTGCGTCTGGTGGAGCGGCGCAAGATCGCGCCTCTGGGCCTGTTCACTTTGGCGCGGATAGAGCGACTGAAATAAGGCCGCGGTTCCTTGACAATAGCAGCGGCGGCGCACTATACACCGCCTTCTTGAGGCGTCGGCGACGGCGCTTTGTGGCGGGGTAGCTCAGCTGGCTAGAGCACGGGAATCATAATCCTGGGGTCGGGGGTTCGAGTCCCTCCCCCGCTACCATTCTCATAAAACCATAACGATCAAGGCCGCCTTATGGGCGGCTTTATCAGTTGCGTCACGCGGCATTCATCTCCATTGACGAGGACAGCGCCATGCAAAAACGACATCCGCCTGCGGACGGCTTCGATTGGCGCCGGCCGCATCATTCGCCGCTATTCTGGCTCGGGGTCGTGCTGTTTCTGGCTGCCATCGCCTATTACCTTTGGTCGCAGGACCTCTCGACCCGCCCAAGTCTCTGAACTCGCCAAGCCTCGGAGCTTGCTCAGGCGACCTGGGACCATTTGCCGCAATTGACGCCTCCCGCATCAGCGGCGCTATGATCGTCGCGACCAGTATTTCCCGCCCGCTCCGTCTGCTGCATCCGCGCCGTCCGGTTTATGTCGTCCCTCGGGACGATCAGCGCTTCATGATCGGCGCGACCATGATCGAAAATGACGAACGCGGACGCGTGACCGCGCGCTCGCTCATCGAACTCGCCAATTCGGCCTATGCGATCCATCCGGCCTTCGCCGAAGCCGAGTTCGCCGAAATGGGCGCCGATGTGCGTCCGGCCTTCCATGACAACCTGCCCCGGATCGAAAGGCGGGGGAAAACCCTGTTCATCAACGCGGCCTCTTTCCGGCATGGGTTCCTGCTGGCCCCCTCTCTGGCCCGGCGGGCCGCCGATTTCGTCTACGGCGGCGTGGTTTGCCGCAACGTCATGCCCGATTCCCTTGCGGACGCATGACTGCGGCCAAAAGTCGCAACGAGGGGACGGCTCTTGGCAGACTTAAGTCGAACTGATAGCGATCTGCGACTTGCCGGAGCCTGGGCGAAAAGATTTTTCGCACGGGAGAATCGGGAACGCGGTGAAATTCCGCGGCGCGCCCAGCGCTGTGAGGGGGACTGGCGGGACAAGAGCCACTGGCTGCGGCCGGGAAGGCGTCCCACCGGGCTGAACCCGAGTCAGAAGACCGGCCGGCAAGACATGGCCTGTTCCGCAAGGACGACGGAACCGGCGCGCCATCATCAAGGGGAATAACGATGGATGACTCTGCCCTTTTGCCTGCCACGCCTTTGCCGACCGCCGAGCGCACCGGCCTTTACCGCGCGATCCTGACCCGCCGCGACACCAGAAGCGAGTTCCTGCCCGATCCCTTGCCCGATGCGCAGCTCAGCCGCATCCTCGTCGCCGCCCATCATGCGCCCTCGGTCGGCTTCATGCAGCCCTGGAGTTTCGTCGTCATCCGCGACATCAACGTGCGTCGTGGCGTCCATAAAGCCTTTTTGAAGGCCCACGCCGAAGCGGCGCTGATGTTCCGGGAGGACAAGCGCGACATTTACCGCTCGCTCAAACTCGAAGGCATCCTCGAAGCGCCGGTCAATATCTGCGTCACCTGCGACCGCGACCGCGCCGGGCCGACGGTCATCGGCCGCACCCATATCCCGACCATGGATGTCTTCAGTTCGGTCTGCGCCGTGCAAAACCTGTGGCTGGCCGCGCGCGCTGAAGGACTGGGCGTCGGCTGGGTCAGCATCTTCGACAATGAAACGGTGCGGAAAACCCTCGGAATTCCCGAACGAATCATCCCTGTCGCCTATCTCTGCGTTGGCAAAGTGCGAGGCTATCAACCCCGGCCCGAACTGGAGACAGCGGGCTGGCGCCAGCGCCTGCCGCTGGAGACGCTGATCCATTTCGACCAATGGGGCCAGCAGGGCCAAGACCAAGCCGTGGCGGACGCCAACTTGCTCGACCAGCTTCGCATCGACGAGCGCGCCGCGCAAAATGGCGCGCTGCTCGACGAGATCGCGAGCGGCTGAAAATGCAACCGGCTGAAAAAGCAAGTCGCTGAAAATGCAAGAGCGATGCGCGCCGGACGTGCTGGTGGCGGGCGGCGGCGTCGCCGCTTTAAGCGCGGCGCTCGCGGCGCGGCGCGCGGGCGCGTCGGTCCTGCTGGCAGAACAGGCGCCGGAAGCTTTGCGCGGCGGCAATGTGCGCCACGCGCGCAATTTGCGCATTATGCACGAAGCGCCTTCGCGCCTGTTTCCCGATTCCTATGGCGAGGCGGAATTTTTGAACGACCTGCGACAGGCCGGCGGCGGGTTTTGTGACGAGGCGCTCGCTCGCCTGTTTGTCCGTCGTTCAGCCGATCTTCCGCAATGGCTCGAAGACCACGGGGTCGCCTTTCAACTGCCCGCCGCCGGCGCGTTGCCCTATTCACGCAAAACCGCGTTTCTGCTGGGTGGAGGCATGGCCATGCTCAACGCCCTCTATCGCGCGGCCCGGAAAATGGGGGTGCGAATCGCCTATGACTGCGAAGTAACAACCCTGCATCCAGATGGTTCGGCCGAGATGACGTCTGCGGGGCGCCCGGTGACGGTCGCTTCCCGCGCAGCGATCGCTTGCAGCGGCGGCTACCAGGCCAACCGCGCGTGGCTCAAACAGGATTTCGGCGACGCCGCCGAAAATTTCGTGATCCGTGGAACGTCCTTCGCTGACGGCGGCCTGCTGCGCTCATTGCTGGATGGAGGCGCCGCCCCTTCGGGGACGCCGGGCGCCTGCCATCTGGTGGCGGTCGACGCCCGCTCGCCCCCCTTTGACGGCGGCGTGGTTTCGCGCGCGGATGGCTTTCGCTTCGGCGTCGTGGTCGACCGCAATGGCGACCGCTTTCACGAGGAGGACGACTGGAGCGGGCCGAATCGTTATTCGGCCTGGGGCCGGGAGGTCGCGGCCCGACCCGGCCAGATCGCCTTTCTCGTCCTCGACGCCTCGGGCGTCGAGCGGGCGCCGCCGTCCATTTTTCCGGCCATTGTCGCGGAAAGTCTTGCCGAAATGGCCGGCCTTCTCGGAGTCGATCCGGAAAATTTCATCCGAAACGTCACAGGAAGCGGCCGTGTCAAAAACTCGCCCTTCCATGCCTTCCCTATTCGGCCCGGGGTGACCTTCACCTGCTGCGGCCTCAAGGTTGACAAGGCCGCCCATATCGTCACCAAGGGCGGCGATCCGTCGCCCGCGCTGTTCGCGGCGGGACTGATCATGGCGCCCAATCTTCTCGGGGCCGGTTATCTGGCCGGCGTCGCCCTGACCATCGGAGCGGTGTTCGGCGTCATCGCCGGGGAAGGAGCGGCGCGACATGCCAGAGCTTGAGTCACCCCAGCAAACTTCCGAAGAAACGCGCCAAGAAGCGCGCCGAGCGCTCGTCTTGTGCAATGTTTGCGATTATTGCAGCGGCTATTGCGAAACCTTTGTCGCCGCCGGACGCCGCCGCGCCTTCACCGACAACGACCTGACCTATCTCGCTAATCTATGCCACAATTGCCGCGCCTGCTTCCACGCCTGCCAATACGCGCCTCCCCATCCCTTCGCCATCAACCTGCCCAAGGTCTTGGCGGAGTTGCGGCAGCAGTCCTACCGGGAGCTTGCCTGGCCGCGCCCGCTGGCGGGCGCCGGGTGGGCCGCGCTGCCGATGGCGGCCGCCGCGCCGCTGCTCGCGGCCCTGATCCTGCCCCGCGATGTTCTGTTGGCCCCGCATCGCGGACCAGGGGCCTTTTATGAGGTGACGCCGCTACCGCTGCTGGTGGCGACAGCCGGCGTTATCGGGATTTGGTCGGCTGTCTCCTTGACGATCGCTTTGATCCGCTTCTGGAAAAAAACCGGCGGCGGAGCGCCGAAGGCGATGCTGCGGGCGGTTCCCGGCGCGCTTTCCGATATCCTGTCGCTGCGCAATCTCGACGGCGGCGGCCATGGCTGCAACGACGTCGATGATTCTTTTTCGCGCTTGCGGCGTTGGCTGCACCACGCCCTGTTTTATGGCTTTCTGTGCTGCCTGGCTTCAACCGCCAGCGCCGACGCATATCATCATTTGCTCGGGCGGGTGGCGCCGTACCCACTGACCAGCCTGCCTGTGCTGCTCGGCGCGATCGGAGGCGTCGGCATCGTCGTCGGCTGTGTCGGCTTGGCCTTTCTCAAGGCGCTGGCGGATCCGCGCCCGAATGCTGCAACGACCCAAGCCGACGGCGCGGCATTGCTGGCCAGCTTGTTTGTGGTCGCCGCCAGCGGGCTAGCTTTGCTGGCCTTCAGGGAAACAGCAGCCATGGGCCTGCTGCTCACGATGCATCTTGGGGCGACATTCGGCTTTTTGGCGTCGCTGCCCTACGGCAAATTCGTCCACGGCCCTTTTCGCGCCGCCGCGTTGCTGCGCGCCGTCATGGAGCGTCAAACGCCGCCGGTTTCGCCCATTCGATGAACGGCGCCGGGGGCGCTTCTCACGCTCGCGCCGGACCAAGTATCGGCAAGATTTGTTAGGGTTTTATATGTGCTCATCGCCCGCTTGAGGCGCATTTCACACCAGGCTGGGGCTGATCTCGGCAACATCAGTGGTCGCGGCGACGACGCTCGCTTGAGTCTGGCTGGCTTGCGAGAGCACTGTATTCTCCTCCATGGCCACCTGGCGGGCGTCGGATACGGCCTTCCAACCGAGGCCGACAACGGCAAAAGCAGCGAGGATCAGGATGCCGACATCCAGCCGGGACAGGCCGCTCACCAGCGGCTCCCTGATATCGAGGAAAGTTCCCAAAGACGCCCAGACGATCATCAAAATGCGAAATTCCGTCGCGCCAACGCCGATATAAGACATTTGATGGACGTGGTGAGCTGCGGCGCGAATATAGGTATAGGCCGAGAAAAACAGGTAGCAGAGCAGGACCACCAAGGCGGAAACGAGAGACAAAAACGGCGAAAGCCCGAAAGCGACAATGATCAATATCTGGGAGAAAAGA
>Ga0302187_10000884_pt1 | contig 26492 bp, 23 predicted proteins | sample II_Bog_E1_3_FD_202120 | JGI IMG/M metagenome (GOLD analysis project Ga0302187, IMG submission 202120) | Peat permafrost microbial communities from Stordalen Mire near Abisko, Sweden - II_Bog_E1_3 | ecosystem: Environmental > Terrestrial > Soil > Wetlands > Peat | place: Sweden: Abisko...
TGACCGGAGAGGCCGAAGGCGGTGCCATGCGCCGGGTCCGAGATCAGTGGCATAATGTTGTGCAGGAATGCGCCCTTTCCCGTAACCACCCGGTTCACCTCCACCAGATGTTCGTCGTTGACGCCAGGGATCATCACCGAGTTCACTTTGGCCAGAATGCCGCGGGCGACCAGCATCTCCAGCCCAAGCATCTGCCGCTCGTGCAGGATGCGGGCGGCCTCCAAGCCGGTGTGGCGCTGATGGGCGAAGAAGATCCACGGATGGATGCGCGCGCCAATTTCCGGATCGGTGAAGTTGATGGTGACGGTGACGTGGTCCACGCCCATGGCGGCAATGGCCTCGACATGGTCGGGCAGGGCCAACCCGTTGGTGGACAGGCACAGCCGCAGGTCGGGAATGGCGGATTGCACCCGCTTGAACGTCTCGCTTGTGTGCTGCCAGTCGTAGACCGCGTCACCCGGGCCGGCAACGCCGAGGACGGACAACTGGGGCACGGCGTTGGCGACGGCGATCACCTTGCGCGCCGCCTGCTCGGGGGTGAGTTTCTCGGAAACGACGCCTGGACGGCTTTCGTTGGCGCAGTCGTATTTACGATTGCAGTAATTGCACTGGATGTTGCAGGCGGGCGCCACCGCAACGTGCATGCGGGCGAAATAGTGGTGCGCCTCCTCGGCGTAGCAGGGGTGATCCTTCACACGTTCCCATACCGCCGGGTCCATGCCAGATGGGGCTTGCGACGTACCGCAACCCGAGGTGGCACAAGCGGACGCGGGTGCGGCCGGCGCCAGCAGGCTTTCCAGGGTGGTGAACTCGGCCACGGTCTGTTTCTCCGGCAGGTTGAACGGGGCATACGCAAGCTTGATGCCAACGGCGGGTGCTCCCGGGACGAACGGTATTCCGGCGCAATTTCAACAATCCGGCTGCGTCTCCAGAACAAAAGCGCGGCGCGCTTCCTACGATCTCGTACGATGAACCCACATCCGCACGAAAAAGTGCGAACCAGATGCGCGTTGGCTCATATCCGCAGAACGAAAAAGCCTCGTGAGACGGTGGGGTACCGACCCAACGAGCGCAAGGGCATGCACATCTGTAATGTCGAGCACGGAATGTCGATTGCCTGACATCGCAAAGATACGAGTGCGGCACGGCATCTTTGCGGCCCAACCGACAGCAGGCGACTGGCCGCGCCGCGCCGGACCGCGGGCGACAACTCATTAATTGATTGTGGTATTTTGAGATGTGAGAATCGCCTAACCGACGAGCGGAGGACAACCGTCAGTGTACCGTCGTTGGACTCCAGCCACCTACCGGGATCCACTGGCGCGGGCAAAAGCCCAGTGTAAATTGCGTCGGAAGATGGGTGCATTGTGACTGGGACGTGGTCACGGTGCTCAGTGCCGTGACGTGGCCACATCAAAAGGGTAGCGCCGGCCACGTCAGTGGCGCCCGCCCCAGCGTGACGCCTCACAATCTCCTGATTGGAATTCCATGCTTACGCAGCGCGCAGCCGATTTGGCGCAGGCTAAGCTTTAGCAGTCGCGCAGCCTTGGCTTGTACCGTAAGCGCCCGGTCAGCCGCGTGTAGCGCGGGCGGCGGCGATGACCTGGGTGATGATGGCGTGCCTGGCTTTGTTGGAGGGTGGCGTGGCTGGGGGCTGGGTGTCCATGGGTTCAGTCCAGTTCGTCGATGGAGGTGATGAGGGTGCGGGTTTCGCGCGCCGGCACGGCCGGTGGCGGGCGCCAGGCTTCCTCGGGCATTGCATCGAAGCGGTTGGCCGGGCGGGCGCGGGCGCGGGCGCGGTCCACCCAGGCCAGCCCGCCATGCACCAGGGCGAGGCTCACCTCGTTCAGCAGGTCTTCGATGTCGTGGCCGTTATCGACGATCACCGGCTGGATTTGCGCGCCCATCAGGCGGCGGATCGACGAGGTGCCGATGGAGGCGGCATAGACCGCCGAACAGCCCTGGAGAAATTCCAGCTTCACCGCGACCTTGTCCTCGACGGTGCCGACGATGCCTCCGCGCCCTTCGGTTCCGATCTGTTCGGCCTTGACGAACTCGCCGATGCCGACGAGGTCGGCGCGGCCGGGGGAAATGTCGTAGACGATGAACCGCTCGGCCGAGCCGAAATGCAGGTCCACATGGATACGGTCGGTCGAGGCGAAGGCAACCCGGAGCATGTGCGTCCTTTCAGTTCATTGCGCCACGCCGGCCGGTGCCGTCGCGGTGGCTTCCCGCTCGCGCGGGGTGCCTTGCCAGTACAGCGAGCGGTAGGGCGGCACGGCGCGCTGGCGGGCGGCCAGCAGGTTGGCGATGTCGAACAGCATCTGCCGGCTGCCGCGATAGCCGACCTGGCAGCGGGCATGGCCGCCATACATGTCGCTCAGCGGAAACCCCGCGCGCAGCAGCGGAATGCCGAGCCGGGCGGCCAGATCGGTGGCGTGCGAATTGGCGATCAGCAGATCCGCGCCGGCATCGCGCGCCAGGTTTTCCAGGTCCTCGAGGTCGCCGACGACCACGCGATCGACCGGCAGTTCGGCAAGCAAGCGGGTGCGCGCCGAGGCGACCGCGGCCACCACCTCCGCCCCCGCCCCCGGCAGGAAGCGGATGGCCGCCTCCAGCAGGTCGGCGTCGGCGGCGATGGCGATGCGCGCCCCGCCGATCTGGAAATGGCAGTCCACCATGGCGTCGATCAGCTGGGCGCGGTGCCGCTCCAGGCGGGCCGGCACCGGGCGGCGGGCAATGTCGCTGAGCGTCTGGGTGAAGGCGTCGCAGGCTTCCACCCCGGTGAGGCTGGCGAAACGGTGGTCCGGCACGCCGGTGCGCTCATGCAACAGGTCGGCGGCGCGGGCCAGCGACGGGCCGATCACCAGCGTGGCGATCGATTCGCCCATGGCGGTGATCGCCGCCCGCCGCGTGCCGCCATAGGTCAGCGTCGAGAAGCCGGATTCGATCATGTGGCCATCGAGCGAATCGCCGAGGTCGGGCAGCACCACCGGTTGCAGGCCGAAGGTTTCGATCCATTCGCGGATGGTTTCGATATCGCCGGGGCTGAGCATGGAGGCGGCCAGCACATTCACCTGGCGCGGCCGGCGGATGGTGGACAGCGAGGCGGGAACCAGGGCGGCGATGATCGCCTCGACCGAAGCGGCGAAGCCGGTTTCCAGGCAGCCCAGCGTGTCGCTGGCGCTGACCGCGACGATGCTGATGTGGTCATGCTCGGGATGGCGCTCGCGGAAGGCGCGCACGGTGCGCGGAATGTCCGCCCCCTGCGTCTCCGACAGCGCGGTGGTGATCAGGCCGATCACCTCGGGCGCGTTTGTATCGGCGATGGTGCGCAGCGCCTCCACCACGTTGCCGTCGGCGCCGATGACCGCGGCGATCTGGTCCATCGCCGTGGTTTGCAGGGCGATCGGCTCCTGGAAGTGGCGCATGAAGAATAGTTTGTTGAAGGAGGTGCAGCCGCGGGCGCCGTGCTCCAGCGGCATTGCCTGGGCCAGCCCGAGGAAGGCCAGCGACGCCCCCACCGGCTGGCTGACCTTGAGCGGGTTGACCGCGAGCGGCTTCTCGGACGGAACGATCTCGGCCATGGCTGGCCGCTCAGGCCGCGTGCCGCGCCCAGCGCGGGGCGGTGCGGGCGTGCTGCCAGACCGGGCTGTGCAAGGTCACCGCGAGGTTCCGCGCCAGTTCGATGGCGCCGGCATAACCGGCGTAGCCGATGCTGCGCACATGATCGACGTCGAGGAACGGCACCCGCGCCTTCAGCGCCGGGTAGATGTAACGATCGCCGGCGATCAGGATGTCCGCCCGGTGTTCGTCGAAGCTGCGCAGCAGCGAGGTCTGGTCGTTGTCGGCGATCATGTGGGCTTGCGGCCCCATCAGTTCGCGGATGCGGTCCTTGTCTTCCTCGGTGGATTTCTCGGTGCCGGTGGCCACCACGTTCATGCCGAGATTCTGCATGGCGGCGACCAGCGACCAGGATTTGTGGCCGCCGGCGAAAATCAGCACCCGCCTGCCTTCCAGCTTCGGCCGCAACGGCGCGATCGCGGTTTCGACGGCGGCCTCCTCGCGGGCGATCACCGCTTCGGTGCGCCCGGCCAGCGCCGGATCGCCCAGCACGGACGCGAAGCCGCGCAGGGCCGCCGATGTTGGGGCAACGCCGTAGAACCCGCCTTCAAAGAACGGCGTGGCGAAACGTTCGCGCAGTGCCTGCGCCACCCGGATCATCGCCTTGGAGCAGACCACCATGTTGGCCTCGGCGCGGTGCATGGTCTGCACCTCGCGGAACCGGGCGTCGCCGGTGAAGGTGCACAGAATGCGCAGGCCGAGTTCGTCGAACAGCGGGGCGACGCTCCAGAACTCGCCGCCGATGTTCCATTCGCCGATCAGATTGACATCATGGGTGGTGATGCCCGGGCGGATCGCCGCCGGCGGCGGCGGATCGGGCTCGCTTGTGCCGATGACATGGCGCAGCATGACATCGCCGGCGATGCGGTTGCCGAAATTCTTGTTGCCATAGAAGCCGGCGCAATCCACCGGCACCACCGGAACGCCCCAGCGCGCCTGCGCGGCTTTGGCCACCGCCACGTAATCGTCGCCGTGCAGGGCGGGCACGCAGGTGGCATAGACGAACACGGCGGCGGGCCGGTAGGTTTCGATCGCCTGGCGGATGGCGTGGAACAGGCGCTTCTCGCCGCGCCCCATGATCACATCCATCTCCGACAGGTCGGTGGTCATGCCGACCCGGTAGAGGGTGGCGCCGCTGGAGCGCGAGCCGCGGCCGTCCCAGGAGCTGCCGGCGCAGCCGATCGGCCCGTGCACCAGATGGGCGACGTCGGCGATCGGCAGCAGGGCGTTGCGCGCGCCGTCGAAGGCGCAACCACCCTGGGTCGCGCCCGGCTGCGGCCTGGCGCAGCCGCTTTTGAGGCCGGCGTTGTGCGAACAATTGGGTTCGTCTCGCAGGGCGGAGGCTTCGTCTGGTCGCATGCCACTCTCCTGGGCTACGGGCGTGGCTTCGCAAACCTCGTGCCACGGCGCCGACTTTCACCGGGCGGGCGATTGCCACGGAAAAGCGGGCGTGGGTGGTCGCGCCTTTCGTACCTCACGGTACGGCCCCCGCCATTTCGTACGTTGCCGTGCGGTTGTCGGCCCTTTGTCACGGCCGACGGCGGCCGAACCACGCCAGAGCCGCTGGCACGCGGCGTGCATCTTGCCGCATTCGCAAAGCCATACTTTGACAAAGCCATTCGATGGCCATGCCGGCCATCCGGGGGACCACAATCCGCATGACGCGCTTCATCACCGCGAAAGAAAGAAACATGTCGGCCGAGGACAGCGTCGCCATCGAGATCGACGACTTCAAGGACGAGTTCACCGGCTGTGCGACCGGCGAATGCCGCGTCAGCGTGCTGCCGATCCTGTTCCAGATCAGCCAGATCATCAACGAAAGCGAGAACCTCACCAGCGCGCTGACGCTTATTCTGGGCGTCATGGAAGAACGCATGAAGATCGCCCGGGGCATGGTCAGCCTGTATGACCGGCAGTCGGAGACGATTTTCGTGCATGCCAGCTTCGGGCTGACCGAGGAGCAGAAGCAGCGCGGCATCTATTCGCTCGGCGAAGGCATCACCGGCAAGGTGGTCGAATCGGGCAAGGCGGTCATTGTGCCGCATATCGGCAGCGACCCGGGCTTTCTCGACCGCACGCAGTCGCGCGAGGAGACCGCGGCAAAGAACTGCACCTTCTTCTGCGTGCCGATCGTGCATGGCCGGAAGGTGCTCGGCACGATCAGCGCCGAGCGGGTCTATGCCAGCCGCCGGCTGCTGCGCCAGGATGTCGAACTGCTGGCCACCATTGCCTCGATGGTGGCGCCCGCGGTCGAGCTTTATCTGCTGGAGAATGTCGAGAAGGTCCGGCTGGAGAACGAAAACCGCCGCCTGCGCAGTGCCCTGAAGGAGCGCTTCCATCCATCCAACATCATCGGCAATTCCAAGCCGATGCTGGAAATATACGGGCTTGTCGAGAAGGTGGCGAACACCAAGGCGACGGTGCTGGTGCTGGGCGAGAGCGGCGTGGGCAAGGAGCTGGTGGCCAACGCCATCCACTACAACAGCGCCTTCGCCGATGGGCCGTTCGTCAAGTTCAGCTGCGCGGCGCTGCCGGAAAGCATCGTGGAAAGCGAGCTGTTCGGCCACGAGAAGGGATCATTCACCGGCGCCGCCGGGTTCCGCAAGGGCCGCTTCGAGCTGGCCGACGGCGGCTCGATCTTTCTCGATGAGGTCGGCGAACTCAGCCTGGGCATGCAGGCGAAGCTGCTGCGCGTGCTGCAGGAAAAGACCTTCGAGCGGGTGGGCGGCAACGTGCCGGTGAAGGTCGATCTGCGGATCATCGCCGCCACCAACCGCAACCTGCCCGACCTGGTGGAGAAGGGCCAGTTCCGCGAGGACCTTTACTACCGGCTGCATGTTTTCCCCATCACCATTCCGCCGCTGCGCGACCGCGGCAGCGATGTGATCACCCTGGCCGACCACTTCCTTGCCCGCTTCGCCCGCGAGACCGGCAAGGAGGTGAAGCGAATCTCCACGCCGGCGCTGAACATGCTGATGAGCTATCACTGGCCCGGCAACGTCCGCGAGCTGGAGAACGTGATCGAGCGCGCCATGATCCTGTCCGCCGATGGCGTCATCCACGGCTATGATCTGCCGCCGTCGCTGCAAACCTCCGAGGAAACCGGCACCGCGTTCGGCTGCGGGCTGGACGCGAAACTTCAGGCGGTGGAATACGAGATGATCGTCGAGGCGCTGAAGACCCACAAGGGCAACATGACCAAGGCCGCCGAGGAGCTGGGCCTGACAAGGCGCATGCTGGGCCTGCGGATGGACCGATACAAGCTGAACTACAAGCTGTTCCGGCGGGAGTAGAATGGCGGGCGCGGACCGTCAGCCTCGCTCCAGGAAGCGTCCGCGCAGCCAGCCGCCCAGCCCGTTGATGACGGTGACCAGGCCGAGCAGAACAAGGATCAGCGCCATCGCCTCCCGATAGGCGAACAGGTGGAAGGCGGTGACCAGTTCCAGCCCGATCCCGCCGGCGCCGATCACCCCGAGCACGGTGGCGGCGCGGAGATTATGTTCCCAGCGGTACAACGTGACATCCACCAGGCGCGGCAGGATCTGCGGCAGCACGCTGAAGCGCAGCACGGCAAGACGGGAGAGGCCGTGGCTGCGCAGCGCCTCGCCCGGCGCGGGATCGACATGTTCGATGATCTCGGCATAGAATTTTCCGAGCATACCGGTGGAATGGCAGGCCAGCGCGAGCAGACCGGGCAACGGCCCGAAGCCGACCGCGGCGACGAACAGAATGCCCCAGACCAGATCCGGGATGGAGCGCAACGTGTTCAGCAGCAGCCGCGCGGCCGGTGCGACCAACGGGACCCCGGTGCCGCCGGCAGCCAGCGCACCGAGCGGGGCGGCGGCGGCGGCGGCCAGCACGGTGCCGCAGATGCTCATCGCCAGCGTCTCGGCCAGCGGCCGGCCCCAGCTTTGCCAGCGGCTGAAATCCGGCGGCAGGGAATCGCCGAGCAGGACAAGAACGGTTGGCAGCGCGTCGCGGTAGCGCGGCAAATTGAACGCATCCGCATAGGCGAAGGCGGCCACGATGACCAGCACGGCGGCGACCCCGCCGGCATAGGCCCGCGCCGCCCGGCGGCGGCCGTCCGCGAGGACGGCCGCCATGGCGTCGGTCGGAACTTCCTGTTGGGCGCTCAGACTCACGGCGCCGGAACGGCGTCGGGGCTTTCCTTGCGGATTGCCTCGATCCAGCCGCGCACGGGATCGACATCGGCGTCCACGGCGGGGACGAAGGCCTCGGCGTTGAACACCTTCAGCGCCGCGGGGTCGGTGACCTCGAGGAACGCCTTGCGGATGTCCTCGCGCAGCGCCGGGTCCAGCCCCTCGCGGAAGGTCCACATATATTCGGGAATGGAAGGCGATTCCGCCAGCAGGCGGGTGGTTCCGGGGGCGATCCGGTCTTCCCGCAGCAGCCGCTGATAGATCGGCAGCGACAGGCCGCCGGCATCGGCCTTACCGTTGGCGACGGCCAGCGCCACCGCATCATGGGCGCCGAGCACCCGCGGCGTGTAGTCGCGTTTGGCCACCAGCCCGGCCGCCAGCAGCTGATAGCGCGGCACCCAGGTGCCGGAGGTGGAGGCGGGATCGCCGAACGCGATTTCCTTGCCGCGCAGATCGGCGAGCGTTTTCGCCGGGCTGGCTTGCGGCACGATCACCGCCGCGTGGAAGACCGGGCCGACGCCGGGGTGCGACGGCCGCGCGAATGGCTGCAACTTCGCCCGCCGGCTCTGCAGGATGTAGGTGACGGGCCCAAGATAGGCGATGTCGAGGCGGCCGAAGCGCAGCGCCTCGCTGGTGGCGGCGTAGTCGGCGCCGACGACGAGGTCAACCGGCCGGCCAAGCCGCTGCTCCAGATAGGCGCGCAAAGGCTCGTTCAGGCGGATCACCGTGGGGGCGGACTCAGTCGGCAGCAGGCCGATGACCAGCCTGGCCGGACGGTCGGCGGCATGCGCCCGCGTAGCGGCGGTGGCGAGCAGGCCGGCGAGAGTCGCGCGGCGGGACAGCAAGGTCATGACATATCCTTATGGCAACGGCGTCAGCGCGCGCAGATTGTGAAAGACCCGCCCGCGCGCGGCGCTGTCGAACGCGCAAGGGGCGCCCTCGAAGGCGACGCGCCCGTCGGCCAGGCCGACGATACGGTCGGCGATCGACAGGGCGGTGTCAAGCTGGTGCAGCACGATGACGACGGTGAGGCCACATTGCCGCACCGCGGCGCGGAAGTCGCGGCTGAGCTGGCCGACCAGCGCCGGATCGACCGAGGCGAACGGCTCGTCGGCCAGCAGCAGCGCCGGGTCGCGCACCAGCGCGCGCGCCAGCCCCACGCGCTGGCGCTCGCCGCCGGAAAGCCGGCTGACCGCGGCGTCGGCGCGTGCCAGCAGGCCCACCGCATCCAGCGCCGAGGCGGCGCGCCGGCGCAACGTTGCTGGCCAGGGCAGCAGCGACAGCGGGTGGCGCTGGTCGGCGAGGCCGAGCAGCACGTTGTCGATCGCCGACAGGCGGCCGATCAGCGCATGGTCCTGGAACACCGTCGCGGTGCGCCGGCGATGCGCCCGCCACGCCCGCGCCCCGACGAGCATGCCGAGGCCGTCGACGCTGACCGTGCCGTTGCATGGCCGCAGCAGCCCGTTCAGGGTGCGGATCAGCGTGGTCTTGCCGGCCCCGGAACGGCCGACCACGGCGGTGATCGCGCCGGCGGGAAAGGCGAGCGACACATTTTCCAGCACCGTGCGCCCGCCCAGCGCCACGGTGATGCCCGCCAGCGCGATGGCGTTCCGCGCCTCGCCCGGCCTCTCGCCGTTACCGCAACGATCAGCCCGGCCGCGTGGCGCCACCGGCATCGGATGATCCCGCAGGGTTTCCCTGGTCACAACCCCTGGTCGTCCAGCGGCACCGCCCTGCCCTGCTCGTCGCGCAACACCCGGCGCAACCACAGCGGCGGATTGCCCCGCAGCAGGGCCTGCAGGCGGTCGAGCACGCTGTCGATCTCATGCGTCCCCTCGGTCTTGACCGGGAAGATGTCGGCGCTCTTCACCCGCATGGCGGCGAGGTCGCTGATGCCGCGGGTGATCAGGATCGAGCATCCGGCCAGCAATGCCACGCGGTTGCTCACCATGTCGCCGGCGGCGGCATCGGCGGCCAGGTCCTCGGCCATCATGCAGGCGCCGCCATTGCGGCCCATGCCCGGCTTCACCGCGCCGGCGGGCCGGTCGGCAAAGGCAATGACGGCGGCGGCGGCGCGCGGCGCGCCATGGAACTTCACGGCGTCCTCGAACGCCACGTTGTCGCGGCTGACCCGGTAGAACACCACCTGGCGGGCGTCGGCGAAGCCGGCATCGACCTGCACCAGGCTGTTGGTGGTCAGGGCAACCTTGAGATGAGCGTGCGCGGGCATCGGGCTTTGTCCTTGTGTGCGGGCGATGGGCAATCGAAACGCCTGGTCAGGTCATCGGCACGTCGGTGGGCATGATTTCGTGGGCGAAACGCATGGCAAAGCTGGCGGGCAGAACGGCGCCGTCGGTGCCGCGCGCCCGCCAGCGCGGCAGGTCGGCGACCGCGATCGCGCCATCGGTCAGCGCTTCGACCGGAATGATATGCAGCGCGTCGCGGATGACCACGAAAAAGTCGATCGGGAAGCGGGCGGCATCGCGGGAGGCCTCGCTGATGTCGAAGCGGCAGATATCATCAATGATGCGGACGCGGCCGGTGTCGCAATCCAGCCGCAGATGGCGGTTGAGCCGGAGCGGCTCGCGGAACTGGAACAGCGAGCGGCCCTCGTCGCTGAACCGCTTCACCTCGCCGACGATGTCGGCGTAGTAGCGCAGCAGCATCGCCTCCACATAGGCGGCGCTGTAGGGCTGCGCGAACGAGCCGAGATAGTACGCCACGGCGGATTGCAGCAGCGTCAGCCCGGCGGGCGAGATGTCGAGCGCCAGCACGGTGGCGTCGATCGCCCCGAAGCAGCGCAGCAGCCCGCCCTCGGCCACGATGGTGCCCTGGCGGTGCAGCGCCACCTTGCGGACGACGCGCAGGATGCGGAATATCTCGGCCACCGCCCGCTCGCCGCTGCTCGCCCGCGGCAGCGCGCGATAGATGTCCCAGCTGGCGCGGCCTTCGCTGGCCGGGTCATCCGCCTCGAAGGCGGCCTGCAGCAGCAGGCAGGCGGTGGTGGCGCCGGCGATGCGCGCCGCTTCCGCCATGCGCGGCCCGTCGGTGTTCACCGCCAGGGTCTTCTTGCGCGTGTACAGCTCGATCTGCCGGTGTTCGGGCAGGGACAGCGGCGCTGACGACCGCGCAACGAGTTCGCCAGCGAGTTCCGGCAGCTTATCCATGGTCGTGCCTTGCGGGATGGAGGATGGCAGGCGGTCGGGCACCGGATCCCACGGCCCCGACCGCGCCCTTACGATCTCACCAGGTGTTCAGCAGCCACTCCTTGTTTTTGGTGTACTCCATGTGGGTGAACAGCGCGTTGGCGATCGCCTCGCCCAGCAGCATCGCGCCGCGGTAGCCGACGGTCGGATGCCGGTACAGCCCGGCCCGGTCGAAGGTGGGGAAGCCAACCCGCACCATCGGAATCTGCCGCTCGATGGCCACGTAACGGCCTTTCGAGTGACCCAGGATCAGATCAACCTCGATCTCCTTGCTGTCGATCCGCCGCTCCAGCTCCCACAGATCGGCGTTGCACACCACCTGCATGTCCCAGTCCACCCGGTTCTTCAGGTCGAGCAGGCGCGGGTCCTTCTTGTAGGCCGAGTTGTCGTCGCCGAGCAGCAGCAGCACCGGCTTCAGCTCGACCTCCAGGCAGAACTCCGCCAGCCCGATCACCAGATCGGGGTGACCATAGATGGCCACTTTCTTGTCGGCGAAGAACATATGCGCGAGATCCTGCAGCGCATCCAGCGCCACCCCGCGCTCATGCACCAGCGATGCCGGAATCTCCTTGCCGGTAAGCCGGGAAATCGCCCGCAGCATCGCGTCGGTGTTGCGGATGCCGTACGGCGTCGGCACGACCTCGCTCGGCACGCCGAACTCCTGGGTCAGATACTCCGCCGCCGCCGCCCCCTCGTAACGCGCCAGCGCGACCGAGCCGATGGCGTTCGGCAGCCCCTGCAGATCCTCGACCGTGGTGCGGCCATGGGTGTTGATCGACTTGTCCGGCAGCATCGGCGAATCGAAATCCTCGATGTCGAGCAGCACGGTGCCGTCGATGCCCATCTCGCTCAGATAGTGCTTCAGCAGCACCGTGTCGCCCGGGTTCACCCAGCCGGTGAACAGGTTCAGCTTGCCGTTCGGCGTGGTCTTCTCCTTGGCCAGCGACTTCACCAGGGACTTCACGGCCTCATTGTAGCCGCCGACCTGGCTGCTCTTGAAGCTCGGCGTGTGCACGGTCACCAGATGGATCTCGCGGCCGGGGAACGCCTTCGCCAGATCCTCGCGGCAAAGGTTCAGCGTGCCCTCGACATCGTCGCCGATCACCTCGGTGGAGCAGGTGGTGATCACCGGAATGACCCGCAGATGCGGATAGCGCTGCGCCAGCACCATCACCCCCTCGCGGATGCGGTTGTTGCCGCCGAACACCGCCGACTCCTCGTGCAACGAGGTCGAGGCGATGTCGAAGTTCTCCTTGAAGTGCTGGGCGAACAGCAGGCGGACGAACATGCTGCAACCCTGACCGCCATGCACCAGCGGGATGGCGTCCTTGACGCCGATCCCGGCAAACTGCGCGCCGGCCGGCTGGCAGTCGTACATGGGGTTGATCACCCCGGCACGTTTCTTGGTGGTTATCTCGCAACCCATCGGGAATGCCTCTCAACCTGCGCCGTGGCGCCGGATCAATAGAGTTGGTGGCTGAGCTCGCGATTCTTCGAGCCGGTGATGGCGATCTCCTCCAGCCGCGCCTTCAGCCCGGCGATCAGCGCGCGTACCTCATCGGGCGAGGTCTCGGCCAGCCAGGGAAAGCGCTTGCGGAAATCGGCCACCATGACCGTGGCATCGGCGTAGAACAGCCGGTCCATCGGCGTGTCCAGCTTCGGCGCGGCCCCCGCCAGCAGGTCGGTGGCGGTGGCCAGGATGCCGTCGATGTTCTCCTGCCGGTCCCAGGTGCGCGAGAAGAACTGCCACAGGCAGCGCTCCTGCACGTAGCCGAACAGATCGTCGAGTTTGCTGCTCATTCCGCGGCCTCCTTGTAAGCCACCGCGCCGGTGCCGCGGATGTCCACCCCGGCCAGCGACAGCAGCGGGTTGTTGACGGCGTTGTAGGCATCACGCGCCAGGTTCACGAAGCCTTCGAAGCCCATATACGGCCCGTTGTGATAGCCATGGCCGTTGACATAGGGGATGTGCAGCTTCTTCACGAGCTCGCCCACCCGCGGGCCGGTGAAGATGACATCCGGCTTGATCAGCTCGATGATCTCGAAGAACTCCAGCTCGTTGCCGTCGTCGATGTAGTAGGTGCCGTCCTGGCCGCGGGCGATGACCTTCTCGAAATCCTCCTCATGGCCGAACTTGGACGACATCGCCACCACCCGCATGCCCAGGTCGTCCTCGACCGACTTGGTCCAGTGCCACAGCCGCGGGCCGCCGGTCCAGATCGCCATCTTGGTGCCCTTCAGGCGCTCCTTGTACCAGTCGAGCTTGGGACCCCACTTGGCGTATTCCTCGGCGATCAGTTCCTCGCCCTTCTCCTCGATGCCGAAGAAGGCGCACACCTTGCGGATGCCTTCGGCCATGTAGTTGAAGCCCCAGCTGTCGATGTCCAGGCGGGGGATGCCGTAGCGCTTCTTCAGCTCGTTGGCGATGTAGCCGGCCGAGCGCGCGCAGTTCACCACGTTCAGCTGCGCACGGTGCATGCCGCGCAGATCGTCGTAGTTGGCGTTGCCGGTGAAGTGCGAAATCACCTGGATGCCGAGCCGGTCCCAGTACGTCTGCAACAGCTGGGTGTCGCCCTGGATGTTGTAGTCGCCGATGAAGTTCATCGTGTACTGGCTGGTGATCTCCGGCTCGATCGTGCCGACCTTGTGGTCGATCCAGCCGATGTTCAGCACGTGGTGGCCCTTCGACTGGCTGACGCCGGCGAAGCCCGGGCACTCGACGATGAACACGTCAACGTCGGGGCGCTTGTCGGTGACGCGCTTGACGGTGGCGGGAATGTCGTCGCCGATCAGCGCGGTCGGGCAGGTGGTGTAGACGATCATGCGCTTGATGTCGGGCATCTCGTCGAAGGCTTCGTTCATCGCCTTCTCAAGCCGCTTCTCGCCGCCGAAAACGATGTGGCTCTCCTTCATGTCGGTCGACCAGACGTATTTCATCTGGAAGTGCTTGCCGTCGTCGCTGGGGTAGCGCTTGGTGTGCCAGGTGTCGTAGGCGCAGCCGATCGGGCCGTGGATCATCTGGATGGTGTCCTTCAGAACACCGCCGATGACCAGCTTGGCGCCACAGAAGGCGCAGCCACGCTCGGACAGCGTGCCGGGGATGGTTGCCGCGTTCGCCAGCGGCAGATGCTCCCGCGTGTCCTCACCAGGCGCCTTCAGGTAAACATGCTTCTCGCGCTCGGGGATGTCCTGGTCGCATTTGAGCAGAACCATAGGCATGTCGGTGTCCTCCTTGCTCAGGTCGGTTCGTGCATCGGTCTTGGCATCGCCACGCCGGCCTGACAGGCGGCGCGATCGCGTCCAGGGCCTCTACAGCAGGAAGCGTGCCAACCCGGAAAACCTCGCCGGCGGCAGCGGAATCCGCCACCGCGGCCGGTATTTCGCACCAGCAAGTACGAAGCCCGCGGCGATGTTCGCCTATGTGCGGATGGCGGGCACGGCGAAGCGTTCCGCCCGGTACGGACGCGGCGGATTTGTTCCCGGCCGTACAAACCTGGCACCGCGCCGGCCTGGCCCATGACCGCTGGCATGGCCGTTGCGTGCCCAACCGCCCAAACCGCATGGCATCCACACAGGAACCGACAGATGGACATTGGCGAAACTTCGACCAACACCGGTCAGGAGAGCACGGGCATCCGCGTGGCCGTCGCAACGAAGGACGGCACGCTGGTCGATCTGCATTTCGGCCACGTGCGCGCCTTCGACATCTATGAGGCCGGCGCCGCCGGCATCACCCATCTGGAACAACGCGGCATCGACAAATACTGCAAGGACGACGACGACCGGGCCACCCGGATGCAGGGCATCCTGCAGGTGATCGGCGACTGCAAGGGCGTTCTGGTGGCGCGCATCGGTCCGGTGCCGAAAGAGATGCTGGCCGCCGCCGGCCTGGACGCCGCCGATGACTACGCCTTCCAGCCAGTGGCGGAAGCGGTGGCCGCCTTCGCCACAAAATGGCGCGCCCCCGCCGTCCCCGAACCGGCGCCGGAACCGGACGGCCCGGGAAAGGCCGAGCGGTTCCTGCACGCCATGCTGCGCGTCAATGACCTTGAGCGTTCCATCGATTTCTACACCAGGCTGCTCGGCATGCAGGTGATCGCCCGGCGCGAGCACCGCAAGAACCAGTTCACCCAGGTCTATCTCGGCTACGGCGACAACGACGCGGCCATCGGCCTGGAACTGGTGTTCAACTGGAGCCGCGAGGAACCCTACCGGCACGGCGACGCCTTCGGTCACATCGCCATCGCGGTGTCCGGCATCAACGCGCTGTGCAACCGGCTGGCCGCCGAGGGCGTGCCCATGCCGCGCCCGCCGCGCAGCCAGCGCCACGGCGACATCATCGTCGCCTTCATCGACGACCCGGACGGCTACCGGATCGAACTGGTACAGCGCCCCGAGGGCAGCGCGGAATCGCCGTGAAGGTACATTCCGCCCTGGATAGTTCCATTCCGTGCGATCGCCGCGCATCGCCCGGCCTCGCGCCGGGGGCCGGGCGCCGCACCGCCAAATCGCCGCCGTCTGGCATGCTGCTTGCTAACACCGCTGGCGGCGAGTGGACACACGCCCAGCCACGCCCATCGCCGAACCGCGCGCAACGTCACCTGAGAGGACAGATTACCATGGCCGCACTTCGTCAGATTGCATTCTACGGAAAGGGAGGCATCGGCAAGTCGACCACCTCCCAGAACACCCTCGCCGCCCTGGTCGAACTGGACCAGAAAATCCTGATCGTCGGCTGCGACCCGAAAGCCGATTCCACCCGCCTGATCCTGAACACCAAGTTGCAGGACACCGTGCTGAGCCTGGCCGCCGAGGCCGGCTCGGTCGAGGACCTCGAACTCGAGGACGTGCTGAAGATCGGCTACAAGGGCATCAAATGCGCCGAGTCCGGCGGCCCCGAGCCGGGTGTCGGCTGCGCCGGCCGCGGCGTCATCACCGCCATCAACTTCCTGGAAGAAAACGGCGCCTATGACGACGTGGACTATGTGTCCTACGACGTGCTCGGCGACGTGGTGTGCGGCGGCTTCGCCATGCCGATCCGCGAAAACAAGGCGCAGGAAATCTACATCGTCATGTCCGGCGAGATGATGGCGCTGTACGCCGCCAACAACATCGCCAAGGGCATTCTGAAATACGCGCATTCCGGCGGCGTCCGCCTCGGTGGGCTGATCTGCAACGAGCGCCAGACCGACCGCGAGGAGGAACTGGCCACCGCCCTGGCGACGCGCATCAACACCAGGCTGATCCACTTCGTGCCGCGCTCCAACAGCGTGCAGCATGCCGAGCTGCGCAAGATGACCTGCATCCAGTATTCGCCCGACTCCAAGCAGTCGCAGGAATACCGCACCCTGGCGAACAAGATCCACAACAACTCGGGCCAGGGCACCATCCCCACCCCGATCAGCATGGAAGAACTGGAGGACATGCTGCTGGAGTTCGGCATCATGAAGACCGCCGAGCAGGAACTCGCGGAAATCCAGGCGCAGGAAGCCGCCGCCGCCCTGGCCGCCTGCGCCGCGCGCGAGCCGGCAAACGCCTGATCATGTCTGACGGTTCCCGCGGGCGGGCGCGCTTCCCGCCCGCGGGAACCGCTGTTTTCGCCGTGGCCACAAGCACACGGCAAAGCAATGAACAACGAGCGACAGCCTTGCATGCAAGCCGGCGGAACGCAGAAGCCGTCGCGCGTCGTTGATCGATGACCGAGAGCATTCTCTGCGGGAGGACGCCGACCTGCTGGTCATCGGCCACTTCCCGCCCCACGGAGTCGTCCGGTTTCCACCGGCATCGCCGCGGCTTTTCCACCGCTTTCACCGAGATGGACACCATTCTTGGCGGCGAATGAAAGCTCCCGCGGGCAATCGATGGAATCGTCGAAAGGTACGATCCTCCCGCCGTGTTCGTCTATCAGACCTGTCTGCCGGCGATGATGTGGCGCGACGGCGGGGCGTTTTGTTGCGCCCATGGCCATCCCCCAACATGCCAGGCCCTGTTTCAATCGAGTTCCCCATTGACTTAATCCGGTAGCGTGCGAAATATCCGCCACCCTCACGGCTTCGTGATGGACCGATGGCGCCCGGCACTCACGCCGGACCGTACGTGTTCATCAGGATTGACCGGCGGGATTGGTGCCTTTGCGCCTGGGAGATCACGGTTGCCTTACATCCGGTAAGGCTTGACGGTGGCAACCCAAGGGGCGGCGGCATCGGACACCGGTTTGAACCGGCACTCGTTTCCGCGGGCTCGCGGCAAGCCAGGCTTGGGCATGCCGCGACGGCGAACGGAGTTCCGGTATGTCTGCTCGTGTCGAATCTGAATGTTCTGTCGTTTTTCCGCAAACTCGTTACGCCACACCGGGCCGGCGCCTGGCCGCCCCGTTTCGGGCGGCGGGTAATCATTGCATCAGCCGCCATTTCCTGCATGCCGGCACCTCGCTCATGGCGGTACTGCTGACCGCCGGGCCGGGCTTGGCGCAGAATGCCGCGACGGGCAGCGAGCCGGCGCAGGTGCCCGCGGTGACCGTCGAAGGCGCGGCGCCACAACAGGACGGCAATGCCGCCAATGGCTATCGGGCTACCTCGGCCGCGGTCGGGCCGCTGGGCAATACCCCACTGGCGGACACACCCTACACCATCAACGTCACCCCGGGCGATCTGATCGAGCGGCAGGAAGCGCATACGCTCGCCGACGCGCTGAACACCAATCCGACGGTTTCGACCCTGCTCAACGCCAACACCGTCGCGTCGATGTCGCGCGTCATGGTGCGCGGCTTCACCGCCGCCGACCAGAACGAATTGCGCGATGGCCTGGTCGATCGCAGCTTCACCATCCCGCCGATGGAAATCGTTGACCGCATCGAAGTGCAGAACGGATTGTCGGGCTTCCTCTATGGGTTCTCCCAGCCTGGCGGCATCGTCAACTACATCAGCAAGCGGCCCACCGACAGCCCGCTCGCCAGCCTCAGCGGCGGTGTTTTCAACGGCGGCGTCGGCTACGTGCACGCCGATCTCGGCGGGCCGGTACCGGAGACTGACAACCGGCTCGGCTATCGCCTCAACGCCTATCAGGAGGGCGGCGGCAGCGCCATCGACGGCGGCCAGCAGCGCCGCAGCCTTGTTTCCTTATCGCTGTCCTACGAGGTTCGGCCCGACACCCATATCTGGGTCGATGCATGGCATCAGGACCAGGAAATCAACGGCCTGATGACGATGTTCGACGCGCCGAGCGGCAACTGGTCGGGCACCCACACCGCGGTGCCATCGGCCACGGACTTCCTGGCCAACCGGCAATACGGCCAGGACTGGAGCTATAACAAATCGGACAAGACGCTGGGCGGGATCGGATTCGATTCCAAACTGAGTGACATCTTCACCGTGCGCGCCGCCATCCGCTATGGCTATATGTGGCGGCAGTACTCCTATGTGGACGCGGTTCTGCAAGGGAATTCGGGACGCTACCTGGAAGTCGCGCACCAGGACGCGCGCCAGACCGAGCGGACCGAATCAGCCTACGCGCTGACGGATGCCGCGTTCGACATCGGCCCCGTCCACCATGACGCCACCTTCGGCTATACCAACACCCAATACTACTACGAACGCGCGCCGGAGGTGGTGACCAACCTCGGCTATTCCACCATCGCCAATCCACTGGCCTTCGCCGAGCCGGTGGTGACGTTCGCGCCCAACAACAACTTCCAGCGCGCGATCTGGGACAATTACGTTCTGGGCGACCGCGTTACCATCAACCAATACGTGTCACTGCTGGGCGGCCTCAATGAGGCGGTGCTGACGCAGAACGCCTGGGGCAGCGGCACCGCCATCAGCACCTCCAACTACCGCGCCGCCCATCTCTCGCCAAGTGCCGGCGTGGTGGTCAAGCCGGTTCCCGAGGTTTCCCTCTATGCTTCGTATATCCAGGGTCTGGAGGCCGGCGACAGCACGACCAGCAGCACCGCGGTGAACGCCAACCAGGTGCTGGCCCCCAGCGTCAGCGACCAGTACGAAGTCGGCGCCAAAACGGTGATCGGCCGGCTCGGCGTCAATCTCTCGCTGTTTCGCATCGACAAGGTGAATGCCGAGCTCGACCCGTCCGACAACGTCTACAAACAGGACGGCCGCGAAATCCATCAGGGCGTCGAACTGGTAACGACCGGCAAGCTGACCGATTCGCTCACGCTGGTCGGCGGTTTCACCCTGATGCACGCCTTCATTGCCAAGGCCTCGGCGGTGCCGGCCAGCGACGGCAAAATCCCCATCGACGTGCCCGAGCAGCAGGCGCGGCTTTATCTGGAATATGCCGTGCCGGGCGTTCCCGACCTGACGCTCAGCGGCGGGATGAACTACAATGGACGGCGTCCGCTCGACACGCTCAACACCGCCTTCTTCGCCCCGTCCACGACCTTCGATACCGGTCTGCGCTACAATCCCGAACTCTACGGTCATCGCTTCAGCGCCACGCTGAACGCTTTCAATATCTTCGATCGTGCCTACTGGACCTACTACCGCAGCGGCGACGGACTGCTGATGGGGGCCGGCCGCACCATCACCTTTTCGCTGAAGGCGACATTGTGAGCGGGCTGGCCAACATGGCCATCCGGGCAAAGCGGGTGCCGGGCGCGGCGTTGCTGTTCGTGCTGCTGCCGCTGCTGGCGGCGTTTCTCTCGCTGCTGATCGGACGCTATCCGCTGGCGCCCGGCGCGGTGGCGGAGGTTCTGGCCCGGCACCTGCTGGCATTGCCGGTCAACCCGGCGGACCCGGCCGACATCGTGGTGATCGCCATCCGCCTGCCGCGGATTGTCGCGGGGCTGCTGGTCGGGGCGGCATTGTCGATGGCCGGGGCGGCCTTTCAGGGCATCTTCCGCAATCCCCTTGTCTCGCCTGATATTTTGGGGGTTGCGGCGGGGGCCGGGTTCGGCGCCGCGCTGGCCATTCTGCTCGGCGCGGGACCGGGCGGCATTCAGCTCAGCGCGTTTCTGGCCGGGCTCGCGGCGGTGGCGATGACCTGGCTGATCACCCGTTGGTGCGCCGGCAACGGCGACGACGTGCTGGTGCTGATCCTCGCCGGGGTGATTGTCGGCACCGTCTTCGCCGCCCTGGTGGCGCTGGTGAAATTTGCCGCCGATCCGACCAACACGCTGCCGGCCATCACCTTCTGGCTGATGGGCAGTCTGGCCACCGTGGGCTGGCCCGATCTGGCGGCGGCCGGCCCGCCGATCGGTGCCGGGCTGGTAGTGCTCGGTCTGTTGCGCTGGCGGTTGAACCTGCTGGCGTTTGGCGATGAGGAGGCGCGGGCGCTGGGTGTCGATGTGGGGCGCCTGCGCTTGGCGGTGGTGCTCGCGGCCACGCTGATGACCGCGGCGGCGGTGGCGATCAGCGGGGTGATCGGGCTGGTTGGCCTGGTGGTGCCGCACATGACCAGGCTGCTGGTGGGGCCGGACCATCGGGTGCTGTTGCCGGCGGCGGCGCTGATCGGCGGCACCTTCCTGCTGGTGGTGGACGATGCCGCGCGCATCCTGGCGGGCGCCGAGGTCCCGCTCGGCATCCTGACGTCGCTGATCGGTGCTCCGTTCTTTCTGTCGGTGCTGGGCCGGGCACGTGGCGGGGGGGCATAAGATGGCTTCTCATGCGCTGGAGGTCCGCGGGCTGGTCTGCGGCTATCGCGGGCGCGCGATCACCTCGGCCGCCTCGTTCGTGGTTGCCCCGGGGGAATGGTTGTTCCTGCTGGGGCCGAACGGTGCCGGCAAGACGACGCTGTTCAAGACCATTCTGCGCCTGCTGCCGGCGCTGGGCGGATGTGTCCGGCTCGGCGGCGAGGATGTGGCGGAATGGACGGCGCGGCGCTTTGCCGCCCACGTCGGCTATGTGCCGCAGGCGCATATGCCACCTTTCGCCTTCCGCGTGCATGACGTGGTGGCGATGGGGCGCGCCGCCCATCTCGGGCCGTTCGCCACGCCCGGTGCCCGCGACCGCGCCATCGCCGAGCAGGCGCTGGGCGACCTCGGCATTCTGGCGTTGCGCGATGCCGCCTTCACGGCGCTGAGCGGCGGCGAGCGGCAGCTCGTGCTGATCGCCCGGGCACTGGCGCAGCAACCGGCGGTGCTGGTGATGGACGAGCCGACGGCGAATCTCGATTTCGGCAACCAGGCACGGGTGCTTTCGCTTGTGCGGGCTCTGGTGGCGCGTCGGAAACTGGGTGTGCTGATGACCAGCCATGACCCCAACCAGGCGTTGCAACATGCCGATCGCGTCGCCGCGCTCGGCCGCGACGGGCGGCTGCACGTTGGTCCCCCGGCGGATGTGGTCACGGAGAGCTACATGAAAGCCACCTATGGCGTTGATGTCCGGGTCGCCGCAATGGCCCATCCCGATGGCGGGTCCACCCGTTTCTGTGTCCCCATGGCGCGGCCATGAAAGTGGTCGCGGTCACTGGGCACACTGGCCCGTCGCGCAGTGGCGGCCCGCGCGGATGGATGGTTTTGGGCGGTGTCATCGCCTTATCCGCCTTTGCCGCGCCGGCGTCCGCCCGCGGCGTCGTCGACATGTCCGGGCGTGTCGTGGATGTCCCGCCGCGGGCCGAGCGCGTCGCCTGTCTGGAGGTGCTGTGTTATCAACGCATGTTCATGCTCGGTGCCGAGGCGCGTGTTGTGCTGATGTACGATACCGCCGCTCCCTGGATGGCAGCGACCAACCCCGAGGTCGGCGCCATTCCCCGAACGGTCGGCGCCGCGAACATCGAGGAACTGCTGGCACGCAGGGTCGATGTCGCGTTCCTGTTCTACGATGCGGGGCGGGTGTTGCCCAGGCTGGCGGCTTCCGGCATTCCGGCCTTCGTCTCGCAGCGATCCGGTCCGCCGGCGGCAACCGAAGCCGCGTTCATTGCCGACACGATGCATGGGGTGCGGCTGTTCGGCCAGGTGCTCGGCGGCGCGGCCGAGGCGCGGGCCGAGGAATGGTGCGGCTATTTCGAGGCGCGCATCCGCCGGGTGCTGGCGCGCACCGCCGATCTTGCGCCGTCGCGGCGGCCACGGCTCTATTACGTGCGCGGGCCGCAGGCGCTGAACACGCAGGGCCGCGGTGCCTACTCCTATTGGAGCGGCACCATCGCCGGCGCCACCATGATCGCCAGTGCTCTGCCGCTGGCGGGCCGCGGCGCGGTGCCGATGGAGGACATCGTCCGCTGGGACCCGCAGGTGGTGCTGGTCGGGCGGCAATATCCATTGGGGCTGGTGCAGGACGATCCGCGCTGGGCCGGGGTGGCGGCGCTGCGCGAACAGCGCGTGCTGCCGACGCCGGAGGGCGTGTTCTACTGGGATGGCGGGCCGGAAAGCGCCCTGCTGCTCACCGAATTCATCGCCAAATTGCTGCATCCCGATCGCTTCGCCGACCTCGATATGCGCGCCGAGGTGCAGGAGTACTACGCCCGCTTCTACCGCACCCGACTCGACGATGCGGCGGCGGACCGGTTGTTGCGCGGCGAATCGCCAGACGGCAGCCGGCACAACAAGTTCAATAACTGACCTCGCCCCCGGTGTTCCGGTCCGAAAAATTGCCGCCGATGCCCGCCCTTGATCGCCCCTTGCGCGGCATGCCGATAGCGCCGGCCGGCCCGGAATGGGCGAGGCTCCTGCTGCTGCCGGCCGTGGGCGGGCGCTGGCCGTCGATTCGCTCCTCACACATGCGCGGTTGGGCGCTGCTTGTGTCGGGGCTGCTGCATATGGCCTTGCTTGGGTGGTGGCTGACGCTGCCGGTACCCGCGCCACTACCCGCGCCACCGGTTGAGCCGCCTGCGTTGCCGGTCGAACTGGTGACGCTTGCGCCGCCGGTCGAGGCCGCGCCGGTTCCCGCCGCCGCGGAGGCGCCACCGTCCGAGACACCGCCGGCCGAGACACCGCCGGCCGAGCCGGCACCGCCTCCCCCCGCACCGGAAACGCCAGCCGCCGCGCCGCCGCCGGCGGCCATCGCCGGCCCTCACCCAATTGCTCGGCTCGCCGTAACAAAGCCGCCGCGACCCAATCCGTCCCGCCCGCACGCGCCGCCGCCGGCAGCCGCGCCCGCCGCCGTTCCCGCCACGCCGGAAACACCATCCACCCCGGAGACTGCCATCGGGGCGGCGCCGACGAACCCGCCGCCGGTTCCGCCCGACTATATCGGCCTGATCCAGACCAGGCTGGCAAGCGTGAAGCGCTACCCCACCGAAGCCCGCCTTCACGCATTGGAAGGCGTCGTGTTGCTGCGCTTCGTGCTCGCCGCCGACGGCGCCGTGCTGTCCGCGCGCGTCATCCGCGGGTCCGGGGTCGCAACGCTGGACGCCGAAGGATTGGCCATGATCGCCCGCGCCTCTCCCTTCCCGCCATTGCCCGGCGCGTTGCGCGCGACACCGCTCACGCTGGCCGTCCCGGTGGCCTTCTCGCTGCGTGCGCACTGATCACGACGTGCCGGGTGCGGCGCCGTCGTGTATAAACCGCTGTTTCCTTCATTCTCACCAAGGTTTTACCGAATGGCATCGCCCCCCCTGCTATGGCCTGCCGCTCCGCAGGCGACGCGCATCCTCTATCTTGCCCGCTTCGCCCCGGACGATCCGATCTACACGGTCAAGCCGGAAGGGATCACCTCCGGCTACGCCGAGTATCATTTCCGCCTGTTCGAGGCCCTGCAGAGCATCGGCTACCATGTCGCCTCCAGCTCGAAGCCCTATGCGGCGCTGGTGGCCGGCGGCAACGTGGATTTCGTGTTCTCGCTGCTCAACCGCATGCCGATCCGCAACCCGGAACTGCTGGTGCCGGCGATCTGCACCTATCTGCGCCTGCCCTGCCTCGGCGCGCCGCCCAACATCCGCGCGCTGGCCGAAGACAAATACCTGAGCAAGCTGGCCTTCGCCGCCCTCGGCCTGCCCGTGGCGCCGGGGCGGGTTTACCGGCCGGGGGCCACGCCCGAGGCGCCGGATTTCGCCGGCCCCTATTTCGTCAAGGACCGCTTCGGCGCCGCCTCGGAGGGCGTGACCGAAGCGTCGCTTCAGGACAGCTGGCAGGGCGCCGCGGGCGGCATCGCCGGCTTGCATGCCACCGGCAAGGAAGCCCTGGTGGAGCGTTTCTGCTCCGGCATCGACGTGACCGTGCCGGTGCTCGGGCTTGCCCCCTATCTGGTGCTCGGCCATGTCGCGCCACGCTCCGACAAAATCGGCAACATCCTCACCGCCGACCTGAAGACCGACGACCGGCTTGGCAACGAGCTGATCGATGTCGGCGCCGCCACGGCGGCGGCGATCGAGGACGATGTGCGGACGGTATGGGCGGCGCTGGGGCCGATCGACTATTTCCGCCTCGACTACCGCTGGGACCCGGCGACCGGGCAGCGCTTCCTGATCGAGATGAATATCTGCTGCTATCTCGGCGTGCGGGGGGCGTTCGGCCTGGCCGGTGAACACCGCGGCTACGACCGCACGCAGATACTGGCGCATGTGGTGGAGTATAGCCTGGCACGTCAGCGCGGCACACACACCCACGAAAGATGGGTGATTTGAGGAAACCGCCGGAAATGCACGGCACGGAACATATCCCGGCGGATTGTTCGGGCCTGTGCATTTCCGGCTTCCACACCGCGTCGCCCGGCATTTGCCGCGGCCGTGGCACGGTTCTTGAAGTGCATTCCCGGCGTGGCCGTCGTCCAATGGCCCGCGACCAAGGGAATCACGCCATGCTGCATCGCCGGCTGACCAGCCTCGACTTCCCTGATCACACCGCCGTTTCGATCCGCGCGACCGCCCCGCTTCTGCCCACGCTGGATTTCCTCGGGCGCATGCCGGTGCCGCTGCGTTACGGCTTCGCGGCGGGGCTGGATCGCGCGGCAACCCAGGCGGGGGGACGCAATGTCTGCTTCCTGATGGGCAATGAATGGTACGCGCCATTCGACGACCTGCTGCGCAGTGACCCGAACACCGGCTTTCCGCACATGATCCTGTCGCCCTTTACCCGCGACGTGCTGTCGGTGGCGTTCCAGCAACGCTTGCGCGCGGCCGGCCATGGCGCCGCCCCCGGCAAGCCGGTGCACCCGGCGGTCAGCGCCGCCGGCCTCGTCGATCCGGCCGGTCTGTTCTCGGTGTTCGCCGTGATTCCCTGGGTATTCCTGATCGACCACCGCAAGCTCGGCGCCCGGCCGGTGCCACGCAGCTGGGCCGACCTGCTCGACCCGGTTTATCATAACCAGATCGTGTTCGGCGGCTGGCAGCGACCCAGCGACGGAACCTATCCCGACTGCAACGATTTTCTGCTGCTCACCCTGTACAGCCGCTTCGGCGCCGCCGGCCTGCGGGCCTTCGCCGCCAACACCCGGGCGATCCTGCACAACACCGTTGCCACCCGCCTGGCCGGCGGCAACAGCGATCAGGGCGGCGCGATCTCCATCCTGCCGTGGCTGCAAGCCGATATCTGCCCGCGCCGCGACCGGACCAGTGTGATCTGGCCGGAAGATGGCGCGATGACCATGCCGATCGGCTTCTCGGTCGCCGCGACGCAACACGCCCGGGTGCGGCCGCTGCTCGACTTCATCCACGGCGATGACTACGCCGCCCAACTCGCGCGCAACCGCTACCCGGCGGTCTGGGCCAGCCTGCCACAGGGACTGCCACCGGGCGCACGGCTCGGCTGGCTCGGCTGGGACTATACGCGCACGCATGACATGGCCGAGGAGACCGCCATCGCCACCCGCCTGTTCTTCGCCGCCTGGGGACACGGCTGATGCGCCTGGTGACGGTCGCGGGACCGCCCTCGGTCGGCAAGACCTCGCTGTTCCTCAAGGTCGCGGCACGGCTGCGCGATGATGGCGCGCAGGTGGGCGTGGTCAAGTTCGACGCCCTCTCCACCACCGACGACGTGGCCTACGCCGCCCTCGAACTGCCGGTGCGGGTCGGCCTCTCCGCCGGGCTGTGCCCAGACCATTTCTTCGTCAGTAACATCGACGACTGCGTCGCCTGGGGAAAGCGCATCGGGCGGGACGTGCTGATCGTCGAAACCGCCGGGCTGTGCAACCGCTGCTCGCCGCATATCCGCGGCGTGCTGGCGATCTGCGTGGTGGACAACCTGGCCGGCATCCACACGCCGCGCAAAATCGGGCCGATGCTGCGGCTGGCCGATGTCGTCGCCATCACCAAAGGCGACATCGTCTCGCAGGCCGAACGCGAGGTATTCGCCTTCAACGTGCGCCTTGCCAACCCGCGCGCGCCGGTGGTGTGGTGCAATGGCATCACCGGGCAGGGCTCGGTCGATCTCGCCTACCGCATCCAGGCTGCGCCGAGTGTCGATACGCTGGAGGCGCATCATTTGCGCTTCTCCATGCCGTCCGCCGTCTGCCCCTATTGCGTCGGCGAAACCGCCATCGGCGAGACCTATCAGCGCGGCAACGTGCGCAAGATGAACTTCGAGGACAGTGCATGAACGACGCACCGCCAGAGATGAATCCGCACGCCACGCCGCGCATCACCGCCTTCCTCGCCGGCCTCGGCTTGCCTGATCC
>Ga0302187_10000889_pt1 | contig 26414 bp, 21 predicted proteins | sample II_Bog_E1_3_FD_202120 | JGI IMG/M metagenome (GOLD analysis project Ga0302187, IMG submission 202120) | Peat permafrost microbial communities from Stordalen Mire near Abisko, Sweden - II_Bog_E1_3 | ecosystem: Environmental > Terrestrial > Soil > Wetlands > Peat | place: Sweden: Abisko...
CCCCGGCTCGCGCTCGAGGGTGTCCTGCTGACCATGTTTGACGACCGCACCAATCTTTCCCAGCAGGTGCGCGCCAACCTCATGGAATTCTTTGGCGACAAGGTCTTCAAGACCACCATCCCGAGAAACATCCGCCTCGCGGAGGCGCCAAGCCACGGCAAACCGGTCGCGCTATACGATCCTCGCTCCCGCGGAGCGGAGGCTTACCTCGAACTTGCGCTTGAGGTCCTCGATCGCAATCCCGAGATTAAGCCGGTGACCCCGTCGACCTCCAGGAAAAAGCTCGTCGTGGATGACATTCCCCTGCCCCGCAGTATTCAGCAGCTCGCGGACGAGGAAGAATCCAAGGGCTCCGGCATGTGGCCCTTCCGCCGTAAGAAGTCCTAGGGGACCCCTGAATGAGTCCCCGGTTTGTCAGGTGGGACTTTAGTCCCGCCAGAGGCTAATTGAGTGGCACGAACGGAAGGGACGACTTTAGTCGTGCCGAAAAGCCCGTAATGAAAGCTCGGCTTTAGCCGCTGAGGGATGGTTCGGGAAGTAACCAGGCCTTTCCTTGGCGGTATCAACGCATCAGGGCGTAAGCGCCCGTAACGGACCGTCCGGCGAAAATCCGGAGGCCTCCCGTATCTCCCATCAGGAACACATCATGGCCAATCCCCTCATCGATCCCAAGCGTCGCGCCCTCGGAAAGGGCCTCGAATCCCTGCTGCCCGCCCGAAAGCCCGTTGAACCGGCTCCCGCCGTCGCGGCGGAGCCCTCCGGCAGGCCCTTCGAGATCCCGGTCGACAAGATCGACCGCAACCCCTTCCAGACCCGCACCAGCTTCGATCAGGAGAAGCTCGCAGAACTCGCCGACTCTATCAGGGCGTCGGGCGTCGTGCAGCCCATCGTCGTACGCGAGGGGGAGAACTTCAAGGAGGACGGGCGCTACACCCTGATCACAGGTGAGCGTCGGCTGCTGGCGTCCCGCAAGGCTGGGAAGGACACGATACCCGCAATTGTGCGTGAGGTCTCGAACGTTCAGGCGATGGAGATGACCATCGTCGAGAACCTGCAGCGCGCCGACCTGAACCCCATCGAGCAGGCGCACGCCTTCTCCCGGCTCGCGCGCGAGTTCCACATGACCCAGGAGCAGATGGCCGAGCGCACCGGCAAGGATCGCGCCTCCGTCTCGAACTTTCTCCGACTTCTTAAGCTGCCGGAGAGCGTTCAGACGCTCGTTTCGGCCGGAGAGCTGACCTTCGGCCACGCCCGCGCCCTGCTCGCGTTGCCGGATCCGGAGGCCATGGAGCAAGCGGCCCGGAAGGTCACCGCGCTGCACCTCTCCGTGCGCTCGACGGAGAACCTTGTTCAGAACCTGTTGAATCCCGAAAACCGCAAGGTCGAAGCCAAGGTCGTGGTCCCGGCCGATCCAAACGTGAAGGATGCCCAGGATCAGCTCCGCCGCTCCCTGGGCCTCAAGGTCACCATCGAAGACAAGAAGGGCAAGGGTAAGGTCATCATTGAGTACTCGGGAGTCGACGACTTCGACGCCATCCTCGCCGCGCTGGGTAAGTAATCCTCAGACGCGGGCTGCCCGACTGCCAGCCCTACTTCCCGATGCAGAACGTCGAGAAGATCCGCCCCAGGATGTCGTCGCTGGTTGTCTCCCCGGTCAACGCATCCAGGGCGTCGAGCCCCCGATGAAGGTCCATCAGCAGCAACTCGTGTGGAAGCCCGCTCGCGTTGGCGCCTGAGGCCGCTTCGAGCGCCTCCAGGGCGGCAGTCACCGTCTCCTGCTGACGCTTGTTATTCAGCGCTCCGGTCTCCGCGACAGCGCCCGCTGAGAGCTCCCGCAACATCGCCGCGTGAAGCCCGTGAACACCATCGCCCGTCGAGGCCGATATCCGCACAGACTCTTTGGTCTTCGTCCCCATCGCGACAAACTCGCCCACGAGATCGATCTTGTTCTCCACCAGCAGGTAGGGCCTGCCCACGAGCGACACCAGCACCTCTTGCTCTTCGGCGGTCATCTCGCTGTTCGCATCATGCACAAACAACACCAGTTCGGCATCTGCCAACGCCTCTCGCGTCCGCGCAATGCCTTCCACCTCAGCTTCATGCAGGGCCTCGCCGCCGTCACCATCGCGTAGTCCGGCCGTATCAATCAGCCGAATCGGTATGCCCTCCAGCGAGGCAATCTCTTCGATGGTGTCGCGTGTCGTTCCCGGGGCGGCGGTCACAATCGAGCGCTTGCGCTCCAGCAGCCGGTTGAACAGTGAGCTCTTGCCGGCATTCGGCAGCCCAATCAGGGCGACGGTAGCCCCTTCGCGTTCCAGCCGCCCACGCTGAAAGCTCGCAGCCAGCGCGGACAAAGGCGCAATGACTGCGCCGATACTCTCCGCAATCAAGCCCGGAGGCACCACATCCACGTCGTCCAACTCGCCCGACGCAAAGTCCATCCCTGCTTCCAGCAGGGCGATCAGGTGCACCAGCTGCTCTTTGGCTGGAGCCACACGCCGCGACATCGCTCCGCCCAGCTGCTGCGCTGCGGTTCGCACCTGCTCCAACGTTCGTGCGGCGATCACGTCATGCACGGCCTCGGCCTGCGTCAGGTCCAGCCGCCCGTTGAGAAATGCCCGCTGCGTGAATTCTCCCGGCTCAGCGAGCCGCACATCGAGCTCAAGCCGTCGTCCGGCATCCAGAGCTGCATCCAGCAAGGCTCCCAGCACCACCGGGGAACCATGCGTCGCAATCTCCACCAGGTCCTCGCCGGTATAGGAGTGCGGCCCGTGGAACGCCGTTACAAGAGCCTCATCGATGACCTGTGCATGGTCGAAAGGATCAAACACCCGCGCAAATCGCGCCTGGGCCTGTTCCAACTCGCCGCGTACGTCTACCAACTCCCCCACAATCGCAATCGTCGCAGGCCCGGAAAGCCGAACAATACCAATGCCGCCCCGCCCCGGGGGCGTGGAAACGGCCACAATCGTGGCATCAGTTCCGGTTTTGTCTTTGCGAAAAGGAGCCGCCACGCTACTTATTATGGCTGCGCGACGATGGCTGCGCGTTAGAACTCGATGCCCCGCTGCGCCAGGATGCCCTTCTGGTAGGCGTGCTTCACCTCGCGCATCTCGGTCACCGTGTCGGCCAGCTCAACGAGTGTCGGGTGGGCGTTGCGGCCCGTCAGGATCACATGCAGCATCTCCGGCTTGCGCCGCAGCACCTCGGCCACCTTCTCCGGATCGAGCATCTTGTACCCGATCGCGTAGTTGATCTCATCGAGCACAATCAAATCCCAGTCGCCGGACTCAATGGCTGCGACTGCTTCACTCCACGCGGCCTCCACCATCGCCAGGTCCTCGGGATCAGTCTCGGCTCCGCCAACCTTTACAAAGCCACGGCCCAGCTGCCGCATCACGTAGCGAAAACCTTCGGCAGAGCTCAGTGCCTCGGCGGAATCCAGCTCGCCATAGTGCCATGAGCCCTTCAGGAACTGCAGAATCAACACCCGCATCCCGTTCCCCGCCGCGCGAAACGCAGTACCCAGAGCTGCAGTGGTCTTCCCCTTACCGGGGCCGGTGTTGATAAGGATCAGTCCTTTACGAACATCCTGCTGATCGATGGAGGCGGTCATCTTCTTACGCTACCCCAGTTGCCGAACCCAGGCATCCCCAGACTTTATGGCACCCAGATCGATATCCACAAAACTACAGATTCGATTCGTGTGAACGTAGACCAAATACCAAAAACAATAGATCCCCATCCTTCGACAGGGTGACATATCAGATCAACAGCCGGTAAACATCTCAAAACTTTGAATTTATGCTGAAAGTTCCGTTTTGGCTGTCAACGTGCAGCTGTCTCAGAAGAAAGCAAACTACCAGCAAGCCTGACCACAGTGCTGTTGGACAGCCTGCAAGGAGCACCAATACATGAAGAACTTGCTTCGCGCCCTGATCGTAATGTTCACGATTAGCGTTGCCACGATGCCAGTAGCCGCGCATGCCCAGGCCGTTTCCACAAACGGCGGGTCGATCCAAGGCACGATCACCGACCCATCCGGTGCTGCCATCCCGAACGCGGCGATCACGGTCACCAGCCCGGAAACAGGCTACAGCCGCAAGTTGACGTCCGACGGATCCGGTTTTTACAGCGTCGGTCCTCTGAACCCTGGCAACTATAGTGTGACCGTCTCGGCGCCCAGCTTTGAGAACCAGGTCCTCAAGACAGTGATCCGCACCGGCACCGCAACGACCGGTAGCGTGAAGCTCGTCCCCGGCAACCAGAACGAGACCATCGAAGTCGATGCTGGCGCCCTGCAGATCAACACAGAGCAGGCTGGCGTCTCCGACGTCATCACTGGCGACCAGATCAAGTCGCTTCCGGTCAACGGTCGTAACTTTCTGGACCTGGCCCAGATCGAGCCCGGCGTCATCCTCCAGTCCGGTGAGTCCTTCGATCCCACCAAGGCCGGCTACTCGGCCATCTCGGTCTCCGGCGTCTCCGGTCGTACCACCCGAATTCTCCTCGACGGTCAGGACATCACCGACGAGACCGTCGGCACCACGATCTTCAACGTCTCCCAAGGCGCCATCAGCGAGTTCCAGCTGAACCGCTCCACGCAGGACGTCTCCGGCCAGATCACCTCGACCGGCCAGGTTCTCGTTTCGACGAACTCAGGCACCAACGCATTCCACGGTCAGGCGTTCTATAACTTCCAGGACACCCGCGCCGGCTTCGCCGCTGCCAAGAACGGAAGTAACTTCCCCTTCCAGCGTAACCAGTACGGCGGATCCATTGGTGGTTTCATCATCAAGGACAAGCTCTTCTTCTTCGGCAACGCCGAGCGCATCCAACAGGCCCAGTCCTCGCCGTCGCCAGTAGCGACTGGCCCGGGCTCGCTCTTTTCTGCGATCTACACCGCTCACCCGTCCATCCCCGCCCCCTACCGCAGCACATACTCCACGGCCCGCCTCGACTGGAACGGTCCCTTCCATGGTCACTACTTCGTCCGCGGCAGCTATGACGTGGACTCGGATGCTTCGAACTACGGCGATGGCTACTGGCTCTATGCCAACCGCGACAACACCCCCGGCATCGTCGGTGGTGCTGATTTCGCCCACGGCCACTTCACGGACTCGGTCCGCGTAAGCTACGAAAAATTCCACAACCTCATCGCCGACTCGACGGCCGGAAACAGCAGCATCTACAACGGCCTTCCCGGCGTTGCTTTCTACAACTCGTCGCAGCACCTCTATTCCGGTCCGAACTACCTCGCTCCGCAGGGCACCTTCCAGTCGGACAAACAGTTCAGCTATGACGGAAGCTGGACCGTCGGTCGCCATAACATCCGTTACGGCTACGCACTCAATGAGGTTCTGGGCGGCGGCTTCGCGGCCTTCTTCGGACTCAGCCCGCGCATCTCAATCTCCTCCACCACACTCTTCAAGGGTGGTGTGGATTCCAACAACAACCCCGTCGCTGGCTGCGGCGGTGTTATCGGCGCCGCCTCCTGCCCTAGCGATCCGTTGAACGGCTATCACCCCGGAACGAGCTACATCGGTAACGGCCAGGGCTTCTTCACGGAGAACCCCGGCTTCGGTCTCACGGGCGGCGGCGTTCACGATTATCGCAGCCACGCCTACGCGTCCGACAACTACAAGGTCACCCCGGACTTCACCCTGAACGTCGGCCTCGGCTGGAGCGTTGACACCGACCGCGCCAACCAGGATAGCGCAGCTCCCCTCTGCTCGGACGTTGCTGTGGTTCCGTCTCCGTGCTCAGGTAGCGGCTCTCTCTTCGCTCAGTGGAACCCTTCCTTCACCGGCAAGGTTCGCCAGCCCTACGCCAACTTCGCGCCCCAGATCGGTATCAACTACAGCCCGGGCAACCACAAGACCTCGATTCGCGCCGGCTTCGGTCTCTTCTATGAGAGCGACGTCTTCAACAACACGACCAACGCCCGCAACGTGCTCATCAAGCAGGGTGCATTCTTCGACTACAAGAATCCCTGCTCGGCTGGTACGTTGACGCTGCCCAATGGTGTTGTTGCTGCCTACATCGACGGAACCCCGGCGACCGGCACCACGACTGCTCCCAGCATCAAGTCTGCCTGCGCTGCTCCCCTCGGGACCGGCGGCCCGGAGATCGCAAAGCTGCAGCAGGTGTATCAGGCCAACACCAAGGCCAATTCGCTCTCGGCCAATGGTGCTTTCGTGGGCCAGACCCTCAACCCGACCGGCGCTTACGCCCCCACCTACCGCACTCCCTACTCGGAGCAGTGGAACGGTGGTGTCCAGCGTGAGATCTACAAGGGCGCAGTCCTCAGCGTCGACTACGTGCACAACTCGACACTGAAGATCGCCCAGCAGGTTGACTACAACCACGTCGGCGCGGCACGTACCTTCAACCTCGCGGCGGCGCAGAATGCAGTCGCGGCCACCACCGCGGCAGAAGGTTGCACCGGCGGTTATAGCCAGGCGGCAGTGCAGTGCGCGATTACGGCGGGTGCCAAGCTCTCCGACTTCGCTGGCAACGGTCTGGATTCGGGCCTCACGTACCTCAGCGGCAATCCTTACGCCTACAATGGCAAGGCCGATGCAGCGCACGGTGCGGCATTCCCCGGTACCAACCCGCTCCTCGGTGAGGGTGGATTCCTCGTTCCAGTCGGTCGTTCCGGATACGACGCTCTGCAGGTCGTCTTCAAGCAGCAGAAGGCTCATCCCTTCCCTGGCGTTATCAACAGCGTCTTCCAGGGTTCCTACACGCTGTCGCGTATCGTCACGACCTCGGGTTCTGCTACCAGCTCCGACGAATTCTTCAGCGCACTCTCGTGGGATAACGACAACCCAACACAGTTCATGGGTCGCGCGAATCTCGATCACACCAACGAACTTTCCTTCGGTGGCGCGCTCATGCTGAAGTATGGCCCGCAGATCGGTTTCATCGGCCACTTCTACTCAGCGCCTCCCACCAGCCTGACGCTGGATCCCCTCTCCCAGAACATCGGTGGCATCTTCGTCTCCGACGTCACGGGTGACGGAACGCCGGGCGACGTTGCGCCGGGTACCAATCCGGGCGACTACATGCACGCGATCAAGGGTGCAGGCCTCAACAACTACATCACCAAATTCAACAGCACGCAGGTTGGCAAACTGACTCCAGCTGGTCAGGCGGTCGCTTCCTCCGGCCTGCTCACCCAAGCGCAGCTGGTCGCGATCGGCGGAGCGCTTCAGCCCATCTCGCAGGTCCCGCAGTCGTCGGCTTACCTCAATCCCGCGTTCCGCGCGATGGATATGAACTTCTCGTATCCCATCCGTCTCGCGCGTTTCCGTGAGGGCCTGAGCCTCGAGCCCACCGTCGCCATCTACAACGTCTTCAACATGGCGAACTACGGCGCGAGCAACTCCGGTGTGCTTCTGAATGTTGCAGACGCCGCTAGCCCGACTGATCCGACTGGGATCACCAACGCTCAGCTCGGATACACTACCGGCCTCAACAACAATGTGTCCCTCAACAACAACCGTACCGAGCGTGGTTCGGGCACCTTCGACCAGGGTGGCCCTCGCTCGATGGAGTTCGCACTCAAGCTGAACTTCTAACCCATCACACAAACGACGAAGCGGAGGGCTCAGGCCCTCCGCTTCGTCGTTTCTACTTGCATGCACAAACCCGTCGCCCGACCGGCTCAATGCCCTGCGTGGTAGGGATGCCCTTCCAGAATCGCCAGGGCTCGGTACACCTGTTCCGCCGCCACCACCAGCGCAAGCTCATGCGGAAGAGTAATCCGGCCAAAGGCAATCATCTGGTCCGCACTGCTGCGTGTCGTTTCGCTCCAGCCGTCCGGTGGGCCAATCGCAAACACGAGCTGCTGCCGACCATCGACACCGGCCTGCCGCACATGCTGCGCCAGCTCTTCTGAGCTCACACTCTTGCCTCTGGAATCGAAGAGAAACGCCAGCACGCGGCCCTTCGAGCGAGCCTGCGCCAGCCACACCAATAGCCGGGCTTCATCGGCGAAGCGTTGCGTCTCGACCGGTGCCAGCCGCTGCGCGCGCTGGGAGTATTCCTCTACCAGCGACGCACACGACGCCGATTTCATCTTCCCGCCGATGGAGGCCAGCGTGATCTTCAGCGCGTAGAGCCCTTCTTCGCAGCCTTCGCCGGTGCCTTCTTCGCCGCAGGCTTTGCAACGGCCTTCTTTGTGGCAGTCTTCTTCACCGCCTTAGGAGCAACGGCCTTCTTCGCTGCAGCCTCCTTGGCCGCAGGCTTCGCAACGACTTTCTTCGCCGCCGCCTTCTTCGCTGCAGCCTTTGCAGGAGCCTTCTTCGACGGGGCCTTCTTCGCCGCCGCAGAGCGCTGGGCCGAGATGGTGGCCTTCAACTCCGCGTTCAGGTCCGCAACGCTAAGCGACGTCGCAGACTTCCGGAGACGCTCCAGGCCATAAAAAGCCCGCTTCTCCGGTGAAAACACGTGCACGATGAAGTCCACGTAATCCATCAGGATCCACTCGCCCTGGCGCTTGCCCTCAATCGCGTTGGGGTATGCGCCAAACTCGCGCTTCAGCCGGATCTCGATCTCGTCTACGATCGCCTGGTTCTGCCGCTCATTATTGCCGCTGCAGATCAGGAAGTAGTCCGTGAGTCCGCTCTCGGCCGGGTCCAACGCGAGGATGCGGATATCCTCGGCCTTTTTGTCTTCGCTCGCCGCTACGGCGACGCTCAGCATCTTTGCTACTTCAGTCTTTGCCATTCAATCCTCTTCGGTTCTTAATGGTAGCGCAGCAACGGCATGGAACGCGCATCTCCTATGGACCTGACCTCCGCCAATTCCCAGGCCGACGCGCCCATCTACCTGCCATAGAGGTGGTGCGACTCGATGTAAGCGAGGACTGGAGCGCTCAGCGCGCCGCCCAGGTCCCCGCCCGCAACCAGGCGTCCGCGCACGTCTGTCGCAGATACCGGGATATCGACCCCTTCTAAGAGATGCACGCGATCAGCATCATGCTCCGGCAACCGCGCCGCACGCAACTGCTCGGCTGAAAATCCCGGCCTGCTCACTACAATCCAGTCGGCGATGGACAGGAGAGCAACAGGATCGCGCCAACGGGCGATATCCAGAAAAGAGTCTGCACCCACGATCACAAACAATGCACCCGTACCCGGAACCGCGCCAGCCACGCTGACGTCGGCCTGCAGCCGCTGTAGGGTGTCGATCGTGTAGTTCGCTTCCCCATCCGCCCGCGGGCCGTCAATCGCCGATGCTTCAAGGCCCGATTGCCCCTCACAGAGCAGCAGCACCATCGCAAGACGGTCGCTGAAGGCAGCAGAGGCTGCATTCGGCTTCAGGGGCTGCCTCCCAGTGGGAGCCAGCAGAATCCGATCCAGGCCAAACGCATCGCGCGCCGCGATGGCCACTGCCAAATGACCGCGATGAGGTGGATCGAAGGTGCCTCCAAAGTATCCGAGCCGCATTCCGTATCACTCCTCCCCACCACCGCATCCTCGCCGGGCCGCTAGCTTGCATCCGACCGTGCAGCGCGACCCTATCGATAGTGACCTAAAGCAAGAGCGGAGACCCTGAGGTCTCCGCTCTTGCCGTGCAGATTCAACATCATCTACTTCTTGGGGGTCGTTGTCGTCGGCCGAGGAGCCGCAGGACGCGGAGCTGCGCCGGCGGCCGGAGCGGCAACGCCCGAGCTCGTGTTGTAGGCGTTCACGACGGCCTGCGAGATATCCGTCGAGGGCTGCCACCAGAGGAACTGGCTCTGACCCTGCTGCACGCCGCTGTTGACCACGATCGTGAAGCCGTGGTCCTGCGCGTACTTCACTGCAGTGGCGCCAACCTTCTGCGCAACCTTGCCCATCGCTTCGTTCAGGTCGCTGCCGTAAGCTTCCTGCGCCTGGGTGGAATCCAGCTGCAGCTGCTTCTCCTTGGCATCGATGTCGCGAAGGAGCTTGGCGCGATCAGCATCGGGAGTCGTGGCCGGAAGGGCCTGCTCCTGCTTCTGAAGCGCCTCTACTTGTGCAGCCAGCTGATCGATCGTGGCCTTCTTCGGGTCATACTTCTTCTGCACGTCGGCCACAGTCTTCTGGCCTTCGTTCGTGGCGAACACCACCTGCTCGAAAGCAATGATGGCGATCTTTGCCGGGATAGCCTGCGGCTCAACCGACTGGGAAGCAGCCGGAGCCGCGGGAGCCGCAGTCTGCGCGGCCATGGGAAGGGTAGCGATGCCAGCGGCCAGCGCCGTGACAAGGACAAAGGTGCGATTCATGTGTTTCTGGAGACTCCTTACCGTTTCGGTCTTGAATGAGGTGTGCAACATAGAGGGGTAATGGCAGCGTAGGTTGGTTCTCGCGGTCAAATCGTTCGCTTCGGCTTCACTTCCTGGCGAAAGCGCCGCCGGAGGGATCCGCGATCCTCAATCTTCCCGCCCGCACACCCCTTCGAGCTTGCGGCGAGCATAGCCGTTCCAGGTTCGACAAACGGAACAGACTACAGTTTGCGGTAGCTTCGATCGCTTGGCTAGGATTATAGGAGAGCCCCGTGGGCCGGTCAATCAAGGGGATTTCACAATCCGCTGTAGCCCCACCCGGCCGCGCGCGAGGCGAGTAGCCGGGCGAGGTCGCACAGGAATCACACCGCAAGGGATCAGGGCGCGCGTGTGTCGCACAGCGACCATGATTCTCCCAAAAAACGGAGATTGCACCGCCTGATATTTCAATTTCCAGCGATCCTCTCGTGGCGCACGGAAGTAAGTCGTAGCAAACGCAGGAATTCCATTTTGGTACGCCAATTGCTCTATATAAAAGTGTTCGAGATTGGGCGGCCGCCATGCGGATCCCCGCCGAACAGTCGGTAGAAGGGTAACGATCAGCTTCCATCATGAGAAGCGCACCCATTCCGGCCGGTTCCGTGTAGATTCGCTCTGCGTAGGGAACCACCTTTTGGAGGCCAGTGACTGGCCATGCAAGGTCGAGGGCCATCTTCCGGGGAGGGGAGATGGCCCAACGGCTTTCTGGCCGGTCCGGCCGTTTCGCCGGATCCAACCTCGCTTCTACCCCTTTTGGTTACCATTGCGTCCCTTGCGCGGTTACGTCGGCGGGCGTAGTATCGTGGAGGTTCGATGGAGGAGAGAGGTTTCCTGCATCCACTTGTTCTGGCCGGGGAGCTGGAACACAGGGCAACAGGAGGCGCTGCAGTCATTGCAGCCCACCCAGCGCGGAAGCGATCAAGAGCTCAGACGTGATCGCAGCCAGCGACCTTTCTATAGAAACGCCCTGACCTGATTCGCCGCGCTTGAACTGTCAGCGTGGTGTCGTAACGAAGAGCGAGTGGGGGTCTCCTCCGCGAGCGTTCGCAAAGAGCAGCACGCTCAGTGAATTCGCAGATCGACGAATTCACAGATCGACGGAAGTTGCAGGGCAAAAAGCAGGCCGCGGCAGGGGCCTCCGACGGAGACGCCGGAGTTTCGCACCGCGGTGTCAGCAAAGATAGCGGCGCGAACTGTTTCGCGCGGCGGCCAGCCGACGAAGACCGACATATTGAGTCAAAGCTTGATTCTTTCTCCGAGTGACAGCACCAGCGCAAACCGTCAAGTCCTCCGCACGTGCGAAGGACAATGGTGTCTCGCGTGACTCGGCGAATCGTCCAGGTAATGAAAGGCAAGAGGGTAATCACAGCACCATGTCCGAGCAGAACCTGATGGATGCTCCGTCGCACGAAGCGGCGGGGGATTTTGACTCCGCCGATTTTGGCGGCGAGTCCTATGGCGACGGCGAGTTTGACGCCAACTCCGCTGGTGCCAATGGTCAGCCGGCCCCAGGTATGGGCCAGAGCAAAAGCAGCCGGCGTCGACGCCGCAAGCGGAAGAACAAGCAGACCGGTGGCGAGTCCAGCGGTGGCGGCTCGACTGCCACCAGCGCGGAAGCCCCAATCGTCATGGAAGGCGAGAGCCTCGCGTTAGCGGCCTCCGCCGCCCCGTCGGCCCCAGCCCCGCAGCAGCCCCAACCGCAATCGCAACGTCGCCAGCAGCAGCCTCGGCAGGGCGGCCAGGGTAGCCAGGGTGGCCCGAACGCGGCCAGTGCAGACCAGCAAGGCCCGGGCAAGCGTTGGAAGAAGAAGTTCCGCGACCGCGAACGTCGGCCTCGCAACGAGAATCCGGGCAATGAAGTCCGCTCCGAGATCGCAAGCTCGTCGAGTCATGAGCGCCGCCCCGATAACTTCGGCAACCTGTCCTCGGGCTTTAAGCGCAAGGGCAAGAGTGGTGGCGGAGGTTCGCGGGAGCGCAGCGGCTTCGTCGGACCAATGGATCACAGCTACCGCGAGGCCAACGCCGACTTTGCTCAGGCGCCTGCCTCAACGATCCAGCTCAACGGCCGCCGCGGCGGGCATCGCCATCACGGCGATAACCAGCCAATCGATCACTCCATGCCTCGCGCCGTGCCAATTCCTGAGGGAGCGCAGACGCACATCTACTTCTTCATCGAAGAGCTCTTCTTCGTCGCCAAGATCCAGGAGGCGGCGCGCAAGCTTGGCGTGAAGGTCGCTTTCATGAAGGGTGACAACAAGGAAGCACTCGCCGAACTCACCAACGGTGAGGACGTCAACAAGCCCGCGCTCATCGTCTTCGATCTCAACAACGCGAACGCGAAGCCGATGACGTTGATCCCGAAGTTGAAGTCCAAGCTCAAGCGGACGGTCTCCGTGATCGGCTTCCTTTCGCATCTTCAGGGAGATCTCAAGGCCAAGGCCGTGGAAGCAGGTTGCGACGTCGTGATGCCGCGCAGCGCCTTCTCCCAGAACCTGCCCAACCTTCTCCGCCGCTACGGCGTTCACGAAGAAGAAGAGATCAACTACAACTACTAATCCGCGTTGCGCACAGCAAAGCAAGCAAAAGAGCCCTGCAGCTGCAAGGCTCTTCCTTTTAAGACAATCTGCGCATGCGGTCATCCTATTCAGCGCACCCATCGTGGCAAAGGAGGCATCTCACAGAAGTGAAGGAGTCATCCCATGCCCACCACCAAGCACTCCGGCGCCGCTGAGCGCCACTTCCAGCCTGAGCACGCACACGATGTTGCAGCAGCCTCGCATGACAAACATCAGGGCTTCGTCAGCCCCGAAGAGGCAAAGTTCGCCGAAGAGCAGTCTCGCGCAGCTCGCGAACACAATGCAGCAGTCCAGCACGACGCGGACCACCCCGAGAGCACAGACAAGAAGTAACGCTGCATCCCGCTGCGACAGCGCATGCCGACAGGAGTAAACCTGCCGGCATGCGCTATCTAGAAGCTGTAGCGAACCCCGGCTTCAATGCGCCTTCCGGGATCAGCCGCATACGCTACGCCGAACTGTGGCGAGCCCAGTACACCGCCCACACTCGTGACGTTCATGTGGTTCAGCACATTCGACGAACGCACATTCACCGTCACGCTCTGCGGGTGATCGGCCTTGGCGTTGTGCGAGAGCTTGAACGTCCGCTGCACATTGGTGTCGAGATAGTTCCCCCACGGCATCACGCCCTTATCGCGCGGGAAGACACCCGTGCCCCCGGACGAGACGAGTTCGCCCCAGGGCGTCGTATAGCCACACGGCGACGCACTCGGAGTTACGTTGCACAGCGGAGTACCCGCGACGGCATACTGCGGCCGATCGTTGAACACCCCATCGCCGTTGTTGTCGAAGCCAGTCGTCACGTTGAACACGTGACCTCCCTGCCCCGAATAGTTCAGGCTGAACTGGATCTTCTCCGGCAGCGTGATGGTCGCGTTGCCAAAGACATTCCATTCACCCTGGTTCAGCCGCCGCGCGAACTCGCCGGCATCACTGTTGGCATTCTGCGGAGTGAAGAACGTGTCGTCGTTGTTGTCGTCGATCAGATTCACGCGCACGCCGCCCACGAAGAACTGCACGCGCTTGAACTTGTGATTCTCCAGCCCGCCGAAAACCGCGTTCCCCGTGCCCTGCGCGCTATTCTCCGCACGGTAGATATTCGTGTTCGCGGGTCCGGGGCGAGGTCCTGTCGGCGAGCCGTTCAGAGGGGCGTTGATGTTCTTGCTCCGTATCATGTCCCACATGCGCACGTAGTAGTAGTCCAGTGAGAGGTTGAAGCCGTAGGGCAACACTCGCGTGCCGCCAACGTTGGCCGCGCCCCACGTCTGCGCGCCAAGATGCGGTCCCCACTCGCGCCGGCTCGTGATCAGCGTGCCCGTCGTCAGTGGCTGGCATCCCGTCGTAGTAAAGAGAGTCGTGCAAGTCGGGCTATACACAGTACTGGTGATGCGATGCACACCATCTTCGCGCAGCATCTCCGCCTCTGAGCCGATACCTTCCTGCCCGGAGAACATGCCCCAGTGCGCATGCAGCGTCCACGTGCCCTTTTTGTTCGGCGACCACAAGACGCCAAGGCGAGGCACCAGCGACCCGACAAACAGAGGGTCGTTCTGGATGTAATAGCGAACGCCATACGCCACGTGTAGCCCATGGCCGGCATTCCAGTCATCCTGGAAGAACAGCGTATCCCGCACCTGGTTGAAGTTCACCGTAGGCGTTCCCGTCACGACGCTGTAGGCCGTGGGTTGTCCGCCAGCATAGCCCAGCAGTGTGCGACGATACTGCTCCACGCCGGTAATGGTCTCGGTCTGCCCGGCGATGGCCTGGTTGTTCGCATCCAGCACCGGGGCTGTGCCTCCGCCAAAGACATAGCTCCCGTTGAAGCTCTGCGTCAGCTCGCGCCGTTCCAGGTAGTTGAAGAACTGCATGCCGAACTTCAAGGTATGCGCCTTCGTCGTCACGATCGCATCGTCATCATACTCAATCTGAAACTCGCGGCTATGCTGAGGCCCAACGGAGGCACCACCTCCCGTGAAGGCTCCCGCGACCTGCACCTGCGGCACGTTCAAGGATGCAGGAACGTCAGTGCCTGCAGACCACCGAAAGCTCGCGCGAGCTTCATGCATCAGGTGTGCGTTGAACAGCGTCACATCGCTCGCGCGGAACATGTGGTCGTAAGATTTCGCATCGTATGCGCCTTCCTGCAACGTGCTCCCGCCGACACCCTGGTTCGAGAGGTCATTCACGTTCGCGCTGTAGGTAGCGATGAACGTGTTCTTCGCGCCCAGCTGCAAGTCATAGCGCGCGGTAGCAAGCCATAGCCGTTGTGGCGTGGGCACATTCGCGATCGTCGCAGTCTGATTGCCATTGCTGTCCAGCGTCACGGCATTCACCACCGCAAAGTTATCGATGGAGCGATGCTCCAGCGTGATGGCAAAGTCGCTGTTCTTCTTCGTCACCGGGCCGCTCAGCTCAAAGCCGTAGCGCTGTTTCCCGATGGAAGCCTTGCTCACCGAGAAAGGATCGCGAGCATTCATCCATGGGCTGCCGTTCACAGCAAACACGGCACCGTGGAAAGTCTTCGCGCCGGGCTTCGTATAGACCTCCACGCGTCCTCCTTCAAATGGAGGCTCGCGATACTGCGCCGAGAACTGGTCCGGGTTCACCACGATGTACGCGATCGCACTCTTCGGAGGCAGAGCGCTCGAGTCCTGAAATCCATCCACGGCGATCGTCGTATTGGAAGGATTGCCGCCCGCCGCAGCCGCAAGCTGTGTCAACTCGCGCTGCAGGTCATCCGGATCATCCGCAAGCGCCTGCAGCCTGTCTCCCGCAATCGTCTGCGTCGGTCCGCTCGTGTTCGCATTGGTGGCCGCAGTGGTGCTCACGTCGACGTCGAGTTGCGTCTCCACCTGCTCCAGAGAAAGCACCACACTCAACGCAGAGGGGTGCGGCGTGCTCACGTCGATCTTCTTCGCGGCAAATCCATCGCTTGTAATCGAGAGGGTGTGATGTCCAGCGCCAACGCACGCAAATTTGAAGAGGCCATCCGCACCGCTGCTGGTGGTCTCCTTCCCATCCAGCGTAAGAGCCGCGCCGGGTATCAGGGCTTCCGTAGTGTCGCGAACTGTGCCGCTCAACACAGTGCAACGCGTCGGGGCAGTCGCCTGCGCGTGAAGTGTCAGCCCAGCACCCAGCACGGGTGCCAGTAAGAGCCATCGAGAGGCAAAGATAAAGTTGATCATGGATTTTGGGCGAGCTGGGCCGCTGCCGCGCACTCCCCATGAGTGTGCGGAACATCCGCTCCAACGCCATTCAGCTCGCAACAACAGGTACGTGGCGACCCGCGCAGCGGTTCCCGCAGACCGCCGTTGCGCGTGCAGTCAGGTTGTAAGAGTGGATTCCCTAGAGCAAAGTGCCTGTCGGTGTATAGCGAGGCGTAGAGACCCATGTCCGCTTTTCCCCAAGAAAAACGGTGCTGAACGTCTCTCTCCGCTTCATAGCAACAGGCAAAATTTGCTCTAAGCGAGTGGAACGGGATTGCGGTACAGCTCGAGATAGCGCTCGCCCATGCGCTCCAGCGTGAAGCGCTGGGCGTACTCCAACTTCGCCCGCGCGGAAAACTCTGCGCGTAAAGCTTCGTCCGTTGCGATGCGAACGATCGCTTCGCCATACGCGCGACCATCGCCGACCGGAACCAGTAGACCGCTCCGTGTGAGCCGCGAGACCTCGCCCATGCCACCCACGTCGGTCAGGATCGAAGGCATGCCAAGACTCATCGCCTGCAGTAGCGACATCGGCAGCCCTTCGGTTACCGAGCTCATCACGAAGACGTCAGCCGCGGAGAAGAACGCCGCTGTATCCATGCGCATGCCCCAGAAGCGCACCGTCTCGCCAAGGCCAAGCTCTGCAGCTCGCGCTTCGAGACCTGCGCGTGCACTTCCATCTCCGACGATCCAGCAGGTAAGCCCGGGCACACGCTCTCGCGCATAGGCCACGCCCTCTAGCAAGGTCGTTAGGTTCTTGACTGGCTCCAGCCTCCCGACGAAGAGCAGCGTGAAGCCTGTACGCTTCACTTCGTCCGAGCGCTCGGGCACAATGGGCAGCGCCCCGTTATAGACCAGCCGCAAACGATCCTGCGCTGCGAGACCGCCCATCGCAATGCCATCGCACACCACCTGGCAAACGCCCACAACATGATCGCAGGCCTGACCCGCAGCGTTGTACTTCAGCTCTTCATTGCGTGGGTAGGGATCGAACGTGAAGCCATGCCGCGTCGTCAGCACGCAGCGCACCCCTGCAAGCCGCGCTGGCAGCGATGCCTGGATCGTTGGCGCCACATTGTGGCAATGCACCACGTCCGGTTCGAGGTTACGAATGAGCTTGTAGTACCGCATCATCGTCAGCAGCGGGTGCGCTTCGCCGAGCACGTGAATCTCGAAGCCCTCGGCACGCAGGGCTTCGCCCAGCACGCCCAGCTTCGAGTAGCACGCGATGCGCACATCGTGCCCCTGCGAGCGATGCAACCGCGCCAGCTGCGCGACGATCACCTCGGCACCGCCCATCTCCAGGCTGTACACGGCGTGAAGAATCCTCATGACCTGGATCCCTCCCGGCAAGGTGTGGCGCAGGCCTGTCGTGGGCCCTTCAGCGATGCAATCAAGCGATTCACGGATACGCTGATTCTACTTCTCCACGTCGTGCTTTCTCCCGTCATGCCTCAACAGGCAGCGCCACTACAATGGTGCAAGCCACTCAAGCGTCATCCACTTCGCGCCGATTGCCCCATGCCCCTACCGAAATCCGCAGAACTCTGGCTGCCCGGTTACCTTCGCAGTCGCCTCAGCCGCATCGGCCAACGCCCCGCCAAGCGTCTTTGGGTCGCACTCACGGATCATTTTGAGCCCCACGGCAACGTCGCGCTCGATCGCGCCCACCAGCGCATGAAGATCTGGCACGATTGCTGGCCACGCATCGCAGCAGAAGCTCCACGCGACAGCGCCGGTCGACCTCCCTGCTTCACCGCCTTCTATCCGCAGGAAGAGTACGAGCGCGGCCTCGTCGATAGCGTCGCGTCCCTTTGCGGCGATGGCTCCTTCGACGTCGAGGTCCATCTCCACCACTTCAACGACAACGCTGCCAGCTTCGAGGCCAAGCTCCGGGAGTTCACCGCCCGCCTGCACAATGACCATGGCCTGCTGCACACGCACAACGGCCACCTGGTCTTCGGCTTCATCCACGGCAACTGGGCTCTCGACAACTCCCACCCCACCGGCTTTGGCTGTGGTGTCACGGGAGAGCTACAGATCCTCCGCGATCTCGGCTGCTACGCCGACTTCACCATGCCTTCAGCGCCTTCCCCGACCCAGTCGCGCATCGTCAACCAGATCTACTGGACCAACGGTGACCCATCAAAGCCGCGCGGCTTTGATGCGGGCACCACAGCCGAACCCGGCCAGGGCCGCCGCGGTGACATGTTGATGGTCACCGGCCCCATGGGCCTGCGCTTCAAAGGCCGCATCATGCCCCGCATGGAGACCGGCGAGCTCGCGCACTACGACCTGCCAACACCCTACCGCGTGCAGCGCTGGCTCGACCTCGCACCCCGCGTTGGGGATGACATCTTCGTAAAGCTCTTCGGCCACACCGCCCGCGAGGACAACGCTGCCGCACTGCTCGGCGATGGATCGGCCAACGCTCCCATGGCGAAGCTGTTCCAGTGGATCTCCGAAGCCGCCCGCGAACGCAACCTGGAGCTGCACTGGGCCAGCGCCTACGGGATGTATGGTGCCATCGAAAAGATCCTCAGCCCTAGTGGTGCAGATCTCGTCGCGAGCGAGCCCCCAGCATGAAGCTGCTGCTCATCACCTACTCCTTCCCGCCCGCTGCGGGAGTGGGGGTCCTGCGCGCCCATAGCCTCGCCCGGTACCTCCCCGAAAGCGGCGTCCAGGTTGAGGTCCTCACCGCGCGCAACGCCGCCGCTGTGGGTCAGGATGCCTCGCTGCTCCAGCAGCTACCCGCCGGCGTAGTCGTGCACCGCACCTGGGCGCTCGATCTTCCCTTCGCCGTTCGCAAGTTCATCAAGCGCCAGCTCGCACGCAAGGGTGAGCAGGCGCAGAAGCCACAAGCTCCCGTGCAGGACGCGCCAGCCAGCGCGAATCCTATCAAGCAGCTCGTTGCCAACCTGCTGCTGCCCGATCCACAGGTGGGCTGGCTGCCGTTCGCGTGGCCGGCCGCCCGGCGTCGCATTCGCAAGCACCATATTGACGCTGTGCTTATCACCGTGCCGCCGTTCTCGAGCGCGCTGCTGGTCAGCCGTCTGCGCCGCGCGTTTCCTTCACTGCCCATCGTTCTGGACTTCCGCGATGAATGGCTGTACACCACGCTCGACCTCGTGAGCTTCAACAACAATGCCAAGGCCAGAGACGTGGCGGCGACGGCCGAGGCCGCTTCCGTCACCGATGCCACCTGCGTCGTCTGTGTCACCGAGGCCGCGACAAGAGCTCTCCAGAACCGGTACCCGCAGCTCCCGCCGGAGCGCTTCGTGTGCATCCCGAATGGCTACGACCGCACTCCGCTTCCCGTTGCATTCCCTGCGCCAGATAGCGATCTCGGTCGCCCCATCACGCTCACCTACGCGGGCACGGTCTATGGCTCAACTGATCCGACCAGCTTCGTCGATGCCGTCCTGTCGTTGCCGTCGGAGCTCCGCACGCGCCTCCGCCTGCGCTTCATTGGGCACATTGAGACGCCCGCCTATCGCGCCACCTTGGAGCGGCTCGGAACCCAGGTCGAGCTGCTGGGCTTCATGCCGCAGGCCCAGGCGCTGCAGGAGCTGGAAACGACGGACTACCTCCTGCTCATCACGCATGACCCCATCAACGTCGCAGCCAAGCTCTACGACTACATCAGTTCGGGCAAGCCAATCCTCGCGGCGGTGCATCCTGAAGGAGACGTCCGCGATATCGTCGAGCGCACGAGAACGGGTTGGTGCGCCGACGTTCGCGATCCGCAGACCATCGCCAAGCTACTCCGCGAAGCCATCGAACGTGCCCCCGCATTGGCAGAACAGTTCCACCCCGATGCCGCGTTGATCGCGCAGTATCATCGCCGTCCGCTGACCTCGCGGTACGCTGCGCTGCTGAATGAACTCGTCGCTGCAAAGAAAAACGCGGGCTGACTTGCCCGCGTTGCTACTGGAAAGCAGTTCTGCCGTTAGCCCGCGACCACCGCAGATTGCTTGTACCACTCCACCGTCTGCTCGAGCCCGTCTGCAAAATCGGTGACCACCTGGTAGCCGAAGCTCGATTGCGCCAGCGAGATGTCAGCCAGCGAATGCCGGATGTCGCCCTCGCGTTCCGGACGGAAGTTCACGTCTCCCTTGTAGCCGGTCACGCGCTTGAGTGTCTCGTACGCTTCCAGCAACGTGATGCTCTTTCCCGTCGCTATGTTGAAGACCTTGCCCGCAACATTGGCTGAGGTCTTCGCGATGCGCAGGTTGGCCTCCACCACATTGTCGATGTAAGTGAAGTCGCGGCTCGTGCCACCGTCACCGTAGATCGTTGGGGTCTCCCCCGCCAGCATCTTCGAGATGAAGATCGCCAGTACACCGGAGTAGGGTGAACCCGGGTCCTGCCGGGGTCCAAAGATATTGAAGTACCGCAGCGACACGGCATCCAGTCCGTAGCAGCGCGCATAGCTCGCGATGAAGTGCTCTCCCGCAAGCTTCTGGACGGCATAAGGAGAGATCGGAGACGGCAGCATCGCTTCATGCTTCGGCTGCTCGGGAGCATCCCCGTATGCGGCTGAGGAGGCGGCATACATCAGGCGTCGGACACCAGCCTTGCGTGCGCCTTCCAGCACCTGCAGTGTGCCGTTCAGGTTCGAGGCGGTGGTATCGACCGGATTCTTCACGGACAACGGAACGGAGGGAATTGCGGCCTGATGATAGACGTACTCACAGCCCTCGCAGGCTGAATCCATGGCCCCGGCATCCTGCACGTCAGCTTCGACAAACTCGATGCGGTTTCGGATCCCTTCCAGGTTCTCGAGTTTTCCCGTGGATAGGTTATCGACACCGCGGACGGTAGCGCCCTCGGCCAAAAGGGCCCGCGCCAGGCTGGAACCGATAAAGCCTGCAACGCCTGTAATCAAAATCCGTGACATTCTCTATCCTTCGCCGACTGCAACAAGGCGAGCCGCGGGACGATCGACGCCCCGTTCTTTCTACGCAACGCTCTCTAGGCTTGTCGATTCATTATGCCCCATAAGCCCTGCATTTACAGGGAAATCTACCGCCCCGAATCGGATCGTTTGCGTCATGGCCGTAACTCCGATGTCCCATGGACTGACAACAAAGATGCAAGCCGATGATATCGGGAGGGGCGAGCGTCCAAGATACAATCAGCAGATCGAGCGCCCACCGACATTCCCTGTCCGTTCCGTGATGCCCGGCGGCAGCGTGCTCCCAGGCATTTTTCCGCCCCAACGTGCCGCTGCATGACTGCTCCTGATCAAAAGCCATCCGAACGGATCCTTCGCAACTCCATCTGGTACGGGCTCGAGACCAGCATCGAGATCGTGGTCTTCTTTGCCAGCAGCATCGCTGTGGCTCGCTACCTCGGCCCGGAAAAGCTCGGTCACTTCAGCTACATCAACTTCTTCGTCTCTATCCTGACCCAGACCGCGGGGCAGGGCATCTCCGTGGCCACGCGAAAGTACATGATGGAGTTCGTGGCCCAGGACCGCCCTGGAATCGCCCGGGCCGTGTACAAGCTCGCCTATCGCTATCAGTTGATTGGCGCCCTCAGCATCTCGGCCGGCAGTATCCTCCTCGTCGTGCTCTTCGGGGAGCCAACCTATAGGACCATGTCGGTCATCCTGCTCGCTTCCATCGTGCCCGGCCTCATGTCGTGGGTGCCCGCGCAGGCCAACGCCGCGTTCGAGGATCTTCGTCCCAACACCTTCAGCGCCCTCGGCTACCTCGTCAGCTACGCCCTGGTGATCGCCGCCACGATCCACTTCCGCTGGGACCTGGTGGGCATCGCAACGGCAACTCTCATCGGGCGCACCGTCGAGGTCGTCCTCCGCACCGGACCGGTTCAGCGCCGGCTTCGAGTCTTCCCCCTGGAAGCGCTGGAGCCCGATCTCATCCGCCGCATCCGCCGCTTTTCCGTGCAGGGCATCGGATTGCAGCTGCTCACCACCGTCGTCTGGGACCGCTCCGAGCTCATCTTCCTCAAATATCTCTCCACCGCAGAGCAGATGGCCTTCTACTCGGTCAGCTTCACCTTCACCAGCAACCTGCTGACCGCCGCACGTGTCCTCTCCGGTGCAGCCTCCATCTCCCTCATGGGAGAGGCCGGACGAAGCTACGAAAGGGCACGCGAGCTCGCTCGAAGCACCTGCCGGTATCTCCTCCTGCTTACCGTCCCGATATGCCTCGGTGCCGCTGCTGTGACGCTCTCGGGCATCCAGATGGCATACGGTTCGCGCTACCTCCCAGCCGTCCCCGTGCTCATCACGGCCGTGCTGCTGGGCATGCCGCGCATCTTTCAGGGAGTACCCGAGACCCTGCTGCGCGCGGCGGACCGCCAGGACACCATCATGTACTGGTACTGTGTCACCGCAGTCTTCAACGGATTGATGGACTGGTTCCTGATTCCCCGCTACGCCGCCATCGGCGCTGCCTGGGGCAACGGGCTGGGCCAGGCCTTTGGTGTGGTCGCCATCTGGGTGGCCTGCTCCCGGATCGTTCCCCTGCAGTTTCCCTGGAAGGCTGCGGCGCGCATCGGCGGCTCAGGCCTTGTCGTTGCCGCGGTGGCGTACGCCATCAGCCACCATGTATCCGGCGCCCCGGGTTTCTTCCTGGCCGTGGCCAGCGGCTGCGTGATCTACCCCATCATGCTGCGGCTGCTCCATGCCCTCGAGCCAGGCGACAGGCAGCGCCTCGCCCTGATCGGCGACCGTCTTCCCCACGCTCTTTTGCCCGCCTTCGCAGCGCTGGTGGCCTTCGTAACACCGTCTCCCGCGTAGTCGACTCCCGCAAAGGACAGCGAATCTCCCGCGCTACACTCATCCCATGGGCTTCATCGTTACCCAACTTTTTCTTGGCATAGCCCTGCTGACGCCCGCAGCCTTCGGCATCGTGTCCACGGACCTGCGCCTACCCCTTATCCTCGCGCTCGTGGCGCTGGCCGTCGGAATCTTCTACCTTCCGGGCTCGAAGGCCTTCAGCCTCCAGCAGTCGTACCTGATCATCGTCTGGTCGACCATCGCTTGCTGCTCCCTCATCCCCGTGTACATCACCGGGGCTCTCGAGGCGCTTCGCGGCCTGCTGCCCTACATGGTCGGCAGCATTCTGCTCATCGTCACCTGCCGCAAGCTCAGCTACCTCACTGGGATGGCTTACTTCCTTTGGGCCATCTCGGTCTTCATCATCCTGCAGGGCATTTCGCAGGAGCATGCCGGCATCATCGGACAGTACGTCATGGTGGAGAACGTCCCTGAGAAGCTCGCGGGCGGCATCATCATCACTCCGACCCTCCGCATCCGCGGCCTGGGCGTCATTCAGGATCCGAACGACTTCGGACAGCTCCTCATCTGCACCATTCCCTTGCTCTGGCTGCGCTGGAAGCCCGGTTCGTACGTCTTCAACTTCCTGCTCACGCTGCTTCCCGCCTCGTTTCTCCTTTATGGCATCTATCTCACGCGATCGCGTGGCACCCTGGTGGCGCTGCTCGCAGTCCTGATCTTTGCCTTCAAAGACCGTCTCAGCGTCTTTGGCTCCGCCGTACTGGGTACCGGGGCTCTGGCCGGCCTGCTGGCGTCGGGTGTCACCGGAGGGCGCGGCATCTCCGAGGATGACGGCTCCCGCATCAACCTCTGGGCACAGAGCCTCAATGCCTTCCGGCACCGCCCCATCCTCGGTATCGGTCTTGGGCAAACGCCGGAGATCACCGATACCCACCAGACCGCCCACAATTCGTTCGTGCTCTCGTTCACCGAGACCGGGGTCATCGGATACTTCTTCTTCATCGCCCTGCTGCTCTCCTGCTGGTTTGCGTTGACCCACATGATGGGAGAGCGCACCGCAAGACGTAAGGCAGCGCGCGAGAAGGAATCGACCGGAGAAAATGCCACCGCAGCGCTCCCCTGGGCGATCCAGCCGCTCACCGAGCCAGCGCCTGGCAGGTCGGCCCGGCCCATCCCGGCGCTCATGGCGGCGAGCCCTGGGATTCCGTCGCAGCAGCGCTTCCTTCCCGGCTCCAGCAATCCCTTGCGAGCACCGGTGATGACCTACGAAGAACGCCAGGCTGCCTTCGCTGCCAGCCAGGAGTCTGTTCCGCTCAACCTTCGCAATGCTTCCACGTCCCTGCCCTCCCATGAGCAGTTTGAGAACGCTGCCTTTTGCGTTCGCCTCAGCATGGTGGGTCTGCTCGCCTCCTGCATGTTCCTCTCGAGGACCTACTCCCTGGTGCTGTACATCATGGTGGGCATCATCTCGGCGCTGGTCGCAGTGGATCCCGAGCCGGTCAATATGCCGCTGAAGAAGCTCTTCCGCCAGGTTCCGCTCTGGCTGGTAGGCTCCATCGTCGTTCTATATCTCGTGGTTCGTGCCCGCCCCGGTCACTAGGAAATGGCTTCAACTACGGCGCGCGGGGCCTCAATGTGAGCCTTCCGCCGAGCACGTTGCTAAACGGAACCTTTAGCGGTTACTCTGGACGCTCTCCCGTGCGGATTTCGCAGCTGGGAGCGGTATTTCCCCCGTTCGCAGGCCCATTGGCGTGCGGGCGAGGCCATCTCCCGGAATCGGACCGCATGAATCGCTACTGCCTGGCGCTGGACCTCAAGGACGACCCCGATCTCATCGCGGAGTACCGCCGTTACCACGAAGCTGTCTGGCCTGAGATTCACCGGAGCATCCTCGCCTCCGGCATCCATTCCATGGAGATCTATCTCACCGGAAACCGGCTCTTCATGATCATGGAAGCCGACCAGACCTTCAGCTTCGAACGCAAAGCCGCCATGGATGCTGCCAATCCAGACGTGCAGCGCTGGGAGGATCTGATGTGGCGTTTCCAGCAGGCACTCCCCGGAAGTCTGCCCGGAGTGAAGTGGCGTCCCATGGAGCTCGTCTTCCAACTCGAACAGCAGCCTGCACTGCGTTAGGTCGCCGTGAAATCAACGAGCCGATAGCCCGCAGAAACCGCACTCCGGAACGCCGCGCGAGGCTCGCAATCGATTGTGTATAGTGGCCGCATGGCTGTGAAGATGAAGGACATCGCGGACGACCTGGGCATCTCCCTGGTCACCGTCTCGAAGGCCCTCCGCAACCATCCCGACATCAGCCAAAAGACCCGCGCGCGTGTCGCGGCTCGCGTCCAGGAGCTCGGCTATCGGCCCAACCTTGCCGCACGCTCGCTCGTCACCGGCCGCTCCATGCTGGTTGGTTTCGTGGTGCCGGATCTCATGCATCCCTTCTTCGCCGACGTCGCCAAGGGCCTCTCTGCCGTGCTGCGCGAGAAGGGCTACTTCGTCATCATCTCCTCCTCCGAAGAGGACCCCGAACTGGAGCGGAAAGAGATCGAACACATGATGGCGCATCGTCTGGATGCGCTCGTGGTAGCCAGCTCGCAGGCCTCTGCAGAGGCACTCGCGCCCATCGCGCAGAGCGGAACACCGCTCATTCTCCTTGATCGCTACTTCGACAACTTCGATGCCCACTTCGTCGGTTCGGACGACTACAACGCCGGCAAGACTGCCACCGAACACCTCATCGAGATTGGCTGCAAGCGCATCGCCCATATCCAGGGCCCGGACACCAGCCCCGGAAACCGTCGCCTCAAGGGCTTCCTCGACACCATGCGCAAGCATGACCTCGCCGTCACGCCGGAGTACATCATCAAGGCCGGAAGCGGGGACGTCGAAGGGGATGAACACGGTATTCAGGCCTTGCGCACCCTGCTCGCGCTCAAGCGCCCGCCCGACGGGATCTTCTGCTTCAATGACGTCATCGCATCAGGCGTCATCCTTGAGGCCGTGGCTCAGGGCATCGACGTGCCCAGGGACCTCGCCGTGATCGGCTGCGGCAACCTGCACTCGAACCGGCTCATCCGGGTGCCGCTCTCCAGCGTCGACCAGCGCAGCAACGAGATCGGCCGCCGCGCCGCCAGGCTCATCCTCGATCTCATCGAAGGTCCCGAAGAAGCCCGGCCCACCACGCCGAAAAAAATCGTCCTGCAGGGTGGCCTCGTGCAACGAGCCTCCACCGATCGCGGAGAGAGCTCTCGCAAGCCCGCCAGGAAACCAGCGAAGCGCTAGCTAGTGTCCTGCGTTAGAAGGTCCTTGCCTTTTCTTGAGGGCCAACGGCCCGTCCCATCCCAGCCCAGGGCGAACCGGGGTCCCCGGCGAGCGCTCTTGCTCGCTGGGGTGGAGTAGCCCTGGGTATGGTGAGCAACAAGGCTGAGGGCTGAAGGCCCGACTCAATTTCTCCACGAACTTCTGACTCGGGACACTAGATGTGGAGTCTCAACAGGTTGTTCCGATCGAGAGCTGATCGGCTGATGGGTGGCGACAGGCCTAAGCTAGCATGTGGTCGATGC
>Ga0302187_10000892_pt1 | contig 26345 bp, 23 predicted proteins | sample II_Bog_E1_3_FD_202120 | JGI IMG/M metagenome (GOLD analysis project Ga0302187, IMG submission 202120) | Peat permafrost microbial communities from Stordalen Mire near Abisko, Sweden - II_Bog_E1_3 | ecosystem: Environmental > Terrestrial > Soil > Wetlands > Peat | place: Sweden: Abisko...
GCGAGGTCGCCGACGTGGTCGCCTTCTTCGCCTCGGACCGGGCCAAGGCCGTGACCGGCCAGTACCTGCTGGTGAACTCCGGCGAGATGTTCCGATGACCACCCCCAAGCGCATCGTCGTCTGGGGCACCGGCTTCGTCGGCAAGATGGTGATTCCCGAAGTCCTCAAGCACCCCCGGTTCGAGCTGGTCGGCGTGGGCGTGTCGGACCCGGCCAAGGTGGGTCGTGACGTCGGTGAGATCTGCGGTCTCAACCCGGTCGGCCTGGCCGCCACCGACGACATCGACGCCCTGATCGCCCTGGCCCCGGACGCGCTCGTCCACTACGGCCCGACGGCGGCGAAGGCCGACGTCAACATCGCCCAGATGGGGGCGTTCCTGCGGGCCGGGATCGACGTGTGCTCCACGGCCATGACCCCCTGGGTGTGGCCGTACATGTCGCAGAACCCCCCTTCGTGGATCGACCCGATCACCGAGGCGTGCAAGGAGGGTGGGGCGTCCTGCTTCACCACCGGGATCGACCCGGGATTCGCCAACGACCTCTTCCCCATGACCCTCATGGGCTTGTGCAGCGAGGTCCGTCAGGTCCGGGCGCTCGAGATCCTCGACTACATCAACTACGAGGGCGACTACGAGGTGGAGATGGGGATCGGCATGCCCCCGGACTACGTCCCCATGCTCGAGCACACCGAGATCCTGGCCATGTCCTGGGGCGGCACCGTGCCGATGATGGCCCATGCGCTCGGCGTCGAGCTCGAGGCCATCACCTCCACCTGGGAGAAGTGGGTGACGCCGACCGCCATCACCACGGCCAAGGGAACGATCGATCCCGGCAACGTGGCGGCCATCCGCTTCACCATCAACGGGATCGTCGACGGGCAGGCACGCATCTGCCTGGAGCACGTCAACCGGGTGGGCCAGGACGCCGCACCGGACTGGCCCCGCGGCAATGAGAACGACGTCTATCGGGTGGTGGTCGACGGGACACCGTCGATCTCCCAGGAGACGGCCTTCCGGTTCACCGACGGCTCCGGTCGGGACGCGGCTGCGGCCGGCTGTCTGGCCACCGGGCTGCGGGCGCTCAACGCCGTCCCCTACGTCAACGAGCTGCCCGCCGGTTGGGTGACCGCACTCGACCTCCCGCTCATCCCGGGAGTCGGAACCGTCCGCTGACCGTCACGAAACCTGTCCTGGGGGCCGCCGCGGCGGTCCCCCACCCGATCACCTGTCAGGAGTTGCCATGACCCCCGAGGACCTCGTCGAGCTGGAACTGATCAAGCGCCTCAAGTACCGCTACCTCCGCAGCATCGACCAGAAGCTGTGGGACTCGCTGGAATCGTGTTTCGTGGCGGAGGCCACCGCCCGGTACGGCGGGGGGCTCTACGAGTTCTCGAACCGGCACGACATCATGGAGTTCTGCCGCACCTCCATGGGCGCCACGACGTTCCTGTCGAGCCACCGGTGCCACCACCCGGAGATCGACCTGGTCGGCGAGGACGAGGCCACCGGTACGTGGGCGCTCGAGGACACCGTGATCCTCACCGACTTCGGGCTCACCATCCAGGGTGCCGCCTTCTACGAGGACCGCTACGTGAAGCGGGACGGCGAGTGGAAGATCCTCCACACCGGCTACAAGCGCTCCTTCGAGGAGCTGATCCCCCGTGCCTCAATCGCCGGGATCAAGCTGACGGCCGAGTGGTGGGCCACCGACGGCCGATCGAACCTCGGCGCCTGACCGACAGGGCCAGCTGGACAGGGCCCGCTGGACAGGACCTGCTCCGACTCAGGAGAGCGTGGCGCCGTCCACCCGGATGTCGGCGCCGTTCATGTGCGACGCCTCATCGGAGGCCACGTAGGCGATCGTCGCTGCGATGCCCTCCGGCGTGCCGAACGCACCGAGTGGCATCACGCGGTTGATCAGCTTGGCGTTCGCACCCTCGGGGACCTCGAACGACGCGGTGATGGGCGTGTCCACGGCTCCGGGGCTGACGCTGTTGCAACGCAGACCGGCCTTGGCGTACTCGACCGCCAACTCCCGGGTCATGGCCAGCACACCGCCCTTCGAGGCCGAGTAGGCGAGTGCCCAGGGCTGCCCGGCGTGCGCCGCGGTCGATGCGATGTTGACGATGTTCCCCTTGCTGGTCAGCAGGTGGGGCAACGACTCCCGGCACATCAGGAACGTGCCGGTCAGGTTGATGGTGATGAGCCGGTTCCACTCGTCCAGGGTCAGCTCGTGCGAATGGCCGAAGGACAGGACGCCGGCCACGTTGACCACCACGTCGAGCGAGCCCAGGGTGTCGACGGCGCCGGCCACGATGGCCCGCACGCCCTCCTCGGTGGACACGTCACCCGGCTGGGCGACGATCGACCCGGACAGCCCGGAGGCCTCGACAGCCACCGAGGCCAACGCCTCGGCGTTGACGTCGACGGCGACGACCGTCGCACCTTCGTCGGCGAGCCGGAGGGCAGTCGACCGCCCGATGCCCGACGCCCCACCCGTCACCAGTACGTGCTTCCCGTTGAATCGCTCCAGAACCATGGCGGCACTGTAGGACGGATCGCCGGTGCGGTGGGCCGACGGTCGCTCCCGTGCAAGGCTGGGCGACGCTCCTGGACGACCTCCCCTCCGATCCCCTGCACCGAGGTGCACATGCCCACCGCACACGTCAACGGCGTCGAACTCGCCTACGAGCTCCGGGGCCGCGGCCCGCGCCTGCTCCTGCTGCTCGGTTCCGGCATGACCCTCGAGGGGTCGGGTCCCGTCCTCACCTTCCTCGGGCGCGGATCCACGCTGCTGTCCTTCGACCCCCGCGGTCTCGGGGCCAGCACGCCCACACCCGACGCCTACGGCATGGCGACCTGTGCCGCCGACGCCCTGGGCCTCATGGACGCGATGGGGTGGGAGACGGCCCGTGTCGCCGGCCTGAGCTTCGGGGGCATGGTCGCCCAGGAACTGGCCGTCACCGCACCCCACCGGGTCGAGCGACTGGCCCTGCTGTGCACCTCGGCCGGCGGGGCGGGTGGCTCCTCCTACCCCCTACACGAGCTCGAGGACCTCGACCCCGAGGCGCGGGCGACGGCCAGACGGGGGCTACTCGACGACCGATTCGACGAGGCGTGGCTGGCCGGGCACCCCGGTGACCGGGCGTTCGTCGAGATGATGGACCGTCGGGACTCCGACGACGACCCGGTGGTGGTGGCCGGGCGACGCGCTCAGCTGGCCGCCCGGCGTGGCCACGACGTCTGGGACAGGTTGCACGCGGTGGACTGCCCCACGCTGGTGGCGTGCGGTCGATTCGACCCGATCGCCCCGATGGCGAACAGCGAGGCGATCGCCTCGCGCCTCAAGGGGGCCGAGCTCCGGGCCTACGACGGGGGCCATGCCTTCATGGTCCAGGACCGGGCCGCCCTACCCGACATCCTGACCTTCCTGACCGCCGGAGGCACGTGACGGGCGAAGCCCCGGTGCCGGCAGCCGGGGTGCCCCTGTCGGGCCGCTGCGACGGGCGCTTCGCAGCGGTCCGCGAGGCCTTCGCCGCCAACTTCGTGGAGCGGGGTGAGGTCGGTGCCGCGGTCGCCGTGTTCGTCCACGACGAGCTCGTCGTGGACCTGGTCGGTGGCTGGGCGGACGACGCACGGACACGGCCGTGGCGCCACGACACCCTGGTCGACGTGTACTCGGTCGGCAAGGCCTTCGTGGCCCTGCTGCTCCTGCAGCTGGTTGATGACGGCCTGGTCGGCCTCGACGATCCGATGGCATCGGTGTGGCCCGAGTTCGCGGCCGCGGGCAAGGAGCGAGCGACGGTCCGCCACGCACTCTGTCACCGGGCCGGCGTTCCGGCCATCCGTGCGCCGTTGACGGACGACGACCTGTGGGACTGGGGCACCATGGCCGACGCGCTGGCCGCGAACGAGCCCTGGTGGGAGCCGGGGACCCGCCACGCCTACCACACCAACACCTACGGGCACCTGGTGGGCGAGCCCGTGCGGCGGCTCACCGGCGACCTTCCCGGAACCCGGCTGCAGCGGCTGGCCGGGGAGCTCGGCGCCGACGTGTGGTGCGGTCTTCCCGACGCCCAGCAGGTCCGCTGCGCCGAGGTCGTGTGGGCGCTCGGTGGGCCGCCCCCGACGGTCGACGTCGACGCACACACCGGCGACGACCTGATGGTCCTGCTGAGCTACGTCAACCCGCCCGGCTACTCGTCCATCGGTGTGGTCAACAGCGCTGCGTGGCGGTCCGCCCAGGTGCCCTCCACCAACACCCACGCCACGGCGGCCGGCGTGGCCCGCATCTACCGCGCCCTGCTCGAGCCCGGGCGACTGCTGTCACCCGGGCTGCTGGCCGAGGCGACGTCCGCCCAGTCCACGGGCTGGTGCCCCGTGCTGGGCGAGGAGGCCACCTTCGGACTCGGGTTCACGCCCACGTCGCCCCGCCGTCCGTTCGGCCCCGACCCCTCGGCCTTCGGCCACTTCGGGACGGGTGGCGCCGTCGGGTTCGCCGATCCCGGCAACGGGGTCGCCGTCGGCTACGTGATGAACCACGTCATCCCCCGGTGGCAGAGCAGCCGCAACCGGTCGATCATCGACGCGCTCTACCGCTGCGTCTGACCGGGTCCGTCCCCGTGGTGGCGGACCGACGCACGCGACCGTCCGGTCGGTCCGCGGTCGGCGGCCACCTCGTCGGCGACCTCGGCGCTGCGGGACCGCAGGATGAGCACTCCGGCGCTCGTGCCCACGATCAGACCGAGCGACAGCGACCCGGCCACCCGCGAGAACGTCGCCAGGTCGTGGAAGCTTTCGATCAGGTGGCCACCCGCCAGTGTGGTGAGCCCCCGGAGCGCCATCGATCCGACGGTCAGGACGAACACCCCACCCAGGATGATGATCAGGTTGGGCGGACGGCGCGGGCTGCGCCCCAGCAGCATGCCGAGCAGGGTCAGCACCACGGCTGCGGTGAACGTCCCCGCGGCATCCCCGAAGGCCCGGACCACGAGGAGCTGCACGCCCCAGGCCGTGTAGACGCCGAAGAGCAGCCATCCGATGTCCTGACGACGGGCACAGAACGTCAGGGCCATGCCGAGGGTGAAGGGGATCCAGGCCAGTGCGGTGACGATCCACGGGATGTTGTTGACCGTCGTGGAGGAGATGAGCGCCGCCGTCCCGACCCCGGTGACGGCCGCGCCGATGATCACCCCTGCAGCCAGCTGCAGCAGGATGAACACCGATTGGACCAGCCGGATCGTCCCGACCGTGAACTGTCCCACCGAGATCTCGGCGGCCGCGGCACAGAGGAAGTCGCCGGGGATCATGACGAAGAGCGCGGGAACCATCACCAGCACCGGCCCGCCGTGCGCATGGGCCTGGTGCAGCAGGCCGAATCCCACCACCGCCACCGCGGTCGCGGCCACCAGGGGCAGGATCGTGCGCAGGATCTCCAGTCGCTCCCCGACCAGGTACACGACGGCCATGACGGCGCCGAGGACGACCGAGCCCCCGACCTGGCGCCAGTTGGCCTGCATGCTCGGGGCGAATCCGGCGGCGAAGAGGATGACCCCGAGGAATCTGGCCCACACGGGATAGGGGGACGGGCTCGCTTCCAGGTGGTCGAGCGCCGCACCCGCCTGTGCCGCGGTCAGGTCGCCGGTGGAGATCCGGGTGGTCAGGTCCTTGAAGGTCGCCAGCTGGTCGAGCCGCTCGAGGGCCGGCTGGGCATGGACGATGCCCGACCGCTGGTGGCCGTCGGCATGGGTCACGACGTAGCTCATCCCCTCCATGTTGATGAGGGCCTCGACCCGGGCGCCGTAGGCGCGTCCGATCTCCCGCAGGGTGATGTCGAGGTCGAACGTGCCCTCGGAGCTGTTGCGGAGGAGGAAGACCCCGGCCCGGCGGACCAGGCGGTCGACGTCGTCCTGTCCCGGGTCGTCCACGTGTTCGCCCATCGCGGCACCCTAGCGACGCGACCCCGGCGGGTGGTGCCTCACCGGTCGCACGTCGGCGGCACACCCGTCTGGCAGTGTGGCGGCGTGCACGGGGCGAGGTCATGAGGATCATCCACACCAGCGACTGGCACCTGGGACGGCGGTTCGAGCGCGAGCCCCTCGAGGGGGACCAGCGTGCCTTCCTGGCGTGGCTCGCCGACGAGGTGACCGAACGGCAGGTCGATCTCGTGCTCGTGGCCGGCGACATCTACGACCGGTCACAGCCCGCCGAGGACGCCGTGGCCCTGCTCGATCGGGGGCTCGACGGACTTCGGGCCGCGGGAGCCGAGGTAGTGCTGATCCCGGGCAACCACGACAGCGCCCGCCGGCTCGGCTTCGGCGCCGGACGCCAGTCGCTCGGCGGCGTGCACGTCTTCGCCGACGAGCGCACCCCACCCGCGCCGAAGGTGCTGGAGGTCGGCGGCGATCGGGTCGCCCTCGTGGCCGTGCCGTTCCTGGACCCCCACGTCGCGCCCACCCCCCGGCCGGCCGAGGACGGGACCCCCACGCCGGCCACCCACCAGTCGGTCCTGGCGGAGTCCCTGGAGGCCGGCCGCCAGGGACTCGCCGTGCTCGACGCCATGCCCTCGATCGCCGTGGCCCACGCCTACGTGTCGGGCGCTGGGCTCTCGGACTCGGAACGCACCCTGGCGATCGGCGGCGCCGACCAGGTCGACCCGGCCGTGTTCGCCGGATTCGACTACGTGGCCCTCGGCCACCTGCACCGTCCCCAGCGGATCGGCGGTTCCGAAGCCATCGCCTATTCGGGATCTCCCCTCCCGTACTCCTTCAGCGAGGACCACCCGAAGTCGGTCCGCCTCCTCGAGGTGACCGGCGGCGAGCTCACCGACGTCACCACGGTGCCCGTCCCGGTGGGACGCAAGGTCGTCACCCTGACCGGCACCCTGGAGGGACTACTCACCGACCCGGCCCATGACACCGTCACCGACCGCTGGGTGGCGGCCCGACTGACGGACGAGACGGTCCAGACCCAGCCCATGGAGCGGCTCCGTGCCCGCTTCCCCCATGCCGTGAGCCTCCGGTACGACGACCCACGCACCGGCGCCATCATCGAGTTCGGATCGGGCGGTCCCCCGATCGAGGAGCGTTCCCACGAGTCGGTCCTGCTCGAGTTCCTGGAGGAGGTCCGCGACCGGAAGCCGTCGGCGTCCGAGCGCGCACTCGTCCTCGACGCCCTCGCCGAGGCCCACCGCGGGGCACGGCCATGAAGCCGCTCGCCCTGCGGCTGCAGGCTTTCGGTTCCTATGCCGGCGAGTTCGGGATCGACTTCGCCCGGCTGGGACGGCACGGGGTCTTCTCGATCACCGGACCCACGGGCGCCGGTAAGTCGACCATCTTCGACGCGATCGTCTACGCGCTCTATGACGACCTGCCCGGCTTCCGGGTGAACAGTCACATCCGCAGCCAGTACGCGGAGCCGGGCACACGGACTGAGGTGACCTTCGAATTCGAGGCCGAAGGTCGCCACTGGGTGCTCACCCGCACCCCGGCCCAGTCCCGACCGAAGGCGAGGGGATCCTCCGGCCTGGTCGATGACCCCTCGAAGGTCGTCCTGTCCGAGGCGGGCATCGAGGGGACCGCCGTCACCCGCAAGCGGGACGTGACCGAGCGGATCGGTGAGCTGGTCGGCCTCGACAAGGCCCAGTTCGAACAGGTGGTCCTGCTCCCCCAGGGCAAGTTCGAAGAGGTACTCAAGGCCAAGACCCAGGAACGGGCCGACCTCCTGGCCAAGCTGTTCCCGGTCGATGTCTACGTGCGTACCACCGAGGCACTCCGCCAGTTGGCGGCCGAGCGGCGTGACACCTACGAGGAACTGACCCGCGGCCGCCGGGCCGCCGAGGACCGGATCCGGGCCGAGGTGGCGGCGTTCGTGTCCGAGGCGCGATCCGAGTCGTCGGTGGACGCCGTTCGACCCGAGGGCTCGACGGATGGCACCCCGGACGCCGCGGACGCCGCGGACCTCACCCGCCTGCCCGAGGTGCGTACGGGCCTCCTCGCCGAGCTGACGTCCGTCACCGGAGCACGCGACGCTGCCGCGGCGGCGCGCGAGGCCACACGCTCCCGACGCGCCGAGGCCGAGGCCGCCGTGCACCGCTGGGAGCAGTGGCGGGCGGATGTCGCGGCCGCGCAGGGGCACCCTGACGAGGAAGCGGCCGATGCCGAACTCCTCCTCGCGCTCGAACGCGCCGGAACGGTGGCCACGCTCGCCACTTCCCTGGCCGCCTGGCGCGCCGCCACGGACCGACTGACCGGGCTGGACGTCGAACGCCGGCGCCTGCGTTCCGTCGTGGAGGCCTCCTGGGTCGACGGTCATGACCGGACTGCTCTCGACTCCGCCACCGCCGCACACCTGTTGGCGGCGACCGTCGGCTCCGAGGCGGCCGCCCTGGAGGCGGCCGACCACCGGTTCGTCGACCTGGAGCGCCAAGGGGTCGAGCTGACCTCCGACGAACGATCCCTGGCCGACCGGTCCCTGGCCCGTTCCGACGCCGTAGCCCGACTGGACGCCATCATGGCCCGGACCGCGGAGCTCGAGACGGTGCAGGCCGCAGGTGCCGCGCAGGAAGCGCTGCGGCCGGTGGCCGACGTCCGGGTCGAACAACTCGAGCGCGACGCCGCGGACGCGCGGGCCCGTGCCGTCACGGACCTGGAGTTGGTCGAGCTGGTCAGCGAGCTCGCCGGAGCCCGTCGTCGCCTGACCGAAGCCGAGGAGCTGAGCACGGCGTTACGAGGGGCCTGGCGGTCGGGCCTGGCCGGACGGCTGGCCGCCCACCTGCACGATGGTCACCCGTGCCCGACCTGTGGTGCGACCGAGCACCCGCAGCCGGCCGTTCCAGCTGAGGACGCACCGTCCGACGAGGAGCTCGAAGCGGCCGACGAGGCGACCCGGGCCTGCGTCGAGGAGCAGCGCGCCCTCGAACTGCGGGTGGCCGAGTCCCGGGCCAGGCTCGAGGTGCTCCCCGAGGTCGGCGACGGTGCCGAGGTCGAGGAGCGACTGGCCACGGCCCGCTCCGAGCTCGAGGCGATCGACGCGGATGTTGCCGCGCGGGCCGAACGGGGCCGCGCCCTCGATCAGCTCCGTCTGGACGCTGGTTCCCTCGCCACCATGATCGAGGCCGAGCGGTCCGAACTCGACGGCAAGGTCGGGGCGTTGACCGAGCGCCGCGCACGATGGGAGGCGGACCGTGACGCCTTCGTGACCGAACACGGCACCTTCACCTCGACCGCGGCCGTCGCGTCAGTCCGTCGGGAAGTCGCCGGGGCCATCGCCGACCTGGCCGCCAACCTCGAGGCGACCGCCGGTGCCACCTCCGCCCGGAGCGAGCACCTGACCGCCATGGCCCCCACCCTGGCCGACTTCGGTATCGACGACCCCGCCGGACTCGCACGGTGGTCGATCTCCGACGAGGAAGGCCGGGCCGCCCGGATGGGCCTCGACGAGCGGTCCGAGCGCCGGCGCGAGGTCGCCGCGCGGATCGCCGACTACGTGGCGGGCGGCGGGCCGGACCAGGCACCGCCGGTGGATCCCGCGCTCCAGGCCGAGCGGGAAGCGGCCGAGACCCATGACCGCCTGGTCGGACGCGTCGCGTCGATGACCGGGCGCCTGGCTGCCGTCGACACCGCGATCGCCGAACTGGCCGACGGCGCGGCCGCCGTGTCCGAGGCCCTGCTCGCCAAGGAGGCGGCGGACACCCTGGCCGGGGTGTGCGCAGGACTCGGCACCGGGCCCGACGCCACCCGCCTCTCCCTCAAGAACTGGGTGCTGGCCTACTACCTGCGTCAGGTACTGGCCCACGCCAACCGGCGGCTCGACACCATGACGAACGGACGGTACGCCCTCGCACTGAGCGAGGAGCACACGGACGGCCGCCGCCCGTGGGGCCTCGACATCTCGGTCCGGGATGCCGAGACGGGCCAGTCCCGGCCGGCCACCACCCTGTCGGGGGGCGAGACGTTCATGGCCGCCCTGGCTCTGGCGCTGGGGCTGGCCGACGTCGTGTCGTCGGGGTCCAACTACTCGATCGGCGCGCTCTTCGTCGACGAGGGGTTCGGCTCGCTCGACGGCGACTCGCTCGACACCGTGATTGAGGTCCTCCGGTCGCTCCAGGACGGCGGACGGATGGTCGGGGTCATCAGCCATGTCCAGGAGCTGAAGGACGCGCTGCCGAACGGCATCACCATCGCCTCCACCAACCACGGCTCGGTGGCGACCATCCACTACCCCGACGCGTGACACGCACCCGTCCCCGTCGTCGGCCGGTCGCCAGTCGGGTCGTCGCGTCCCTGGCGGTGGTGGTGCTGACGGCCGCGTGCGGGTCCACCGTGCCGTCGGCGTCGAGCCGACCAACGGCACGGGTCGGTCCGGGCACCACGACCGCGCCCACGACGAGCCGGCCACCCGGTACGACGGTGCCGACGTCGGCACCGACCACGACCCCACCCGCGACCGGGGGCCTCCAGGTGGGACCGGGCACCCAGTCGGCCTATTCGGTCGAGTCCCAGCCGGCCCCCGGGTCGTGTCACTACCGTTGGGACGGGAGCGACCCGCTACCCGATCCCTCCTGCACCCCGGGCGCGATCAACCCCCAGGTGACGCAGGCGGACATCGCCACGACGATCTGCAGCTCAGGGTGGACGAGCACCGTGCGGCCCCCCGAGAGCGTGACGTCGCCCGAGAAGGTGGCATCAGCCGCCGCCTACGGGTACACGGGTCCGTTCTCGACTGCGGAGTACGACCACCTGGTCCCCCTGGAACTCGGTGGCGACCCGAACGACCCGGCCAACCTGTGGGTCGAGCCCAATGACCGGCCGGACGCCACGTCGACGTACAACAGCAAGGACGATCTCGAGGACAGACTGCGCCAACTGGTGTGCTCCGGGAGTCTGGACCTGGCCACCGCCCAACAGGCGATCGCCGCCGACTGGGTGACAGCTGCCGCCCGATACGGCTGACGATGTTCCGGTCGCCTTGACGCAACACCTGTGTCCCGTTGGTGCTACAACGGGGGGTGCAGGGGCATCCAGACGGGACCGAGGGGTTCCGCGAGGCCCCGCCCTTCGGAGGACCGACCCGGATGACACTCACGATGACGCGGGACCACGTGGGACCGTCCAGGCGGCGGCTACCGATCCAGATCGCCAACGAGTCGAAGATGATCGAGGCGACGATCTCCCTGCTGGGCGAAGTGGAGGTCACCCGGATCACCAGCCGGATGATCGCGGAGCGGTCCGGCACGGCCACGAACTACATCACGCGGTACTTCGGCGGCCGTGACGCCCTCCTGGCCGCCACTGCGGAGGAACTCGGTCGCCGGGTCGCCACCGGGATGGAGGCGATGAACGGTCGACCGGACCTCGCTGGTCCGCTGGAACTCCTCGAGGCGGTCATCGCCATGCCCGAGGTCGGCATCTGGTTCAGCCTCTTCCGCTACCTCTCGGGCCGGAATCTCACCGACGTGCCTCAGGGGGACTCGAAGCCGCCGCTGGTGGCTGCATGCGAGGACGTCGTGGCCCGGATCTTCGGGATCGAGGGCGACGACGTGCAACTCTGGTCAAACGTGTTCCTTACCTACATCATGGGGGGACTCGCCTTCAACCCACTGCTCGGGACGAGCAACGAGGAGGGCGAGAAGGTCCTGGCCAAACTGGCCCGGATCGTCGAGCTGCTACGCGACAACCGGATCTCGCTCGACAGCTGAGGGAGGCGGACGCCGGTGTGTCAGGACGCCGGTGTGTCAGGACGCCCGTGTGTCAGGACGCCCGTGTGTCAGGACGCCGGTGTGTCAGGACGCTCGGAGCAGCACCGTCTGAGCGTCCGACCACGTCCGGTCGCACGACCGGCACCTCCAGCTGGTTGCCGAACCCGACACCAGCCGTGGATAGACCACCAACTTGGGCACGTCCTGCGCCGCACAGTACGGGCATGTCCGGAACGCCTCTGACTCACTCACGATCGACACCTCCGACAGGATCCACTACCTGGTGGATCGGCACCTGGCGCACATACTTGAGGAGTTCCGCGGTCGGTTCGGTCCCGGACGGTGGCCCGGCACGACGTTTGCCGGTGGCTCACCCCACGGCCGGATTGGCCGTGCACCATGCCGCGAGGGCGACCGCCTCCCGAGCGAGCTGCGTGGTGAACCCGCCGTAGATGGCCCGCTCGGCCGCCTTGGAGACCAGGGGCACCCGCACCTCCAGCCGTCCGGCCACGGTCTCGAGGGTGGCACCGTCCGACTCGTCGAGCGCAAGGGTGCCGTCGCACCGCAGCATGCCGTCGTAGTGGTCGGGCACGACGACCAGGGTCCCCCGGTGGGTCGAGGTGTCATAGGTCGTCTCGATCACCCAGGTCAGGTTGTCGACGTCCACCACCATGGCCGCCGGCCCGCTGATCGACCCGGCGAACGCATAGCGGACCCGCACCCGGAGCGCGCCGTCCTCGGTCGCCGCCGACAGCAGCTCGGGCGCACGGACCGAGGTCGAGGCATCCCCCAGGCCGGCGTAGTAGTCGGGGTCAGCCAGGGCACGCACCACGTCGTCCCGTGCGGCGCCGATCGTCTCGGTGACGGTGAATTCCATGGTCGCTCCCCCAATTCGGCACCGTTCGGGGCCCGGCACCCAGCGTACGGCCACCGTGTCGGTGGATCATGCCGCGGGGCCGGGGCGTCAGCCCAGGACGTTGCAGACCGTCGACGACGACCGGCCCGTGAGTGCCAGGGCCAGCGCCGTCGGATCAGCCCGGTCGGCCAGGTCCACCAGGAACGGGTCCACGACGGCCAGCGCACCACCGGGAGCCGACGGGGTCAGCCCGCAGGCGAGTTGCAGGTCGAAGGTGTGCAGCACGACCTCGACCACGCGTGTGACGAGGTACTCGTCGAACGGGAGCCATCCGACCAGGTGGACGAAGGGTCGGTCGCCCGGTGTGACGGCCACCCGGTCCAGTAGTGCTGCGACCACGTCCCGCGCCCAGGGCATCGGATCACGGTCCGTGGCGGACGCGGCCTCGGTCGCCCGTCCGGCGATGCCGTCGTGTGCGCCGGCATGGTCGAGGGCGGCCCGGTAGTAGCCGGTGGGGCCGGTCAGCGGGGGTCCCTGCGGGTCCAGGTCCGCATCGAGGAGTTCGCCCACCACGGCCAGGCTGCGGACGACGTGGGCGAGGAGCTGACGCACCGTCCACCGGTCGGTGGCCGGTCGGTCCCAGTCCTTCAGAGTGACTGCCGCGCCGCAGGTGAGGAGTGCGTCGGTGGCCTCCACCAGTGCTCGCCGCACCCCGTCCGAGCTGTCGGATCGGCGGGGCGTCCCGGCGGGGTCTGCGCTCACCCCGTCATCTTCGTCGCGGCCGTCCGGTGAGGCAACCGGCCGACCCCGGCGTCAGCCGCAGGCGGCGGTGTAGGCGGGCGTGCCGGGCCGGAGCGCCTGGCCGGAGTCGGGCGACACCTGGAGGCACGATTCATCGACCGCCTGGAAGGCACTGGCGGCCACCTGCTTGAGCTGGTCCACCTGGGTGGCGGTCCACCGGGTGTCCGCCGTGCCCTGGAAGAACCAGTTGGAGCCGTTGTCGGCCAGGATCAGGCCGTAGGTCTTCAGGGTGGCGAGCACCGTCTGGCAGGCTGCCGCACACGAGGTGGCCGGCAGGGTGAACGAAGCGTCCAGCCGGAACCGCGCTCCCATGGGGGGACACCACGCGTCTGCCTGACCCGCCTCGTGGCGGGCCGGCCAGACGTAGGCCTGCTGCGTGCAGGCGACGGTGAACCGGAGGGCGTGGTCCATGGACCGGCAGCCACCTCGTCGTAGTTGACCAGGCCGGGCAGGATCGGCAGGCCGGCGGCGTCGGCCGACGTCCACCCGGCGGGCCGGAGGGCATCGCAGGTGAGGCTCCAGATCGCTCCCGAGCCGGCCTTCGACCTGCCCTCCGGGTGGTAGTGGGTGTCCCAGGTCTCGTACAGGGTGCACGTCGCCGGATCGACCATCAGGGCGTGGCGGTCCGATCCGTGCTCGGTGGGCGTGGTGGCCGACAGCGGATAGGGACCGGGGTCGCTCTGCGATGCGTAGGTGAACCTGACCGGTACGAGCGGTGTACCCCTCGCCACGATCTGCCACGGGATCCCGTACGGCTCGGTGAGCCGTCCGGACGGTCCGTAGTCCGGGTGGAGGTAGGTGGTCGACGCCGACATGGAGGCGAGCCACGTAGCGCTGTCGGGGTCGACCGGCAGCCCGGTCACCGGGGTGTTCCAGACGTCGTCGGCCGGAAACGCCGGGCACGTCGTGCCGGGCAGCACCGTCCCGGGGCCGACCGCCGTCGGTTCCACCATCCGGGCCGCCGCGCCGGCGGGGGCTGGAGGCACGATGACGGCGGCAGCGACGACCAGCGCGGCGGACCGTACCGCCGCCATCGCCCCGGTTCTGGCGCCGTGACCCATCGATCCCCTTCGCGTCGGTGTCGGACCTCTCGAGGCACGGTAGATCCCGACGTCCGACCCGATGACGTCCGCACCGACCACCGTGGCAGCGCTCGACCCTCCCCCGTAGGGTTGCGCCATGACCACCGAGCTGCGACCGTTCCGCATCGAGGTGCCCGAGCACGCGCTGGACGACCTGCGTGACCGCCTGCGCCGCACCCGGTGGCCCGAGAGCGAGACCGTCGACGACTGGAGCCAGGGCATACCGCTCGCCTACATGCGCGACCTGTGCGCCTACTGGGCCGAGGAGTACGACTGGCGCACCACCGAGGCCCGGCTCGGTGGCCACCCGCACTACCTGACCGAGATCGACGGTCTGGACATCCACTTCCTCCACGTCCGGTCCCCGCATCCCGGTGCGCTGCCACTGGTGCTCACCCACGGTTGGCCCGGCTCCATCGTCGAGTTCCACAAGGTGCTCGGTCCCCTCACCGATCCCGTCGCCCACGGTGGCGAGGCCGCCGACGCGTTCGACGTCGTGTGCCCGTCGCTCCCGGGCTACGGGTTCAGCGGTACGCCCACCGCCCCCGGCTGGGGCGTCGAGCGCATCGCCCGTGCGTGGACGGAGCTCATGGGCCGCCTCGGCTACGACCGCTACGGGGCCCAGGGTGGGGACTGGGGCTCCTCCGTGACCACCTGGATGGCCCAGCTCGATGCCGAGCACCTGGTCGGCATCCACCTCAACATGCCGGTGGTGGCACCGACGTCGCTCCTCCTGGACGACATGAGTGAGACCGAGCAGGCGGCCGTTTCGGACATGGCCCGGTACCAGAAGGTGGAGTCGGGCTACGCCAAGCAGCAGGCGACCCGGCCCCAGACGCTCGGCTACGGCCTGGTGGACTCGCCGGTCGGCCAGTGTGCCTGGATCATGGAGAAGTTCCGGTCGTGGACCGACTGCGACGGGCACCCCGAGAACGTCCTGACCCGGGACGAGCTCCTGGACAACGTGATGCTCTACTGGTTGAACGGTGCCGGGGCATCGTCGGCCCGCCTCTACTGGGAGAGCTTCGAGCAGGGCGGCGGCCACATGGGAGACACCATCGACGTCCCCACCGGGTGTTCGATCTTCCCGAAGGAGCTCGTGCGGATCTCCCGGCGGTGGGCCGAGACGCGGTTCACCGACATCCGCTGGTGGAACGAACTCGACGCAGGCGGCCACTTCGCCGCGTTCGAACAGCCCGCACTGTTCGTCGACGAGCTCCGCTCGTTCTTCCGCCTCGTGCGCTGAGACTCAGGCGGCCGAGCCCCGGACGAGGCGACCGGGACGGAGGCCGGTATCGGTATCGTGCCGACGGGTGACCTGGCCCGCGACCAGGGTGGCGAGATAGCCCTCGGCGGGCTGCAGGATCCTGCTGACGCCGGTCGGCAGGTCGTGGTGCAGCTCGGGCGGCAGGATCCTCAGGTTGTCGAAGTCGATCACATTGAGGTCGGCCCGCTTGCCCTCGGCCACCGTCCCGCGGTCGTCGAAGCCGTAGAGCCCGGCGTTGGCACCGCTCAGTTTGTGGACCAGCAGTTCGATCGGCAGCCGCTCCCCCACCGTGCGGTCACGGGCCCAGTGCGTGAGATGGAACGTGGATGCCGAGCAGTCCGAGATCAGGTTCACGTGGGCGCCGGCATCACTCAGCCCCGTCACGGTGTTGGGGTCGAGCAACATCTCGCGGCAGACGTCGAGCGTCCCGTTGACGAAGTTCGAGCCCAGCAACGCGTAGAACGCCCGGCCCTCGTCCTCGAGCAGCAGGTCGTACATGTACTCGACGGGGTCGATCCCCCGGGCCATGGCCGTCGCCCACACCGAGTCGTCGAAGCTCGGCTCGTACTCGACGGGGTCCCGGAGCGGGAACGTGACGGGCAGCGCCGGCAGGAACAGCTCCACCACGAGCTGGCTGAAGTCCTCGGCGTCACCGGCCGACGTCTCCTCGGCGAGGATGGCCCGCTTGACCTCGGGACGCCGCATCTCGGCCACCCGCTGGGCCAGGGGCAGGTCGGCGAGGGCCCGGTAGGTGGGCCGACCCATGAACAGGTGGTACGTGTCGAGGCTGGTCATGATCGTGACCGACCGGGGGATGATCTGGGGTCGCAGGTCGGCGCCCTGCCGGTTGGCCTCGGCGGCGGCGTCGAGCACGAGACGCCAGTGTCCGGGGTCCTCGAACAGCTGGGCGACCGTGAAGGTCACCGGCCGTCCGCTGGCCCGGGCCGCGGCCACCAGGAGCGGGATCTCGTCGAGGGGCTTGGCCCGCTCGCCTCCCAACCGGTCGAGGGTGCCGATCGTGCCGGCCACGATGGCTTCGAACACACCGTGGCCCGACGATCCGAGCGCCCGGGCGAAGGCGAGGACCTCGTCCTCCGGGGCGTAGGTGCCGGGCACGGGGCGACCGGACCTGGCCTTGTGGCCGATGGTGCGCGAGGTGGTGAACCCCACGGCTCCGGCGGCCATCGCCTCGCCGACGATCGCCGACATGGCGGCGATGTCGTCCTCGGTGGCGTCCTCGTTGGCCGCACCCCGCTCACCCATGACATAGAAGCGGACGGCCCCGTGGGCGATCTGGGCCGCGATGTCGACGGCGTAGCGTCCGCCGTCGAGCAAGTCGAGGTACTCGCCGAACGTCTCCCACTTGCCCCACGGCATGCCGACACTGAGTGCCGACCCCGGGATGTCCTCGACCCCCTCCATCAGGTCGATCAGCGCGGCATGGCCGGTCGGGCGGACCGGGGCGAAGCCGACGCCGCAATTCCCCATGACCAGCGTGGTCACGCCGTTGGAGGCGGAGGGTTCGAGCACGTCGTCCCAGGTGACCTGTCCGTCGTAGTGCGTGTGGACGTCGACCCACCCGGGGGTGACCACGGCACCGTCGGCGTCGATGGTGTCGCGTGCCAGGTCCGTCACCACGCCGACCGCGACGATCCGGCCGTCCTGCACGCCGACATCGGCGGGCCGTGGTGCCCCGCCCGTGCCGTCGACCAGCGTGCCGCCCTTGATGACCACGTCGAGCATCGTGTGCTCCTCCGATCTTCCCCCCGGGGTTCGGACGACCGTCCGTGGGGTCAACGGTAGACCCGGATGCCGTCGGGCGCACCGCCCCGAGCCGAGGGCAGGTCTGCGGACGTAGGGTGGCCCGTGACCTCGGACCGCCCCGCCCCGGCGACCGACCCGGGCCGTACGGTGCTCGGCCTGGCCCGGGCCTGCCACTTCCAACCGACCGTCGCCGTGGTCGCCGTCACCACGGCACTGGCCGCCCTCGCCGGTCGGGGCGCCGTCGGGTGCGTGGCCGTGGCCGTGGCCGTGCTCGCCGGCCAGCTCTCGACCGGCTGGAGCAACGACTGGTTCGACACCGCCCGCGACACCGCCGTCGGTCGTACCGACAAGCCCATCGTGGCCGGGATGGTCGACATGGCCACCGTGCGTGCCGCGGCACTGGTGGCCCTCGTCGCCTGTGTCCCACTCTCGCTCCTGTCGGGGTGGCGCGCCGCCGTGATCCACCTCGTGGCCGTCGGCTCGGCCTGGGCCTACAACGCCGGTCTCAAGGCGACCGTGATCAGCCCGCTCCCCTATGCGGTGTCCTTCGGCCTGTTGCCGGCGTTCGTCACGCTCGGCCTACCGACGCACCCCTGGCCCCGACCGGCGGTCATGGCGGCGACCGCACTCCTGGGCGTCGGTGCCCACTTCGTGAACACGCTGGCCGACCGCGACGACGACGCCCGGTCCGGGGTCGTCGGACTCCCTCAGCGGATGAGTGAACGGGCCGACCTGCTGATCGGGGTCGTGCTGCTGGTGGCCTGCGCCGTGACCATCTGGGCGCTCGGCGGCGGCGCACCGGTCGGGCGGGCCGTGGCCCTCCTCGCCACGCTGGGCGCCGCCACCCTGGTCGTGGTCACCACGCTCCGACAGCGGCCCCGGGCCGCCTGGTCGTGGACGCTGGTGACCGTCCTCGGCTGCGTGGTGCTGTTCGCCGTCGCCCGTCCTGCCCTCGTCGGCTCCTGACGGTCCCCACCGGCAGCGGTCGTCGCCCACGGCAGGCAACCAGTGGTTGCCAATTGCGTCGAATGCATCCATACTGACAACACGGGTGGCGGATCCAACGGCGGATCCACCGAGGGATCCCGGGTAGCGGCGGCTACTCGGGGTTTCCGGAGGACCCGCTCGTCCAGTCCTCGTCGAGTTCGGCGAGCTGCCACACCAGCGCATCGAGGCCCAGGGCGAAGAGCGTCCACTCCTGCTTCTCCCCCTCGGATCCTGTCGGCAGCAGGAGCTGTCGGGACATCGTCGGGTCCACCCGGTCCCAGATGGTGGACCCCTCGGCGAGCGAGATGGCCAGCATCGACAGTTGGCGGATGCCGACCCCGGGCCGCATCCGGACTCCGAGGACCTCGAATGCCCGACCGAGGGCGAAGTCCCACCGGATGCAGTACATCTCGTAGGCCCGCCGCAGACTCTCGGCGGCCGGTGCCCCCTCGTCTGACGGCAGCCTGGAGACACCGAGTCCGCGGAGGCCGATCGTGAGGCTCGCCGTGCGGGAGAGGGTGAGCGCTTCGAGGTGGGCGGCGCAGGTGACCCGGACCACCTCGGTCACGGCCGCCCGCCGGCCCGCCAGGCGGTCGAGGTCGGCCACCGCCAACGCGTTGGCGGCGGCCTGGATCGTCTCCTCGACGCCGGACTGGTCGACGTTCTCGAGCGCTGCCGCCAGCACGTCGGCCTGGTAGTCGGCCATGTCCGACCAGATGCGGCCGATGACCGAGGCGTTGGTGACCCGCACCCCCCGCTCCTCGTTCACCCGCTCGAAGACGCGCTTGAAGGTCAGTCGCTCGGTGCCACGGGCCAGTCCCTCGTCGAGGAGGAGATCCAGACCCACGTCGATGAGGAGCTGCCTCAACTGTTCGCGCCGCATGGAGGCAATATACGGTTCGACCGTCCGCGGGGGTAGTGGTGGTCCCGACGACGCGACGTCGGGCCGGGACCGCTCCCGGCCTGCCACCGGATCGCCCACGGTGCTTGGCAGACTGTCGGGACGGTCGACCGGGTGGGTCGATCCGGCGGAAAGGCACCATGGAGCAGACAGCGCTGCCGTTGTCGATGACGTTCGCCGAACTCCACCGGGCACGGACCTGCTTCGGGCTCGGGACGGCGCCGTGGTCGGCGCGCGGGCACCTGTCGGTCGAGGACGACTGGTGGATGGCCCTCAGCCTCACCCGACACGTCGACTACAACCTGGCGTTGCTCCACGGGCCGACGGCCGTTGAGGCCGCGGCCCAGGTGCTCGACGCCATCGCCGAGGCCCGGGTCCCGGCGATGGTCATGCTGGCCGGAGTGGGCCTGGCTGCCGCCGACGTGCTCGTCGAGTCGGGATGGGTGTGCACCGGTGCGCTTCCCTTCATGGCGCGGTCCCACGGCCCCATGTGCGACGACCCCGATGTCCGACTGCTCGGGACGGACGAGCTTCCCGAAGCACGCGCACTGGCTGCGGCCGCATTCGGCGTGCCCGAAGCGGTGGGAGCCATCGTCTTCGACGACGACGCATTGTCCAGACCCGACACGAGGGTCTACGGGTTGTTCGACGACGGCGAGCTGCGCTGCTGCTCCTTGACGGTGTGGGTCGACGGCGCCTTCAGCATCGGCTGGGCTCTCTCGACGCCTCCGGAGCATCAGCGTTCGGGCTACGGCAGGCGGCTCATCCGGGCCTCCAACTATCGCCGGATCACCGACGGTGGCCCGTCACGAGCGCTGTTGACCGCGACTCCCGCCGGCGAACACCTCTACCTCGACGAGGGGTACACGACGATCGAGCACTGGCAGGCGTGGTCGCGACCGCGCTGGGTGCTCCGCTGACCATCGGGACGCCGTCGGCAGCGGTCCCGTCTCGCCAGCAGGCGGTCGAGGACGACTCAGCGCCGTTTGGCCAGGTAGGCCTTGTACCCCTCGGCCAGGGCCAGGAGTTCGGGATCCTCGTCGAAGCGGGTCTGGAAGCTCTCCCATGCCGCCTCGCGCTTGGCGGGGATGTACTCCGTCGGCCAGTAGCCCTCGTGGGGCCGGTACCCCTTGAGCACGTTGCGGGCGACGGTGGCCTTGTGGACCTCGTCGACACCGTCGGCGATCCCCATGGTCGGTGCGCCTGCGTACATCGCCTGGAGCGGCGTCAGGTCGGTGGTGCCCAACGAGCCCATGATGTGCAGCGCATTGAACGAGACGTCGCGTAGGACCTTGGCCATCGTGAACTTCACGGTGGCGATGTCGGTCCGGCACTCCTGGGTGCTCGTGTTGTCGATCTTCCAGGCCGTCTCGAGGACGAGCAGGCGCAGCATCCGGATCTGGGCGTAGGAGTCGGCGATCTTCTCCTGGACCATCTGGTGCTCACCGATGATCTTGCCGTGCGACTCGCGGCTGAGCGCCCGTTCGCACATCATGTCGAACGCGAGGTTGCATTGTGCGATGGTCCGCATGGCGTGGTGGATGCGCCCACCACCCAGCCTGCGCTGGGCCAGGACCTTGGCACCGTCCTCCGGCCCCAGCAGGTGGTCGACGGGTATGCGGACCTCGTTGTAGATGATGTGGTTGTGGTTGCGGGGCTCCGGCTGGATCTCCACACCGGGGGTGTCCCGGGGCACCACGAACATCCCGTTCGTGCACATCACGAACAGGATGTCGGCGACACGGCCGGCGCTCGTGAACCACTTCTCGCCGTTGATGACCCACTCGTCGCCGTCACGCACGGCATGGGTGCGGAACAGGTTGGGGTCCGAGCCACCCTGCGGCTCGGTCATCGAATAGGCCGACCACAGCTCCTGGTCGAGCATCGGCTTCAGCCACCGCTCCTTCTGCTCCTCGGTCCCGTAGGCCGCGAGCATCTCCATGTTGCCCGTGTCGGGGGCGGCCGCCCCGAACATCTGGGGGGCCGACGGGTAGCGCCCGAGGATCTCATTGAGCAGGCCGAGCTGCAGCTGGCCGTAGCCGGGACCACCGAGGTCCTCGTCGAGGAAGATGGCCCACAGGCCCTGGTCCTTGACCTGCTGCTGGAGGCCCCTGACCAGTGCGCGGATCTTCGGGTCCTTCGAGCGGACGGCATGGGGGAAGACGTACTCGAGCGGCTCGACCTCCTCACGGCAGAACTGCTCCACCCAGTCGAGCTTCGTCTGGTAGTCGGGGTCCGTCGCGAAGTCCCAGCCCATCGTGCCTCCTTGTCCGGGCCCGATCGCTGGGCCTTCCGGTCTCAAACTAGGCGGATCGGAACGCCCGGTCGTCCCGGCCTACGACGCCGGGACGTAGTACGGCTTGTCGCAGCGGAAGCCGTCGGTCGGTCCGTCGACGGGTGGGTCGTCGAGTCGCTGGAACCGGCCGTCCGTGATCTGCCCGAGCAGGAAGCAGCCCGTCGGCACCTTGTCGGCGGGATTGGTGACGGGTGCCAGCTTGCCGCTCGAGAAGCTGGTGATGTGGCGGAGCGCCTGCAGGAGTGAGCCACGGCTCGGGTCCGTGCCCGCGTTGCGTAGGGCCTGGGTGAAGAGTTCGGCCGACAGCCATCCGAGGAAGGTGAAGTAGTCCGGGGTGAAGCTCGGGTCCACCGAGTGCACCCAGGTGTCGAAGGTCCCCACCGCCGGGATGTCCGCGGCGTCCTCGCCCAAATAGAGCGATGCCGCCTGCTCGAGGTAGGCACCGTCCACGGCCGACGGGCCGCCGGAGTTGGTGACGAGGGTCTCGTTGTACGACGGGGCGCCGAGCACGACGGTCGGATGGAAGTCCTGCTGCGACAGGTCCTTGAAGACGGCCGAGGCGTAGTTCTCCGGCTCCTGCTCGAGGAACAGGATCTGCACGCCGGCGTTCTTCATGGCCACCACCTGCTGGGTGAAGTCCGTCTGGGTGGGCGGGAGCGCCGGGTCGATCAGCACGTCGTAGCCGAGGTGCTCCATGGTGGCCTTCTCCTGGTTCCAGGCGGTCACGGTCGAGGGCAGGTCGGCGATGATCGTGGCGGCATGCGTGATCTTGGTCGGGAACGTGGCCTTGAAGTACTCCAGCGGTCCGAGTGGCCAGCCCTTGCCGGCCGGGATCGCACTGAACGTGTTGGGCAGCGCCTCGGTCGCAGGGTCGAGCGATTCGGACACGTTGGGGAACTGCGGATTGGCCTTCAGTACCGAGCCACCGAACCCGTCCTCGAGACTGACACTCCCCACCAGGGCGAACGCCTGGTCGAGGGCGGCCGAGGTGAGCTGTTTGTTGGTGGCGCCCTGGAACGCGTCGTCCGAGGACCGGACGATGAGCCGGCGACCGTTGACCCCTCCCTGCGAGTTGACGTACGCGGCGTAGGCCTCGGTGCCGACGGCGGCACCCTTGAAGAGTCCCGCCAGGAGGGTCGACACGTTGGCCACCGTGATCGAGGACGGGGTGACGCCGGTGTGGTCCGTGAACGCCGACGAGGGGATGGACGGCTCCCCCGTGCCGGATGGGCCCGAACTCGTGCTGCCCGTCGACGAGCAGCCGGTCAGCGTCGCGGCCAGCAGCACCGCGCAGGCGCCGGCCAGGACCGTGCGCGATCGCATGGACCGCCTCGACGACCGTGACATCTCCCCCATGTTCCCTCCCACGACAGGGCCCGGTTCCCATCCACCGCTCGGGTCACCTCCACCTGCACCTGCACGGTGCGGACGGATGATCAGGTCCCGGACCGTCCCCGGTCAGCAACGTACTGCGCCGGGGGTCCCGCTGCCCTGCCTCCGTCGGCACCCGTGCCCGTGCCGCGTCACCGACACCTGATGGCGGGCGGCCCGCACCAGTCGGGAGAGTGCCCGTGGGACACTGGGCCGGCATGTCCGCCGCTCCTCCGCCCAGCGTGGTCCGCCGGACGGTGCGCGACGCCGTACGGATCGACCGGTCCCTGATCGCGCCCGTCGCGGGTGCCGTGACCGCTGCCCCCGTCGCCCTCTTCTACGGACTCGGTGTCACGTTCTGGCCCCCCGGGACGACATCCAGCCTGGCCCTGGGCGCCCTCTTCGTGGGTCTGGCCGCACGGCTGAACGGCCCTCGGCTGGCTCCGTCGGCCATGGTCTCGGACGCGGTCGGGCTCTCGTTCTCGGCGGTCGTAGCGGGCCTGACCGCAGGGTCGCTCTGGCTGCACCTCGGGACACTCGTCGTGTGGTGCTTCGTGGGGGGTCTCATGGTGGCCCTCGGCCCGGGTCGGTCGGTGATCGGGGTCCACGGCGTCATGGCCCTGATCGTCTTCGGCCGCCAACCGCGATCGGTGCACGAGTCGATCGCCATGGGCCTGCTCGTGCTGCTCGGCGGGCTGGCACAGACCGGCGTGCAGGTGGCGATCCGGGTCCCGATCGGCCTACGGCCCCAGCGACGAGCCACCGCCGACGTCTTCCGGGCGCTCGCGGCCGGCTATGACGACCGATCGGGCACGTGGAGCGCGGCCACGGCCCGGGCGATCGACGCCGCCACCGTCACGCTGCGGCCGGCGGCACTGGTGGTGCGACGGGATGCCGAGGCGCTCCGGGGCATGGTGGACGAGGCCCGACGCATCCGTCTCGAACTGATCGCCATCGAAGGGTTGACCCGGCGGCTGCCCGACAGCGAGTCGACGCGCGCGACGGTCGATGAGCTGCGCCGGCTGACCGATCGCCTCCTGCGGGGCCTGGCCGAGGCCCTCGATGCTCCCCGGGGCATCGGTCCGACCGACGGGGAGCAGCTCCCCATCGCACAGATCCGCGCCGCTAGCGCCGCGCTCGGTGCCGCCGTCGCCCGGGGCGCCGATGGCAGCGGCCCCGACCCCGTGTCGACGGCCGTGGTGAGCCACTTCCTGTCGCTGCGTGGCCAGCTGCGGGCCGTGGTGCGCCTGGTGGGGGCGGCGACCGACCGCACGGGCGAAGCGGCCGCGCCGGTCCGGGACCGGATGCGACACGACGTGCCGTCCCGATTCCATCCGTTCGAGGCCACGCGCGGCTTCGCCCGGATCCTCGCGGAGCACCTCACTCCGGCATCCCCCGCGTTCCGGCACGCTGTCCGGCTGGCCGTGGTCGTACCGCTGCTGGCCCTGGTCGGGCAGCACCTCGGACTCGGCCGTTCCTACTGGATCCCCCTCAGCGCCGCCGTGGTCCTACGCCCTGACTTCTCGGCGACGATGACCAGGGGGGTGGCACGCGTCGCAGGCTCGGTGATCGGCGTCGGGGTGATCGGCACCGTGGTGGCCGTCGTCCACCCCGGAGCGCTCGCCGCCACCGCCCTCGTGTGCGTCGCGGCCTGGGGTGCGTTCGCCTTCGTCCAGTCGAACTACGCCATCGGCGTGACGTTCCTGACCGGCCTCGTGCTGATGCTGGCCAGCGTGGGCCAGGTCGACACGCTCGGCATCGCCGGCGACCGTCTGCTCGACACGGTCATCGGCGGGTCGGCCGCACTCGTCGCGTACCTGCTGTGGCCGACGTGGTCCCACGCGGAGGCCCGGCACCTCCTGGCCCGCCTGGCGGAGTGCCAGCGTGCGTACGCCGGCGCCGTCCTCGGCCAGCTCGCGGACGAGGGAGCGAGAGGATCAGACGTCGGTCGAACGGACCCCCCACCTCTGCGGGACCTGGCCCGGAACTGTCGACTGGCCTACACCGATGCCCAGGCCGCCGTCGGTCGGTCACTTGCCGAGCCTCCCAGCAAGCGGATCGATCCCGATCTCGGTTCGGGCATCCTCGCCGCACTGCGACGGGTCACCCGGGCGGTCCACGGGCTACGGACCGAGCCACCAGGGGACACACCGCTACCGGGTGTCGCCGAGTTCTCCTCCGCCGTCGAGGATGCGCTCGGGCGGGTGAGCACCGCGCTCGAGGCGCGCCGTGCCGTGGCCGGGCTACCGCCGCTGCGCGAGCTCTACCACCGGATCGAGGAGGCCGGCGCGGCAACGCCCGAGCGGGCGGGGGTCGTCATCCAGCTCGACGAACTGGTCAACGCCGTCGATACCGCCGGCGAGCTGTTGGAGCGGGCACCGGTCGGTCCGGTCGGCGGCGGCCGGACGACGGATCGGTAGCCATCTCCATCGTCCGCCCCGAGGCATGGAATGCTGGATCCGCCAGCCACACGGCAGGCCCGTACGCCGACACACGGGCTCGACGGTCCGTCGCCGCTGAAAGGTACCCGAGTGCCCCTCCGAGATGAATTCACACCGGCCGAAGACCTCCTGGCGGTCGTGACGGCGGCGGCCCAGGCCCACATCGAGGCGGCCAACGGGCTCGTCGAGGAGCTCGACCGGAGTTGCGAGTTCACCCGCGAGGTCCTGGACGCCATCTCGTCGGGTCGCCCGTTGGCCGAGGCGATGAGTGCCAAACGGTCGACCGAGGTGCGTCCGGCGCTGTCGGACGCCATCAGGCTGTTCGAGAACGCACGACATCGTCTGCGTCTGCACCTCGTCCGCATCGCGATCGCCGAAGGCGTCACGGACACAGAGATCTGCGAGCTGTGGAGCTTCAGCGCGGAGATGGTCCGGAGGATCAAGAAGGAGATCGCCAAGCTCGAGGAAGCTGGCGTGCCCTTCACCGCGACCGAGTGAGTCTCCGACCGGAGGCCCCGGGGTACCCGCGGGTCGCGGTCACGGAACTTCCTTGCCATCCGGGTTCCTGCAGGACCATCGATCGACACGGGACTGCTGCCGGTTACCGACGAATCGCACGGATTCGACGAGTTGACGCCGGAGATCGCGACCACCTCGTTCGTGGCGGCCGCGCTCCGGCTGGCGACCACCGACGGCCCACCGTGCGGCGGGCTCCTCCTCGCTGAAGGCAGCAGGACGATGGACCTGCTGCGCTTCGTCCACCGGCTGCCGGGCTCCTGCGTCCGGCTGGAGTACGTTCCATTCGGTGGCCCACACTCACGACGCACCCGCCGTCATCACGCAGACCGACCGGCTGGAGGCACTCTGTGACGAGCTCTCGGGC